>JAABUN010003419.1_pt1 | contig 24675 bp, 21 predicted proteins | sample 5559311 | NCBI WGS metagenome assembly JAABUN01 (sample SAMN10711877, study PRJNA513370) | rock metagenome | isolation source: Antarctica rocks | place: Antarctica: Victoria Land, Siegfried Peak sud
ATCAGTGTGTCGTTCATCGGGCCTCCATACACGAAGAAGGGTTCTCAGCAAACCGATCTTCGCGCATGTGTCCGGTGTTCGGCTACCCGCAATCAGGGTGGAAAATGTATCTGTTCGCACCGTCATTGCCGCCGTGGAGCATGAACGTTGACGAAACCATGACAGCGTGCCACAATCGCGGGCATCGTTCCCGCCCCGGCGGGTCTTTTCCCTGTGTCCGAACTCTCACACTCGCACGGAGGCACCGCCATGCACACCTCGGCAGACGACGCCCGTTCCACACGCGCCCTCTCGCGTCGCGATCTCATTGGCGGCTTCACCGCCACGGCAGGCGCGGCGATCCTCGCGGCGTGCGGCGAGGAAGCCCCGCCCGTTGCCACGGTCGCCGCCCGCGCCGCGACGACCGCTCCGACGACTGCCCCCATGACCGCCGCGACCACGGGCGCGATGGCGACGACCGCCCCCGCCGCCGTTGCCACCACCGGCACGATGGCGACGACCGCGCCCGCCACAACAGGGGCGGCGGCGATGCCTGCGGGTGCCGCCGCGTCGCCCGCCGCCCCTGCTGCAATGGCGATGGGGATGGGCAAACCGGGCGGCAGCATCCTCATCGGCACGCTCGGCGAGGCCCGTTCGATCAACCCCTTCGTGTCGAGCGAGAGCGAAGGCGACTGGCGCGTCAAGATGCTGTTCGACCAGTTCGTGCGCATCAAGCCCGATACCTTCGAGGCCAAGCCCGCCCTCGCCCGGTCGTGGAAGATCGAGGGCAACACCCTCACCTTCACGCTGGCGGACGCGAAGTTCTCGGACGGCTCCGACCTCACCGCCGAGGATGTCGCCTTCACGATGCGCGGCATCCTCGCCAAGCAGACCGCCAGCCCGCAGGCGAGCAAGTTCTTCGCCATTCAGGGCGCGAAGGAGTTCAACGCGGGTACGGCGAACGATGTGGCGGGCATCAGGGCGACGGACGCGAAAACGCTCGTCGTCATGCTTTCCGCGCCGGACGCCGCGCTCCTCGGCAACATGCGCTTCGTGTCGCCCGTGCCGAAGAAACTGCTCGACGGCAAGGATTTGTCCGCCGCCTCGAAGGATCCGTTCTTCCAGAAGCCCGTGGGTGCGGGGCCGTACGTGCTGCAATCGTGGCAGGTGGGCGGCGACTTCGTGATGACGAAGAACCCGAACTACTACCAGCCGGGGAAGCCGTACCTCGACCGCGTGACCGACCGCGTCATCCCCGACGCGCAGAGCCTCGTCAATGCGCTGCTCTCCGGCGACATTGACGCGAGCGTCTACCCCTCCCCGGCGGGCGCGACGATGCTCCGGGCCAAGCAGGATTTGAATGTCATCGTGCCGCCGTACGCCGCGCCGGAGGGCTGGCACTTCAACTTCAAGAACCCGTACCTCGCCAAGAAAGAGGTGCGGCAGGCGATTGCGATGGCCCTCGACGTGCCGCAGTTCGCCAAGGACTCGCTCTACGGGTTGGGGCAGGAGGCAATCGGCCCCATTGCCCCCGGCAACTTCGCCTTCGACAAGAACCTCAAGCCGATCAGGTACAACCTCGACATGGCCCGCGCCCTCGTGCGGCAAGCGGGAACGCCGCCTGCGAGCATCGAATTTATGACGAACAAGGGCAACGTGTTGCGCGAGGATTGGCTGACGCTGACGCAGGCGCAATTGGAGAAGATCGGCATCAAGGTGAACGCGCAGGCTATCGAGTTCGCTACGCTGATTGACCGCCGCCGCAAGAAGGATTTCGAGGCACTGTGCATCAACGGCGGTGCGCTCGTCAATGCGAACGAACTGGTGGATGCGTTCAGCACTACCGGCTCCTCCAACTACACGGGCTACTCGAACCCGATGCTCGACACGCTGCTGACGCAGGCGAACCAGCTCACCGACCCGGAGCTTCAGAAGCCGCTCTATGCACAGGCGCAGGCAATTCTGCTCGATGAACTGCCGTTCTTCGGCGCGTGGTACCGCCCGTACCTGCACGTCGCCAAGAAGCGGTTCGCGGGCTACACGAGCAGTGCCGACACGGGCGGCATCTTCTACGAGATCGAGAACTGGTACGTGAACGGGTAACGGTCGCGGTACAGACGCGAAGATGCGTGGATGCGTCGTGTAGGGGCGGTTCGTGAACCGCCTCCCCCGGAGGTTTCGGTGCTTGCCGTTCGGTATTCCGCCCCGGCGAGGGAGGCGGTCCACGAACCGCCCCTACGCGAAAGCGAGACGCCCGCGAACCTGCTTCGCGGGCGTCTCGCTTTCGCGTCTGTGTGCTGACTGAAAGGGGGCGGTGCCTACTGCCCGCTGCCGAGCAGGACGCGCTGAGCGAAGTCGAACACGGGGCCGGAGAAGATGCCGAAGAAGACGGTGCCGATGCTGGAGATGGCGAGGCCCGTGGTCAGCCAACTCGTGCGTTGCGGGGCCATGTCGCGCTCCGGCTGTTGAAAGTACATCACGGCGACGACGCGCAGGTAGAAGTACGCCGACACGGCGGAGTTCAGCACCACGACCACGGCGAGCCACGTCAGGTTCGCGTTGATCGCCGCCACGATGATGTAGTACTTCGAGAAGAAGCCGAGGAACGGCGGCACGCCCATCAGCGAGACCATGAAGATCGTCATCGCCACTGCCACGGCGGGCGAGGTCGTGAACAGCCCCCGGAAACTTTCAAGGGTGGCGCCCCGGTTGCGGGCCTGCATCCAGACGACCACCGCGAACGCGCCGATGTTCATGAAGGTGTACGCGAAGGTATAGAACAGCACCGAGCCGATGGCCTGCCCGTTCGCCTCCGCGAGCGGCAGGCTGCCGGGGCGCGTCGAACTCGCCAGTTGGAAGGCCGCGAGGCCGACGAGCATGTATCCCGTGTGCGCGATGCTCGAATAGGCAAGCATCCGCTTGACGTTGTTCTGTGTGATGGCGACGATGTTGCCGAAGGTCATTGTGACAACCGCGAGCACAATGACGAGCGGCACCCACTCGGTCGCCGCCGGGGTCATGCCGTTCACAAGCACGCGCACGAGGCCGGCGAAGCCCGCCGCCTTCGGCCCGACCGACATGAACGCGGTCACGGGGGTCGGTGCGCCGTGGTAGGCGTCCGGCGTCCACATGTGGAACGGCACGGCGGCGATCTTGAAGCCGAGGCCGACCACGAGCAGCAGCAACGCGAGCAGCAGCGACGGGTTGCCCCGCGTCAGGCCACCGAGGGTCTGCCCAATGGTGTCGAGGTTCGTGCTGCCCGTGATGCCGTACGTCCATGCCATGCCGTAGATGAGAATGCCCGTGGCGAACGAGCCGAGCAGGAAATACTTCAACGCCCCTTCGTGGCTGGCGCGAGAAGAGCGCGAGAATCCGGCGAGGATATAGACCGCGATGCTCGACAGTTCGATACCAATGAACACCATCAGCAAGTCGCCCGCGACCGCGACAGTCATCATGCCGAGCACCGAGAAGGAGAGGATCACGAGGTACTCGACGAGCGACATTCCCTGCAACTGCACGAAGTTCGCCGAGATCAGCACCGTGAGCAGGGCGGTGGCGAGCATGACCACGAGGAAGAAGATTGCCATGTAGTCGAAGCGGATCATGCCGCCGCCCGTACTCTGACGCTCCCCCGTGAGGAAGGCGAGCGACACGAGGGCCGCCCCGTAGCCGATCATCGAGAGCACCGAGGCGGTGATGCCCGCGCCCTGTGCCTGCCCGCGCTTCGTGGTCGCGTCGAGCAGGATGAGCACGACCGCCAGACCCGTCACGATCAGGTGCGGGATGAGTACGAGATAGTTGATGCTCGGAAACGTGATCTGCGCCAGCATGTACCCTATTCCTCCCCTGTGGGGTTCGACCTCACCCCCGGCCCCTCTCCGTCAAGCGGAAAGGGGAGTGTACCGCACAAGCATCGCAATCTTTCCCCGACATCTCGATCTTGCCACACGTCACCCCTCTCCGCTTGACGGAGAGGGGCTGGGGGTGAGGTCGTTCTACGGCACGAGCGCGGGCGATCCCACACCGACAATCGGGCCGAGCAGCGCGTTGATAACCGGCGCGAGCATCTCCATGAACGGCACCGGGTAGATGCCGACGAAGAACGCGGCGATCATCAGCGGCACGAGCGTGGCGTATTCGACGCGGCGCAGGTCGGGGAACTGATGGGCATGGGCGTCATTGTGCGCCCCTTCCGGTGCCGCATGTGCCGCATGCGCATCGTGGGTGGTGCCGTGCGCATCGCCATGCGTGGCCCCGTGGCTATCGCTGCCGTGACCGCCGTGGCTATCGGGCGGGGCCGCGCCCTGTGGCAGGCCGAAGATCACGCGCTTGTACATCCACATCATGTACACGGCGGCGAAGATCACCACGAACATGCTGATGACCGCGTACAGCTTGTTCTCTAACCGGAACGCGCCGAGAATGCTCAGGTACTCCCCGACGAACCCCGACAGCCCCGGCAACCCCAACGCGGCGAGCATGAAGACCATGAAGATGCTCGCATACGTCGGCATCCGCGTGGCGATGCCGCCGAAGGCCGAGATTTGCCGCGTGTGCGCCCGCTCGTACAACACACCTACGCAGAGGAACAGGCCGCCCGTCACGAGGCCGTGGCTGAACATGTTAATCAGCGCACCTTGCCACCCCTGCGGGGTGAAGCTGAAGATGCCGAGCGTCACGAAGCCCATGTGCGACACCGAGGTGTACGCCACGAGTTTCTTCATGTCCGGCTGCACGATGGCGACTACTGCCCCGTAGATGATGGCGATAGTCGAGAGCACGAGGATCGGCCCCGCGTACTCCCGCGCCGCCTGCGGGAACATCGTCATGTTGAAGCGCATCATGCCGTATGCGCCCATCTTCAGCAGCACCGCCGCCAGCACGACGCTTCCCGCCGTGGGCGACTCGACGTGCGCGTCGGGCAGCCATGTATGCACGGGGAACATCGGTACCTTGATGGCGAAGGCGGCGAAGAAGGCCGCGAATGTCCACAGTTGGAAGCTCAGATCCATCTGCGGCGTGCGCTGCGCGAGGATGATGAGGTCGGTAGTGCGCACGCCAGTCTCGTTGTAGTACGCCGTGTAGAGGGCCACGATGCCGACGAGCATCAGCAGGCTCCCGGCGAGCGTGAACAGGAAGAATTTGATCGCGGCGTAGACGCGGTTCGCCGACCCCCATACGCCGATGATGAGGGCCATCGGGATCAGCACCAGTTCCCAGAAGATGTAGAACAGCACGAGGTCAAACGACGTGAAGACGCCGACCATGCCCGTCATCAGCAGCAGGTACGAGACGTAGTACGCCTTGATGTTCGTGCGGATGCTCTCCCACGACGCTACAAGGGCGATCACCCCCGTGATGCCGACGAGCAGCAGGAACATTGTGCTCATGCCGTCGGTGCCGAGGTGGTAGCGCACGCCGATACCCGGCAGCCAGTCGTAGTTCTCCTCCCATTGGAGGCCCGCCCCGGTGCCTGCAGTAAATGTCACCACGAGCGACAGTGCCAACTCGATCAGCACCGTGGCGAGGGCGATCCCCTTCACCGTGGCGTCGGAGATGCGCGGGATGAAGAGCAGCGCGAAGGCCACCACCATCGGCAAAAACAGCAGAACGCTCAACAGCGGGAATCCAGCCACCCCATTACCCTCCGTATGCGCCGCGACCACGGAACCCATCTTGTCTTTGTTGCAGGGGCGTACAACGCCTTGCGCGACACGTCCGTCGCGTCCGAACCGGCACCGCGTACTTACCCGAACAGCGCGAACAGATTGCTGCGGGCGATCAGGAAGACGCCGACGATCAGCACCATGCCGAGCGCGATCACGAGGGCGTAATTTGCCACGAAGCCCGTCTGCACGCGGCGCAACTGCCCGGACGACCGATTGACCGAGCGGGCGATGCCGTTCACCGCGCCGTCAATAATGTTCGCGTCCACCCACCAGAGGCCATGCGCGGCCTGCCGCGTGCCGCCGATGAAGAGCGCGTTATACACCTCGTCGAAGTACCACTTCTTGTAGAGGAACGTCCACAGCCCATGCAGGCGGTCGCCGAGGGTGTATGGATTCGGGGTCTGGCGCACGTACATCAGATATGCGAGGCCGATGCCGAAGATCGCCGCCACGGACGAGAGGACGCCGAAGATTAGCGTGGTCTCGAACTCCACCGGGCCACTCGCTTCGAGCAGCTCGCTCCCGATAGTCTTGTGCAGGAATTTATGGAACAAGCCGTTCTCCGGCGGGTAGCCGACGAGCGCACCGATGACGATGCTCGGCACCGCGAGCACGAGCAGCGGCATCGTCATCGTGGCGGGCGACTCGTGCGGATGCACCTGCGCCGTGTCGTAACGCGGCTTGCCCTCGAAGGTGAGGAAGTAGAGCCGGAACATGTAGAACGCCGTGAGGGCCGCGACGAGCAGGCCAATTCCGGCGATCACGGGGTAGCCTGCGTGGTACGCCCCGACGATGATCTCGTCCTTCGACCAGAAACCCGAAAGCCCGGTCACGCCCGCGATGGCGAGCGACCCGATCAGGAAGGTGTACGCCGTGATCGGCATCTGCTTGCGCAGGCCACCCATCTTGAAGATATCCTGCTCCTCGTGCATCCCGTGGATAACCGAGCCGGAGCCAAGGAAGAGCAACCCCTTGAACATCGCGTGCGTCATGAGGTGGAAGATCGCCGGGATATACGCGCCCACGCCAAGCGCGAAGCACATGTAGCCCAGTTGCGAGAGCGTCGAATACGCCAGCACGCGCTTGATGTCGCGTTGTACGAGGGCAATGGTCGCCGCCATGAACGCCGTGAACACGCCGATCACCGCGATCACATTCCGGGCCGGTTCCGAGGCGTCGTACATCGGCCACGAGCGGGCAACGAGGTAGATGCCTGCCGTCACCATCGTCGCGGCGTGGATGAGGGCGGACACGGGCGTCGGCCCCTCCATCGCATCCGGCAGCCAGACATGCAGCGGCACCATCGCACTCTTACCGATGGCCCCGCAGAACAGCAGCAACGCCGTTGTGGTGATGAGCCATGTGGGGATGCCGCCGTGGTTCGGCTGCTCCAACCGCTCGAATACCCCGGCATACTCGAACGTGCCGAAGGTCACGAACACGAGCATCGTGCCGAGGCCGAAGCCCACGTCACCGACGCGGTTCGTGATGAATGCCTTCATCGAGGCGCGGTTCGCACTCTCGCGGTGGAACCAGAAACCGATGAGGAAGTACGAACACATCCCCACCGCCTCCCAGAAGACGAACAGCAGCAGGTACGAATCCGCCAGCACGAGCATGAGCATCGAGAACACGAACAGCGGCAGATACGCGAAGAAGCGATAGTAGCCCGTGTCGCCGTGCATGTAGCCCACGGAGTAGATATGCACGAGCAGGCCGACGCTCGTCACCACGAGCAGCATCACCCCCGTGAGGTGATCCGCCCGCAACGTGATGCCCACATCGAGGTGCAGCGGGTCGAAGGCGTACCGTCCCGTGTCCATCCATGTGAAGAGGCGCGTCGTCATCGCACCGTGATCCGGCAAGCGGGTGATGTCGAGGAACGTCAGCACGCTCGCCACGAGGGCAATGGCCGTCCCCGTGATGCTCACAAGGTGCGCCCGCTCCTTCAGCACCCCGCGCCCGAACAGGATGACGATGAGGAACGCCGCGAGCGGGGCCGCCGGGATCACCCACAGGTACGGCTGCATGAGGTACGCGCCCGCTGCGGCGGAATGTCCCGCCGCCTCCGCTGCCACCGGTGCGACGGGGTCCGCCGCGAGAATGGGAAACATCGCTTACTTACCCCCGGCCCCCGCCCATTGAAAGGGAGAGGGATTGTACCCACGAAATGCCGCAATCTCTCCCGAACGTATCAGTCTCGCCGTGCCTTGCCCCCTCCCTACAGGGAGGGGGGCGAGGCACAGCCGCGTTTCACTCGCGCAGCGTGCCGAGTTGCCCTACGTCCAATGTGTCCTGCCGCCGCGACAGCGCGATCACGATGGCGAGACCGACCGCCGCTTCCGCCGCCGCCACCGTAATGACGAACAGCGCGAACACCTGCCCCGTGGCGGAGTTCAACGCCTGCCCGAAGGCAAGAAAGGAGATGTTCACCGCGTTGAGCATCATCTCCACGCTCATGAAGATCACGAGCACATTGCGCCGCGTCAGCACGCCTACCAGCCCCGTGACGAACAGCAACGCACTGAGGCCCAAGTAGAACGGCAATCCCGGATCCATATCCCTCGCCCCCCCCCCGTTCCGGTGCAAGTGGAGGGCGGGCTTCGGCCCGCCGCCCTACGATTATCTCCGCAGTAGGTGGCGGGCTGAGGCCCACCCTCCATGAACAGACCTACCGGCGCGGCTTCAGCCGCTCGGCGACGCGGTCGGTCTCGCGCTCGTTCTGCAAGATCGGGCGTTCCCGACCGAGCGACTTGCGGGCGGTGTTCGTCTCCGCGTCCTCCTCGGCGTGACCGAGCGAGATCGTGAACAGGTCGCCCACATCGTGGATACGGTCGGGCGTGTCGTCGGGCCGTGCCAGCGTGATCGCCCCGATGGCCCCGACGAGCAGCACGAGCGACGCGATCTCGAACGGGATCAGGAAGTCGGTGTAGAGCGCGATGCCCACGGCCTGCGTGTTGCCGCGCACCGACGCGATGTACTCCGGCGTGAATGTCCCCTGCGCCCCCAGTGTCGTGCTTGTGACGATCACAGCCCCGACCTCAAGCAGCAGCAGCACGCCGAGAACCGGCCCGACGAACCCCTGCACGGGATGCCCGCCGTACATGTCCGGCAAGTCCTCGAAGCGCACGAGCATCACGGCGAACAGGAACAGCACGAGGATCGCCCCCGTGTAGACGATGATCTGCGTCACCGCCACAAACTCCGCCCCCATAAGGACGTACACGCACGCCACATTGAGGAACGAGAGGATGAGGAACAGGGCCGAGTGCGTCGGGTTGCGCTGCACCACCACCATCACCGAGCAGATGAACGCGAGGCCGCCGAACAGCAGAAACGCGATTGTTGCACCCGTGATACTCATTGCGCGAAGTACTCCCGTGCGGTGTGTCCGATCTCCGCGAGTTGGCTCTTCTGGTAGATCAGCCCGTCGCGGCTCGTCACCGCAAGCTCGAAGGCGTTGCTCATCGTGATCGCGTCCACGGGACAACTCTTGGCGCATAGCCCGCAGTAGAGACAGCGGCCCGCGTCGAGCGTGTACTGTACCACGTCGCGCTCACCATCCCCCTTACCGGGGGAAAACTCCATCGAGATGCACTGTGTCGGGCAGATGCGCTCGCACATCGAGCAACCGACGCAGAGTGCCTCACCCGTGTCGGGGTCGGTGCGCAGCACGGGCAGGCCGCGAAAGCGCGACTGCAATGCCCGTCGCTCGTCCGGGTACTCCACCGTGAGGTCTTTCTTAAACAACTGCCGCAGCGTGACGCCGAAGCCTTTGACTTCATCGAACATCGGCATGATAGCAACTCCTTGGGATGGCTTAGAACAAATCCACGATATACGTAATCACCGCCGTCAGGAAGATGTTGAGCAGCACGAGCGGTAGCAGCACCTTCCATGCCATGCCCATTAGTTGGTCGAATCGGAAGCGCGGCACCGTGGCCCGCAGCCAGATGTAGACGAACATGAACAGCAGCACCTTGACGAAGAACCAGACCGGGCCGGGGAAGATCGGGCCGTCCCACCCGCCGAGGAACATCGTCGCCGCGAGGCCGGAGACCACGAGCATGTTGATATACTCGCCGAGGAAGAACAGGCTGAAGCGGAAGCCGGAGTACTCGGTGTGGAAGCCCGCAGTCAGCTCGTTCTCTGCCTCCGGCAGGTCGAAGGGGGCGCGGTTCGTCTCCGCAATTGCCGCCACGAGGTAGAGGAGGAACCCGGCGGGTTGCACGAGGATGAGCCAGAAATTCGCCCGCTGCCACTCCACGATGCCATTGAGGGACAGCGTTCCCGTGATGAGGAAAACCCCCACGAGCGACAGGCCGAGCGTCAGTTCGTACGAGATCACCTGCGCCGCCGCCCGCAAGCCGCCGATCAGCGAGTAGCGGTTGCCGGAGGCGTAGCCACCGAGCACGATGCCGTACACGCCCACCGCACCGAGTGCCAAGATGAGCAGCACGCCCGTGTTCAGGTCGGTGAGGAACAGATTGACGCGCCAGCCCGTGAAGGGGATCGTCCAGATGCCGCCGAGCGGCAGCAGCATGAACGAGGTGACGGCGCAGACGAACACGACGATGGGGGCGAAGAAGAACACCCAGCGGTCGGCCCCACGCGGGATGATGTCTTCCTTGAAGACCAGCTTCACGCCGTCCGCGAGGGGTTGCAGCAAGCCACGCGGCCCCGTGCGCGTCGGGCCGAGGCGGTTCTGCATGAAGGCGATCACCTTGCGCTCGTAGTACGTCATGTACGCCATCATCGTCAGGCCGATGAACAGCAGCACGAGCGCGGTAATCACGGAGACCCACCCCGGCTGGCTGCCGAGGATGTCCACCTGCTGCGCGAGTATCGGTGTCATCGTCGTCACCGCCCCCATCTAATCATGCTAATCATCGCCGCCCGCCGCGACCAATTCCGGTCGCGCCCCCGCCGTCGGTCGCACATCCACCGCGCACACCCGCCACTCGCCGATGCGCCATGGCTGATCGAGCGTCGGCTCCGAGGGATTCTCGTGAACCTGCGCCTGCGCGTCGAAATCGAGATGAACCAGACCGGGCCGTGTCCCCTCGCTGACGAGGGCCGTGGCGGTCGTCTCGCCGTATGCATTGGCGAGCCGCACGCGGTCGCCCGTCACGATACCACGCCGCGCCGCATCCTGCGGGTGTACCACGAGGTCGCTCGTCGGCGCGATGCGCGACAAGTCGAGGTCGGGCAGCATGTGTGCCTGCTGCATGTGCGCACTCGGCCCCCGGTTCGTGGTCAGGATCAGTTCGTACGTACTCGGCGCACCGTCGGTGAGCGGCGTGGGCGTCGCCGCCTGCCGCACCGCGATCATCCGCGCCTTGCCGCTCGGCGTGCCGAAGCCGTCCGTGAAGAGGATCGGTGTGCCGGTGCTGTCGGCGTCCGCTACGGGCCACTGCATCCCGCCGTCCCAGTCGAGCCGCTGGTGCGAGAGACCGGCGTACGCGGGAACGGCCTGCGCGATGGCGTCGAACACCGCACTGGCTTCGGCGTAGCCCATGTCCGTCCCCATCAGCCCCGCGAGGTCGGTGAGGGCTTCCCAGAGCGGGCGGCTGTCCCCGATGGGCGCGAGTGCCGGTCGCAGCAGTTGTACATGGCGATCCACATTCGTGAAAGTGCCGCTCACCTCGGCCCACGAGGCGGAAGGCAGCACCACGTCGGCCCGCTTCGCCGTCTCGGTTAGGTACATGTCATGCACGACGAGGAATTCCAGCTTGTCGAGCGACTGCGCGAGTTCCGCCGCGACGCGAGCGTCCGGGTTGCCCACCGGGTCCTCGCCGGAGATGAGCATCGCCCGAATCTCATTGCCCGCGCCGCGCACCATGCCGCCCGCGATGGTCTGCGTCGGCACGCAGTTCACGTCGTAGGCACCCTGATGGTTCGTGCCGTCGCGCAAGGGCCAGACCCCGCCGCCGACGCGCCCGACGTTGCCCGTGAGCAGCGCGAGGTTAACGACCGCCGTTGCCGCCGATTCGCCCCCCGGCGCGTCGGTGATGCCCGTGCCGAAGAAGGAGACCGAGGGCGGGTAGGTGCCGTCCGCGCCCGCCTTCTGGCGCACGAAGCCGCCCTTCGCGTAGAGACGCGCCGCCCGCTCGATGTCGGCGGCCTTGACGCCGCACATCTCGGCGGCGCGGGCGGCGGTCATCTCGCCTACGCCCTCGCGCCACTCGTCGAAGCCCTCCACACGGGCGTCGAGGTAGGCGGGGACATGCAATTCTTCGCCTAGGATAACATTCGCCATCGCCATCAACGCGGCGGTCTCGGTGCCGGGGCGTACCTGCAACCAGACGGCGGCGACCTCGCACAGGTTGTTCCACACCGGCGAGACGATCACCAAACGGGCGTCGCGGGTGCGCAGCGCGATGTGCAGGTCGTACGACAGCACGGGGTGCGTCTCCGGCATATTCGAGCCAACCACGAGGAACATACGGCAGTCGAGGTGTTCCGCCTTGCTGTTCGTGACGGCGACATTGCCGAGCGTGTTGAACATCGCGGCGTCGCCCGCCGCGTTCGCCATACGCCCGCCCACGTCCACGTATGGGCTACCCATCGTGTCGCGGGTGAATTGCGCCAGCGTGAACAACTCCTCGTTTGTGCGGTTCGGCGCGGCGATGGCGGCGAAGCTGCCGCCCTTGTAGGCATCGAGCCGTTCCGCCACGAGCGTCAGGGCTTCCTCCCATGACGCCTCGCGGAACGATCCCGCCTCGCGGATCAGCGGCGTTTCGAGACGGCGCGGATCGAGGATGTAGTCGTAACCCCAGCGACCCTGCACGCAGGTGTACGCCCGGTTGACGCCGTACTCGCGGTCGCTGCCCTGAACCCGCTTGATGTCGCCCTCCCGCGTCTGCACATCGAGCGAGCAACCCACGGGGCAGAAGCCGCAGATGCTGCGTGTGGTATGCATGTCCCACGGGTGTTCGCCGTACTGCCGGTCGGTGAGCGCACCGACGGGGCAGACCTGCACGCACATGCCGCAGTGCGTGCAGTCGGTGTCGTAGAGCGAGTTGCCGAACGCGGGGATGATCGTGCTCTCGTAGCCCCGGTTCGCCATCGTGATGGCACTAGCCCCGATCACCTCCTCGCAGGTGCGGATGCACTGCGAACACTGCACGCAGCGGTCGTGCTTGAAGCTAATCAGGTCACTGAAGTGTTCCACCTCGCGCACGCGCTTCGGGCGGTGGAACGGGTTCTCCGCCACGCCGTACTCGTACGTGCTGTCCTGCAACTGGCACTCGCCCGAAGCGTCGCACGTCGGGCAGTCGAGCGCGTGATCCACCAGGAACAACTTCAGCAAGTCTTGCCGCGCCTTGTACGAAACCTCGTCGTGCGTGGCGACCTCCATGCCGTCGCGTACGGGGGTGGCGCACGAGATGATGACGCCGCCGCGCTTGCCGAGCACGTTCACCACGCACATCTGGCACGAACCCCACGCCCGCAGGTCGGGTTGGTAGCAGAAACTCGTGACCGTGACGCCGATCTTCTTCGCGGCGTTGATGATCGTGGTTCCGGTTGGCACGGTCACGGAAAGCCCGTTGATTGTGCAGGTAATGTCCTTTGCCATCGGTCGCTGCGCTCCTCTAGCGGCGAGCGGTAAGCAGCAAGCGACGAGCAATGCATTTTGCGCTCGCCGCTCGCCGCTCGCCGCTCGCTGCTCCCATTATCGGTCCACCTCACCGAGCACCATGTCAATCGTGCCGAGGATGGCGACCAGGTCCGCGATCATCGTCCCCACGGAAATTTTATTGACGATCTGCAAGTTAACGAAGCTCGGTCCCCGCAAGCGCATCCGGTAGGCGTGCGGCGTGCCGTCGGAGACGATGTAGTAGCCGAGTTCGCCCTTCGGGTTCTCGAGGCCCACGTACACCTCACCCGGCGGGGGCGAGAAGCCCTCGATCACGAGCTTGAAGTGCCGCTGCATCGCCTCCGCCTCGAACATCACGCTGTCGTGGGCGGGGAAGACGTACTTCGGCTCGTCCGCCATCAGCGGGCCGTCCTTCGGCATCTGCTCCATGCACTGCTCGATGATGCGCAACGACTGTCGCATCTCCTCCATGCGCAGGAGGTAGCGTTCGTAAGTGTCGCTCTGCGTACCGAGCGGCACGTCGAAGTCCAGCCGGTCGTAGATGAGGTACGGCATCGCCTTGCGCACATCGTAGTCCACGCCCGCCCCCCGCAGCAACGGCCCCGTGAGGCCGTACGAAAGCGCATCCTCGCGGCTGATGTAGCCGATGCCTTTCGTGCGGGCGATCCAGATCGGGTTCGCGTTCAGCAATCGCTCGTACTCGCTCATGCGCTCCGGCATCACGCGCAGGAACTCGCGGGTCTGCTCCCAGAAGGTGTCCGGGATGGGCCGCTGGAAGCCGCCGATCTCCATGATGTTCGTCGTCAGTCGCGCCCCGGCGTAGTTCTCGAACAGGTCGAGGATCATCTCGCGCTCGCGGAAGGTATACAGACTCATCGAGAGCGCACCGATGTCCATCGCGTGCGTACCGATGCCGACGAGGTGGCTGGCGATGCGCGTCAACTCCGCCAGAACAACGCGGAAGTACTGTGCTCGCTCCGGGATACGGTCGGTGATGCCGAGAAGCTTCTCCACCGCCATCACGTAGCCGAGGTTGTTCGACGGCGACGAGATGTAGTCCATGCGATCCGTCCACGGGGTGAATTGCACATAGCGGGCGTTCTCGCCGAGCTTCTCGGTGCCACGGTGCAGGTAGCCCATGACGATGTCGCAGTCCTTGATGACCTCGCCATCGAGCTGGATCACCACGCGCAGCACGCCATGCGTGCTCGGATGCTGCGGGCCGAGGTTGAGGATCATCTCGCGGTCGCCGCTCGGCAGGATCGTGTCGCTCTCAATCGTGTTCTCGTCGAAGTCGGGCATACCCGGCACGACGATATCCGGCGTTGTCGGCGCGGTGGTTGTCCCCGGAATCAGTGTATCCGCCATGCTACTCACTCCTAGAGTAGTCGTCGGTCGTCAATCGCCAGTCATCAGCAAACGCGGACTGATTGCGATTCTCCGACAACCGACGACTAACGACCAACGACTAGTGGTACTGTCCCCACTGCTTGTAGCCGCGCAGCGGGTAGTCCTTGCGGAGCGGATACCCCTCGCCCCAGTCCTCCGGCAGGAGGATTCGGCGCAGATCGGGATGCCCCGCGAAGTTGATGCCGAACATGTCGTAGCACTCGCGTTCCATCCAGTTGCCGCTCGCCCAGAGGTCGGCGGAGGTGGGAATGGAGTCGCCGCGCTCGATGGCGTTCACGTCGCTCTTGATGCGCAGGCGGCGGCGGTTCGCGGTGCTGTACAACTGGTACACCACGTCGAAGCGCGGCACACGGATACGCCAATCCACCGCCGTCATATCAATGAGCATGTCGTATGCGAGGGCGGGATCGGTCTTGAGGAAGGCTAGCACATCGTGCGCCGCCTCCTTGGTCACGAGAATCGTCAACTCGCCCCGGTAGAGCGTCACGTCCCGCACCGCATCCCCGAACCGCTCGCGCACCGCCGCTTCGTCGGGCCGGTCGGTGACGAGGGGCGCAGCGGCGGGGGCAGTCGTCTCTGCGCTTACCGCCGCATTTGTTGTCGCATCCACCATCGCGCACCGCTCCTTTAGCGAATCCCCGCGAGTTCTTCGCGCCGACCACGCGGCTTCTTGGCGAAGGTTTCGTTCTTGATGATCTTGTTTTGCAGCGTCAGGATGCCATATGCGAGGGCTTCCGGCGTCGGCGGGCAACCCGGCACGTACACATCCACGGGGATAATCGCGTCCACGCCCTGCACCACGGAGTAGGTGTCGTACGGCCCGCCGACATTCGCGCAGCTACCCATGCTGATGACCCACTTCGGTTCGGGCATCTGATCGTAGAGCGTGCGGATGATCGGGGCCATCTTCTTCGTCACGGTGCCGGCGACGATCATCAGGTCGCTCTGGCGCGGGCTGGCGCGGAAGAGCATCCCGAACCGCTCCGCCACATCCCACCGGGGCATGGAAGCCGAGATCATCTCGATGGCGCAGCACGCAAGGCCGAACGACAGGGGCCACAGGCTCGAACGCCGCGCCCAGTTCACGAGGAAATCCAGCGAGGTGATAATGACGTTCTTGTCGAAACGATCTTCTATGCCCATTCCAAAGCACCCTTTCTCCACGCATAGAACCAGCCGAGCAGCAGCAGGGCGATGAAAATCCCCATCTCCACGAGGCCGAACAGCCCCAGTTGGCGGAAGATCACGGCCCACGGGTAGATGAAGATCGCCTCAATATCGAACACCACGAAGAGCATGGCGATCACATAGAAGCGTGGGTTCATGCGGTTATGGGGGCTGGAAACACCGGCGATGCCGCTCTCGTAGGGGGAGAGCTTGGCGCGGTTCGGCTTCTGCGGGCGCAGCAGACCGCCACCCATCACGATGCTGAGGCCCATCGCCGAGGCGATGGTGAAGGCGAGGGCAACGAACAGCCAGTTACCGAGCATCGGCGGTGTACCTCCTCGTACAAGCCCGCTGCACGCGCTCTCTGGGGAATCGCGTCGTGCGGTTGTGCGCCACTGCACAACACGACTAGTGTACTCCCATGCGCGGAGGCAAACAAGGGCGGAGAAATGTCTCCCGATGTCGCAGCACGTTCCCTGCCACGGACACACAAAACGCGCACCCGTTTCGGGTGCGCGTGCGGGTCTGCGTCGGGTGGTGGCGGAACTTACGGGAACAGGAACGAGGCCAACACGAGGTCTGCGGCGGGAACGACCGCTTCCACCCGTTCGGGGACGACCACGAAATTGAGATTGATCACGGAGCCGTTGCGCAACAGGAAGAACGCCTCGTGGTGGATCATCGTGCCGCCGCTGTCCCGCGCCTCGTAGGCGAAACTCTTCGCCGCCGCGCCGCCGACGATCTCGTCGCGTATCTTCCCGATAGGAAGAAATTCGCCGCTCTTGGCGTACTCACCGACCGCGCCGTTCACCACATCGAGGAGCGTCGCGCCGCTCGGCACCGGCCCTACGAGCAGGATGAACAGGTCGTTGGTGGCGATGTCGCGGTATGTGCGAAAGGTCTCCTGCTTGCTCACGTTCTCGTAGCTGTCCGGGAGCAGAAAGGTGCAGAGCCTATTCGGGCAGGTTTCTTCTTTCGGTGCCGCGACCGCCGGGGCCGGGGCCACAGCCAGCGAGAACAGCAGCGCGAACAGTGCCAGTGCCATCGTGAACCGTCGTGTCATCGTCTCTCCTGTGTTGTGTGTCGGTCGTGTACCATCTCGCGTCGGGGTGTACCGCAGAGATACGGGGCGTCCGAAACGATGGACGCCCCGTATCTCGTGCTATGTCTTACGCGAACTGGAACGAGGAGAGGATTTCGACCGCTCCACCGTTGAACGCCTTTGCCGTGTCGGGCGTGGCGGCGAAGAAGAGCGTGTAGAACACGTCGCCGTTGACGAAGAAGTACACCGTGGTGAGCACGGTCGTGCCGCTGCTGTTGTTCGAGGTGAAGGTGAAGCTCTTGCCGCGCAACCCATTCACCGACTCATCCTCGATCCCCCGGTCGCTGGCCTGAAAAGCGGTGCGAAGGGCGAATTCGTCCACCGAGGCGACGACCAAGTCGTTCAACGACACGCCACTCGGCGTCGCAATCAGCACGAGGCCGAACACGCCGCCCGTGCTCTGATCCTGCAAGGTGATGCTCATGTCTCCCTTGCTGATCTCGGTGTAGCTGTCCGGCACCGCGAAGGTGCAGACCTTTCCGGGACATGTGTAGTTCGTCGCCGCCGCAACGCCCTGCGCCGAACCCGCCACAAGCGCGAACAGCAGCGCGAACAGAGCCATCGGTGCCACCAGTCGTCGTGTCATGGTATGTATCCTCCCGTGTCCCCACACTCGTATGTTCGCAACCTGCGGACATACGCCACTTGTATACATAACGACCGCACCACACGAATGTGACGGTGGGGCCATCTACGAAACGCCGGTGCAACGCGAAAGTTCCACAGCGCGAAGGCGTACGGTGAAAGATGCGACGCAAAACGTCGCTATGCCGGGGGCTTCGGCGCGTTCGTGCGGCGCAGTTCGCTCGCAAAGAAGGCCACGGGCTGCCCCGCTTGTTCCTGCTCGCCGTAGTAGTCGAGCAGCACATGGTAAACCGGCTCGCCGTCTACCTCGGTCGTCTCTGTGACCGCCCCGAACCGCCCCGTGTATCGGTTCGCCGTTCCCTGCATCGGGCGCACGATCACGCGCTCGCCCGCCGCGAAGATCACAGCCTGCCCCGCCCGCTCGCTCGCGGAATACCGGCTCACGTATCGGTGCATCTTGTGCGTCGCCCCGGCACTGTCCCTGCCCATGCCTCACCCCTTCCCCTGTCTGTATGAATCGCCACCCGCGCCCGATAGTGTAGGGCGGGCGGCGGCACGCGGCAAGGCGCGGCGGGTTAGTGCCGGGACGTATGCGTTCTCGTCAAACGCGCCCCTCCCCCTGTGGGGGAAGGGGGAGAACCACGGCGAGTACTCGGCCTTCCGTTGAAAGCCGCGATATTGCAACAGTTCTCCCCCTTCCCCCACAGGGGGAGGGGCGCATTCGCTCCGCAGCGACCTTCGGCAAGAAAACGCATACGCCCTAGCCTAGCGCGGCGCGATCTGCCGCAGAAAGTCTGCCGGGGCAAGGACGGGCAGCGTCGCCCCCGCGAAATCGCTCAAGTCTCGCGTCACGATCACGTCCACGCCCGCCGCCTGCGCCGCTTCGTGCTGTATCGCGTCCTCGAAATCGGTCATGCCCGATGCGTAGGCCGCTTGTGTGATAACTTTGTCTACCGGGGCGACCTCCACCGTCGCAAGCATTCTGGCAATGGCCCGCCGCGCAACATCTATCCCTTGCTTGCGCAGGATGTAGAACACGGTGGGCGGCGCGATGGCGGAAACAAACGCCTCATAGACGCCGCGTTCATGGGCCTCCCAGATAAGCGTCGCCTCCTGATTCCACGGTTCACGGTCGAGGAAGAGATCGAGCAGTACGTTCGTGTCGAGCATCACTTTCATCGGAGATACTTCTCCGCGAGGTACTCATCAATCACTGCTTGCTCCTCCTCTTTCGTCATCGGCACTCGTCGGGTGGTGCGTGCAATGCCGAGGAGTTCGTGTAATGCCGACTCCGGCGGTACGTCCTTCAGCAGTTCGGCCCGCCGCCGCTCGAACCGCTGCCACCATTCCCGGTCATTCAGGCGGCTATCGTCGTCGTTCACGGGGGCGGTAGCAATGTCGGCGGGCGGTGCCGAGGCGGGTTGCGTCCCGTTCGCCGTTTGTGGGCTAGTCGCGGCTTTTGCGGTGGGGCCCACTTCCGCCCGCACGGAAGCGGCAATTGCCTCCAACACCCGCACCCGCTCCGCGAGCGGCAGTTGATTGACCGCCGCGATGATCCGCTCCGTGTCGGGTGCCGTCGCCTGCTCCGTGTCGCCCTGCGTGATCTGTTCGGTTGCCATCGGCACGCTCCTTTCGTGATGCGCTCGGTGTGCCGCGTAAAGTGTACCGCGTGCCGCGTGCCGCGTGCCGCGTGCCGCAGCGGCGGAAGGCGCGGCCTCCACGTGGTATACTTCTATAGCGCGGCGCAAGCGACTAGGGTTCTCCCTGCTCCGCGCCGCCTTTTCGCCGCCCACACACCAAAGAATGGAACGGCCACCGAAAATGACCGACCAGAAGCACATACGCAACTTCTCCATCATCGCCCACATTGACCACGGGAAGAGCACGCTCGCCGACCGCCTGTTGGAGGAGACGCGCACTGTGGAGAAGCGCGACATGGTGGCGCAGATACTCGACAGCATGGAACTCGAACGCGAGAAGGGCATCACGATCAAGGCCCGCGCCGTGCGGATGGCCTACACCGCGAGCGACGGCGACGAGTACGAACTGAACCTCATTGACACGCCGGGGCATGTGGACTTCACCTACGAGGTGAGCCGTTCGCTCGCCGCGTGCGAGGGCGCGTTGCTCGTGGTGGACGCCGCGCAGGGTATCGAGGCGCAGACGATGGCGAACGTCTATCTCGCCCTCGAACACGACCTCGCCATCGTGGGCGTCATCAACAAGATAGATCTCCCCTCGGCGCAACCGGATCAGGTCGCCGCCGACGTGCAGAACTTCATCGGCCTCACCGACGACGAGATCATCAAGGCGAGCGCGAAGGAGGGTATCGGCATCCGCGAAATCCTCGAAGCGTTGGTGAAGCATATCCCGCCGCCGGGGGGCGACCGCAATCAGCCGTTGCGTGCGCTCATCTTCGACTCGCACTACGACGCCTACAAGGGCGTGATCGCCTACCTCAAGGTGGTGGACGGCACGCTGAAGAGCGGCGACCGCATCCGCGTCATGAGCAACGGCGTGGAGAGCGACATGATCGAACTCGGCGTCTTCCGCCCCGACATGTCCCCCGTGCGCGAACTCGCGGCGGGCGAGGTGGGCTACGTCGCCACGGGGCTGAAGGTCGTGCGCGATTGCCCGGTAGGCGACACGATCACCGCCGCCATCAACCCTTCCCACGAACCGCTCTCCGGCTACCGCCCCGCGAAGCCGATGGTGTTCGCTGGCCTCTTCCCCGTGTCGTCGGACGACTACCCGCTGCTGCGCGACGCCTTGGAGCGGTTGCAACTCAACGATGCGTCGCTCGTGTACGAGCCGGAGTCGTCCGCCGCCCTCGGCTTCGGCTTCCGCTGCGGCTTTCTCGGCCTCCTGCACATGGAGATCATTCAGGAGCGGCTGGAGCGCGAGTACCACATAGACCTGCTCGCCACGGCACCGAGCGTGGAGTATCAGGTCGAGACGAACAAGGGAGAGATACTAACGCTCGACAATCCGAGCGAGTTACCGGGGCCGGAGTACATCGCCGAAATCCGCGAGCCGCTGATGAACATCACGGTGATCGTGCCGAAGCAGTACATCGGCGCGATCATGGACCTTGTCACCACGCGGCGCGGCTCCTTCGCCAAGATGGAGTACCTCGACGAAACTCGCGTGCTGCTCAATTACACGATGCCGCTCGGCGAACTGATCGTGGATTTCTACGATCAACTGAAGTCGCGCACGCAGGGGTACGCCTCGCTCGATTACCAGTTCGCGGAGTACGCCCCCGCCGACCTCGTGAAGCTCGACGTGCTCGTGAACGGGGCATCGGTGGACGCCCTGAGCATGATTACGCACCGCGAGTTCGCCTACACGAAGGGCCGCGCCCTTGTGGAGAGCCTGCGCAAACTCATCCCCCGGCAGATGTTCGATGTGCCGATTCAGGCGAGTATCGGGCAGCGTATCGTCGCCCGCGAGACGATCAAGGCGTTGCGAAAGAACGTCACCGCGAAGTGCTACGGCGGCGACATCTCGCGCAAGCGCAAGCTGCTCGAAAAGCAGAAGGAAGGCAAGGCCCGCATGAAGATGGTGGGCAGCGTGGAGATTCCGCAGGAAGCCTTCATGGCCGTGCTCTCGCTTAACCGCGATGGCGAACCCGCCGCCCGGTAGGGTGCGGGGCGCGGGGCAGGCACGGTGGTGAGCACATCCGCACGAAGGATTGACCGCTGTTGATCCTTCGTGCTAAGAGTAGGGTATGATGCACAACATGCACAACACGACGCGCCAATCGGAGAGGCGCACGAGGCGTTCGCGGGCAACCGCTCGTCGTCAGCCTGCCCGCGTCGTACCCCGGCGCGGTGCCGACGCACACCGTAAGGTAGTCGGGCATTGACTGCGACGCGGCTCCTCACGTTCCCAACCGACCGCCCGTGCGGGGAGCTGCGCGAGGCGCACCCGCACGACTACCGGACGTGGATCGAGCGTACGCGGACCTTTGGGGCGGCGCGAGGAGACGTTGCCGTGCCGGTGGGCGTGCCGCTCTGCATGGTGGCGGACGCCGCTTGCGCCGCCGCCGACCTCGCGTGCCTCGACTGGTTCGGGGAGGACGATTTTCTCGACCTCGCGGCGGTGGCGGATGTGCGCGGTGTCCTCGTGGCATTATCGTCGCGCCTGCCGCTCCTCCGCCGCGTGCGCTTTCCCCGCGCCACTACCGATGCGCATCTCGGTATTCTCCGCTCCCTGCCGGCACTGCGCGAACTCGTGCTGCGCGATACGGCGGTGGGCGACGCCGCGATGCACCACCTCCATGCCTTGCCGGAGTTGCGCCGCCTCGATCTCGCGCATTCTCACCTGACCACCGGCGGGATGCAGCCGCTCGCACGGCTCGGCACGCTCGAATCGCTCGACTTGCGCCTCACGCATGTCGGCGACGAGGGGTTGTTCTACCTGCGTCCGCTCGCACGATTGCGCACGCTGCACCTCGCGTCGTACCACCGCACGCGGTCGGCGAATCTCGATGTGGACGGCATCACCGACACCGGCCTCGGCTACCTGCTCCCGCTCCGGCTGGAAACGCTGAGTCTGTCCGGTCAGGCGATCACCGACGCGGGTCTCGCGCCGCTCGATAGCATGGGAACGATGCGCGATCTTGCCCTTCCTAACGCGATCACCGATGCGGGCCTCGCCCGTCTGTCCGCGCTCACGCACCTCGAACGGCTCGCCGTGCGCGGTTGTCGGGGCGTCACGGATGCGGGCCTCGCGCAGTTGACGCGCAAAACGGCCCTCCATGCCCTCGATCTCGCGGATACCGGCGTGTCGGACGCGGGCCTCGCGCACCTCGTCCCGCTCACTGCCCTGCGTACGTTGCTCCTCGCGGGTACGGCGGTGGGCGACGCGGGAGTCTCCCGCCTGCTCCCGCTCCGCGCACTGGAAGCCCTCGATCTGTCGCACTGCGCGATCTCGGATGCGTCCCTCGCGGCGGCGGCGAATTTCCCTCGCCTGCGCAAGCTCAACCTCGCCAATATGCGGGGCAACCGCCTCACGGGCAACGGGATGGCGGAGTTGCTGCCGCTCCTGCAACTGGAGCAGTTGAGCGTGGGCGGGTGTCGGCTGAATATCGCGGGGCTGGTCTACCTCGGTTCGCAACGGGGCTTGCGTCACCTCGACGTGACGAGTACCTATCTCACCGACAACCGGCTGGAGAAGTTGCGCCCCTTCCCGCATCTGCACACATTCGTCCTGCTCGATAACCCGATCACCGACGCGGGTATCTCCCTGCTCGCCGGTCTACCCGCGCTCCGGCGCGTGTACCTCGGCTACACCGAGGTGTCGGAGCAGGGCGTGCAGGCGTTGCACAAGCAGCGGCCCGACCTCTACATACGCCACTCCCCCGCCATCCCCACCGTCTCGTGGGACGCCGACGATCTGTAGCCGCTCGCTCCTGTCGTTAAAGCGGCCTGCAAGGAGGTTGGCGGGGTTGTTCCTGTTGTGGCGCGGTACTCTCAGCCCGTGATTTCTGCCCACGAGACGAATCGCGGGCTGAAAACCGCGCCACACAATGCCACCGATGCCGCCAATGTCTCTGAGAACCGCTCTAATGAAAGGCAAAAACGCCGGTGCCTCATCATGAAGCATCGGCGTCGCCCGTACATTGATTCTCTCCATGACGACGGGCGAGTGTTTACGCAGTGAGGACGAGCGTGCGGCGGCTGGCAAGCACCGTGAGTGTGTCGGCGCGACCCGGCACCACGCGAAACGGCGGCACGATGCGGCAGCGCGTGCGCCGCGTGGCACCGGGCAAGGCGGCGAGTGTTGCGGTGATCGTCGCATCCGAAGGCGACGGCGCATCGCCCAGTACCACCGCCTGCGCCACGTCTTTCCCGCCGTGCCGACCGAGCAGCACGAAGGCGGCGGGCGCGTCGCGGTACCCGTCGAGCGCGAGCACATCCGTGAGCGTATAGACACCTTCCGGCTCCGGCATCTCGGTACGAGCCGTCGCAAGCGCGTCGAATGCCCACACGGCCTCGCGCAGCAACGAGGTGTCCGAGTCGGTCGCCCTGCGCGGCGCGGGCAGGGCAATGACCGGCGCGGATACGACGGGCGGCGGCGGCGCGGCGCGGCGCGGCGCGGGGGCGCGGTTCGCGGGGGCGCGGTCGGCGGCGACGCGCTTCGGCGGCGCGGGGCGTGCGGGCGCGACGGGCGGCGGGGCGGGCTGTGTGGCTGCCCACGCCGCCGCGAACTCCGGGTCGCGCAACGAGCGGGTAGACTTCGCCGCCGTGTCTATCGTGGTCGCCACGCCGCGCACGACGTGAAAGCCGTCGCGCAGTGCCAGCCGCTCGCGCACGCCCGCTCCGAGCGTCGCGTCCACGAGATTTGCCAGCGGTTGGAATGGTTCAAGAAGTTGTTCCAGCGTGCTCACGAGCACCTGCAACTTGCCGGAGCGGGCGGACAACTTTGCGTCTACCGCCATCGAGGCGGGCGTGCCATTCTGCGGCCCGCCGATGAGCGTACCGAGGAGCACGGCGTCCGGGTTCGTGAGGCCGCGCCAGTTGTACCAGCCGCTCAGCGTTTCGTCCCCCGCGAGGGGCAGCACATGCGTGATGCGCAGCGACTCGCCGGTGGTGAGCGGAACGGTTTTACCGACGAAGGTTTGCAGCCCCGCGACCACGGCAAGTTCCCACTTCGCGGACGCGGCGGCGATGGCGGCGTGCTCGCTGGCACTGCGGGAACCGGGGGAGGGCGGGGAAATGGAAGTGGTGCGGCTCGAACGCCGCAAGGCGGAACTGCTGGGGTAGCGTACGCGAACTGCTCGCATCGGTCTTTCTTGGGAGGTACGTTTCGCCTTTACCCGGCCCTGTGCCGGGACAGCATGAAACTCGTCACTTGCAAATATTGTCGCACACTTCCGTCGCCAACACAACGTTTTGCACACGTATGAGGGCGGGGCTTATGCGTTCTCGCGCCGACGGTCGTTGCGGGGCAAACGCGCCCCTCCCCCCGGCCCCCTCCCCCTGTGGGGGAAGGGGGAGAACCGTTGCGAGATCGCGGCGTAGCGGGAAAGCTCGGTGCTTGCGGTGGTTCTCCCCCTTCCCCACGGGGGGAGGGGCGCATTTTGTGAGAACGCATAAGCCCTGCGTATGAGGGCGGGGTTCAATAAGGGTGTGGCATGTATCGGCGTCCGGTAG
>JAABUN010003420.1_pt1 | contig 24668 bp, 23 predicted proteins | sample 5559311 | NCBI WGS metagenome assembly JAABUN01 (sample SAMN10711877, study PRJNA513370) | rock metagenome | isolation source: Antarctica rocks | place: Antarctica: Victoria Land, Siegfried Peak sud
ATGATCACGGCTCGATGGTGTCATGGCGGGCTGCGACGATGCGCTCGACCGCGTCCTGGGGGTCATCGGTCAGCTGGATCAGCTCCAGGTCGCTCGCGGAGACGGTGCCTCCGGCGATCAGGGCACCGCTGACCCAGTCCAGCAGCGGCGCCCAGAACTCGCGGCCGAGGAGCACGATCGGGAAGCGGGTGACCTTGCCGGTCTGCACCAGGGTCACCGCCTCGAACAGCTCGTCCAGGGTGCCGAACCCGCCGGGGAGCACGATGAACCCCTCGGCATACTTGACGAACATCGTCTTGCGAGCGAAGAAGTAGCGGAAGTTGATGCCTAGGTTGACGTAGTCGTTCAGGCCGGTCTCGAAGGGCAGCTCGATTCCGAGCCCTACCGACGTCCCGCCCGCCTCGATGGCCCCCTTGTTGGCCGCCTCCATCGTGCCGGGACCGCCGCCGGTGATCACGGCATACCCCGCGGCGACCAGCGCCGCACCGACCTGCTCCCCCAGCGTGTATGCCGTGTTGCCCGGTCCGATCCGGGCGGAGCCGAACACGCTGACAGCAGGGCCGATCTCGGCGAGCGCACCGAAGCCCTCCACGAACTCTGCCTGGATCCGCAGGACCCGCCACGGGTCGGTGTGCACCCACTCGGCCGAGTCGCGGGAGTCCAGCAGGTGCTGGTCGGTCGTGCTGGCCGGCACCCTGCGGCCGCGCAGCGTCACCGGACCCCTGTGGTAGTCCTTGTCGCGCTGGTCGCTGGGTGTGTCCACGGCCACGACGCTAGCCTGTCACTGGCGCTCTTGCGGCGACGTGGGTGCCGCGCCCGGCGCGGTTAGAGTGCCCCTCGTGCCCTCACCCGGACGGACCCTGACCGCCCTGGCACTCGTCTGTGTGGCGGTGGTCGCCGGGGTGATGGGCGCGCGATGGGCCGTGCAGGAGCTGCGCGACCCGACCTGCGAGGCACAGGCGGCGGGGCGTAGCCACGAGTTCACTCCTGAGCAGACCGCCAACGCCGCCACCATCGCCCTGGTCTCGGTCCAGCGCGGGCTGCCCCCACGGGCGGCCAGTATCGCCCTGGCCACCGCCATCCAGGAGTCCAAGCTGCGCAACATCTCCTACGGTGACGCGGACTCTTTGGGGTTGTTCCAACAACGACCGAGCCAGGGGTGGGGCAGCGCGCAGGATGTCACCGACCCCGTCTACGCCTCCGGCCGCTTCTACGACGCCCTGGTGCAGGTCGACGGCTGGCAGGACGCGGTGATCACGCAGGTGGCCCAGGAAGTGCAGCGCAGCGCCTACCCGCAGGCGTATGCCGATCACGAGTGGGAGGGCCGGGTCCTGGCCTCCGCGCTAACCGGGGAGACCCCGGCGGGTCTGGTGTGCCGGCTGGACGCGCCGAGCGGCCCCGGTGCCGCGCCCAGCACGGCCGACAAGGTGGCTCAGTTCGGCTACGCCGCCGAGGTCGACGGCGACCAGGTCACCCTGACCGCCTCCACCCCCGCCCAGGCCTGGGCGGTCGCGTCCTGGGCGGTCGCGCACGCCGATGCCGAACAGATCGTCTCGGTGCAGGTGGCCGGACGCGTCTGGGATAGGGAGGTCGACCCGCAGACGTGGTCCTCGGATGCCGGCGCGCAAGCCGGGGACGACCTCAGGGTCCTGGTGCAGATCGAGTCCTGAGCCCGAAGGCGTCACCCGGCACCCGGTCCACCTGCAGCGCCCCGTTGATTCTAAAGACGTATTGCGCAACATACCTTTATCATGGGACGCTCCGTACCGTGCCCTCCCACCAGATTTTCGATCCCGAACGAATTCGCGCGCTGGCCCACCCCACCCGCCTGGACCTGCTGGAGTACCTGCGGGACGTGCAGGAGGCGACGGCCACCGAATGCGCACAGCAAGTGGGCGAGTCCGTTGCCAGCTGCTCGTTCCACCTGCGCATCCTGGGCAAGTACGGCTACATCGAGCGCTCCGAGCAGCGCGGTCGGGAGAAGCCATGGCGGCCGGTGCCGGGGGATCGTTGGGATATGAGCCCGTCCACCGATGTCTCCGGCTCTCTCTCTGCGGTGGCAGAGCTGGCATCCCTGTTCGTGGTCCGCGAGGGCGAGCGGTTCCATCGTTTCCTGGCGCAGTCTGACCAGGAAGCGCCGGAATGGGTCGACGCCGTCACGGTGACGACGGGCTCCTTCTGGGCCACGGCGCAGGAGATGGCCGAGCTCAGCCGAGACGTCCAAGCACTGACCGATCGGTTCCCTGGCCGCTTCGCCGACCCGAGCCTGCGCCCGGAGGGTTCGCGCATGGGCCGCCTGTTCGCCAAGGTCAATCCAGAACCACACCCGGGCGCTGCACATGAGTGAGGGCAGCGACAGCGCAGGCCAGCTACCGGGGACCGAGCCCGTTGGCCCCGTTGCCCCGGCCCCCGTGGGATGGCTGCACCGGCGCCCAGTGGCGTGGCAGAGCCGTGGCTTTCGCCGGTTGACGGTGGCGTGGCTGTTCACCAACGTTGCCGACAGTGCGCTCTATCTCATGGTCGCGGTGTGGGTGAAGGAGCTCACCGGCTCCGACGTCGCAGCCGGGCTGGTCTTCGCGGCGCTTGGCGTGCCTGCGATGCTGTCCCCCTTCCTCGGCCAACTGGCCGACCGGATGTCGCGGCGTCGACTGCTGCTGGTGGCCTACGTGGGCGTAGCAGGCGCAGTGGCCACCCTGGCGCTGGTGAACTCCCCCCGGTGGCTGTGGCTGATCTACCTGGTCGTCTTCATCTATGGCACCGTCGGCTACCTGACCTCGGCAGCCCAGTCCGGGCTCATCCGGGACCTGCTGCCAGATGAGCACCTCGCCTCGGGCAACGGGCTCCTGTCCACGATCGACCAGGCGATGCGCCTGCTCTCTCCCCTGATCGGCACGGGCCTCTACGTCCTTGCCGGGCCGTATGCCGTCGTCGCACTGACCGCTGGTTCTTTCCTCATCGCGGCCGGACTCCTCGCCAGGCTCCACGTTCAGGAGAGTGAGCCCGAGTCGGTCTCTGAGCGGGGAAGTACTGGGCCGAGCTCTTCGCCGGCTTTCGTCACTTGTTCCGTACGCCTCCGCTGGGCCGGCTGACGCTTCTCGTAGGGATTGCGATCGCCGCGACCGGCCTGGTCAACATCTCTGTCTTCCCCATCATGGACCAGGGGCTCGACGTCCCTGCTTCGATGCTGGGGCTGCTCGTCAGCGTGCAGGGTATCGGCGCGAATGCGGGTGGTGCGACCTCCGCGCGGGCAATCGGTCGCTGGGGCGAGGTCCCGACCTTCGCGGCAGGTATGGCGGGGCTCGGCCTGGGCATTGTCCCGCTGATGGCCAGCAGCCTGGCGGCAGCGCTGGCTGGCATGGCCGTCATCGGCTTCAGTGTGACCTGGCTGGTCGTCGCGTTCGTGACCCTGCGCCAATGCCTCACCCCGGCCCGGCTGCAGGGCAGGACGGCGGCGGCGGCCCTGATGGCAATGAATCTCCCGCAAACGGTCATGACCTTCGTCGGCGCGGGGCTTCTCGCGGTTGTCGACTATCGCCTGCTCGTGCTCGCCACGGTGATCATGCTGCTTGGCGCCGCCATTGTGGCGGGCGCTGGGGCAGATCGAAAACCTCACCGGTGATCACCTAGATCAGATCCGCCTTGGCCCCACCAGTAGGCCTCGTCCAGCAACTGCGCGACGCTGCTGCGGCTCAGCGAGCCTCGACCTTCTGGTAGTCGCGCGCCCCGTGCCCGGTGTAGAGCTGGCGCGGACGCCCGATCTTGGTCTGCGGGTCCTGCACCATCTCGCGCCACTGGGCGATCCAGCCAGGCAGCCGGCCGATGGCAAAGAGGACCGTGAACATGTTGGTGGGGAAGCCCATCGACTCATAGATCAGCCCGGTGTAGAAGTCGACGTTGGGATAGAGCTTGCGCTCCACGAAGTACTCGTCCTCCAGCGCCGCCTGCTCCAGCTCCATGGCCAGGTCGAGGGTCTCGTTGGTGCCCAGCTTGGACAGGATGTCGTGCGCGGTGTCCTTGATGATCGCGGCGCGCGGGTCGTAGTTCTTGTAGACCCGGTGGCCGAAGCCCATCAGCCGGACGCCCTCCTCCTTGTCCTTGACCTTGCGGACGAACTCCTTGACATCGCCTCCGTCGGCTTTGATGTCGTCGAGCATCGACAGCACGGCCGAGTTGGCGCCTCCGTGCAGCGGGCCGGACAGCGCGTGGATGCCGGCGGAGATCGAGGCGTAGAGGTTGGCCTCGGAGGAGCCGACCAGACGGACGGTGGAGGTGGAGCAGTTCTGCTCGTGGTCCGCGTGCAGGATGAACAACAGGTCCAGTGCCTTGACCAGGTCGGGGTCCAGCTCGTAGTGCTCGGTCGGCATCCCAAAGGTCATCCACAGGAAGTTCTCGACCAGGTTGTAGTCGTTGTTGGGGTAGAGGAAGGGCTGGCTCTGACTCTTGCGGAAGGCGTAGGCCGCGATGGTGGGGAGCTTGGCCAGCAGCCGGAAGGTGGAAATCTCCACCTGCTCGGGGTCGAACGGGCTGAGACTGTCCTGGTAGAAGGTGCCCAGGGCGGAGACTCCTGAGGACAGCACCGGCATCGGGTGCGCGTCGCGGGGGAAGCCCTCGAAGAAGTGCTTCATGTCCTCCACGAGCAGGGTGTGCTTGCGCAGCTTGCCGTCGAAGGCGGCCAGCTGGTCGCTGCTGGGCAGCTCGCCGTAGATCAGCAGGTAGCTGGTCTCCAGGAAGGAGGACTGCTTGGCCAGCTGCTCGATGGGGTAGCCGCGGTAGCGCAGGATCCCTTCGTCACCGTCGATGTAGGTGATCTGCGACTGACAGGACGCCGTGTTGACGAAGCCGACGTCCAGGGTGACGTCGCCGGTGGTCTTGAGCAGCTGGGAGATGTCGAGCCCGTTGTTGCCTTCGACGGCGGGCACGACCGGGAGTTCGAGGTCGTGCTCACCGTGGCGGAGCGAGGCGTGGTCGGTCATGCGGTCCTCCTGATCGCGCCCCTTCATTGGGGACTTGGGCATAACAGTGGAAGGCGCGGGGGCTCGGGCGGCCCCGCGTGCCTCACTCGTCGTGGACCTGTGGGGGGAGGTCGGCGATGAGCGGGTGGTCCTTGGGGATGATGCCGAGCTTGGCGGCGCCGCCGGGGCTGCCGAGGTCGTCGAAGAACTCAACATTGGCCTTGTAGTAGTCGGCCCACTGCTCGGGGGTGTCGTCCTCGTAGTAGATGGCCTCGACCGGGCAGACCGGCTCGCAGGCTCCGCAGTCGACACACTCGTCGGGGTGGATATAGAGGGAACGCTCACCTTCGTAGATGCAGTCGACGGGGCACTCCTCGATGCACGCCTTGTCCTTGAGGTCCACACAGGGTTGGGCGATCACGTACGTCATGGCGCCCAGTATGCAGTGCCGCCGGGGCGCTCCGGAAACCGGTCCGGAGCTGCTCCGCTCCCTGCCGTCAGCCTCAACGGCCACCCTCCCTCGTGCACGTGACCCCTGGGGAGGGCTGGTATGTCGTGGTGTAGGGCTCGGTCCGCACGACGTCACCGGAGCGGGACAGCGTCCGGGTGACCGTGAGGGTGAAACCCTCCACGGCGCCTTGGTCCAGGCAGTCCTCCGCGTCGTCGTCGAACTCCTCCGGCTGCTCGATGTCGCGCCGCGGCCCCGTCGTGGTCTTGACGTTGTACTGCCGCTCACCCCAGAAGCGCATCACGATGGTGTCTTCCTCCATGGAGGTCTGGATAACGACCGGGCTGGTGGTGTCATTGGTCCACACATTGTCGATCAGGCCGACCGAGATCGTCGCCTCCCGGCCCACGGGGTAGCGCTCGATGTAGTAGGAGTGCGGGGTGAACTCGTCGAGCTCCAACCCGGCGAACCACGCCGTGTTGAGCACGGTCGTGGAGACCTGGGACAGACCCCCACCGATGCCCTCGACCAGCCGCCCGTCGCGGATGACGCCTGCGTCGACATACCCCCGATCGGTGGAGATGGGAGCCAGGGCCGCCGCCAGGCTGAACTGCTCCCCCGGCAGCACGACCATCCCGCTGAGGTAGCGAAGCCCGACCCTGATGTTCTCCGTGCGTGCCTCGTTGGCGGGGCCGGTCGGGAACTGGCTCTCGAACTGCGCCATCACCGCATCCACCCGCCACGCCGCCGTGTTGGCAGCGGTCAGCTCGGGCTTGGTCTGCACGGTGCGCACCGTCACGACGCGTCCCTTCACCTGCGCCCCGCCTGGCCCTGCGCTCGTCGTGGCCGCACCGTCGCCGCTCGCAGCCGAGTCGGAGATGCCCAGGACCTGGTGGAGTCCGGCCAGCACCGACTGCTCGTCGAGGGCGATGCCGACCCGGCCGGGGATGATCTCGGGCACGCCTGCCGCAGACAGCTGCACGGAGACGTCCTTCGCCGGCCGCTGCACCTGCGCGAGGCTGGCGACGGCTTGGTCCAGCAGCCTCTCGTCATCCGGCACCAGGGTGAGCCTGGCCTCCCCGGGGGTGTCCCCCTGTCGTTCGACGCTCAGCAGGCGGGACAGCTGGTTGGGCGTGAGCCGCGCGCGGACGCCTTCGGCCACCAGGTCCACCGGACCCTGCAGCGCGGGCTCCGCGACGTCGGTCACGAACGTCTGCACCTGCTCTGTGGTGAGCACCGGTCGTCGCTCGCTCAGCGTGGCCTCGACCTCGGGATCGGCCGGCCACTGCCCCGCCACCTGGTCCGCGGTGGCCGGGATGTTGACCTCGTGCCCCTTCACGGGGCGGGTGGCGCTCACCCGACCGCGGCTGAGCACGACCTCTCCCTCCACCGGCTCCAGCGCCAGCTCGGGGGCGACCTCCTCCAGCGCGGCCGCGAGCTTGTCCTGCTCGACCGTGGTCTGCAACGGCAGCGAGCGACCGTCGCCGGTCACCTGTGCCCACAGGTTGCGCGGGTCGTAGGACAGGCCGGTGGTGCCGCGCAGGGTGGCGTCGTAGTCGGCGGCCAGACCGGCCTGCGCGGGCTCGAGCTGCACCTGCTCGCCCGCTGCGGTGATGACGACGGGTGTCTGGGTGCGCTCAGACAGCTTGTCGGCCAGGACGTCCTGCGCCCGCTGCTTGCTCAGCATGCCGACGTCGACCCCCTCGACGGTGGTGCCGCTCGGGATCCGGTCCCCGAAGTAGTAGGCCAGCCCGATGTAGCCGCCCACCAGCACGACCAACGCCACGCACAACCGCAGCACGATGCCCAGCCACTCGCTGCGCTGCCGCTCCCGCGGAATCGGGCTGCTGTGTCGCTCGTCGTCCACGGATGAGGTCCTCGGCGGGGTCGGTGGGTCAGGGCAGCGCGCTGTAGGTACCTCGGAAGTGTACGAGGGCAGGTCCTGGGGTCTGCGTCGCCACGGCGGTCAGCACCGCGCCGACGACCAGGCTGTGGTCGCCTGCCGGGTGGATCGCCACGGTGCGGCACTCCAGCGTCGCCAAGGCGTCGTCGAGCAAGGCCACACCGCTGCTCCCGCGGTGGTAGCGCACCCGGTCCAGCTGCCCGTGCAGGGGTCGACCCGGGGTGGCGAACCAGTCGGCGAGACCGCGCGCCGTCGCCGGCAGCACGCTGATCCCCCACACCCCCGCATCCAGGACCGCCTCGTGCCACCGCGCCTCCTGCGACACGCTGAGCACCATCAGCAGTGGGTCCAGCGAGACGCTGGTCAGCGAGTTGGCCGTCATGGCATGGTCGTGCCGACCGGCCAGGGTGCTGGCGACGACCACTCCGGTCGCGAAGCGCCCGATGGCTCGCCGGTAGTCGCTCTCGTCGGCCACCGCAGCCGGTGGCTCAGTCGTCATCGGTCCACCGGGCATATCCCTCCCGGTCAGAGAGTCTGGCCGCGATGTCATTACTCAGAGCGTAGTAGCCGTCGTAGACGCTCACCTGGGTACGGTGGTGTCGCAGCGCCTCGTCGCGCAGGGGTGCTGCCGGCGCAGAGTGCAGCCGGTGGGACACCTGGTCATCGGGGACGACCGAAGTAGCGAACGGGTCGTCTCGCCCGGGCACCGTCAGCGGTGCCTCGGAGGGCACGTGCTCAGCGAGCCAGCGGCGGTCCTCCTGCGCCCAGCTCCGAGGCGTCAGCGCGACATACAGCGGCGGTCGTGCGGGTGCGGGCAGCGACGCGACGGCAGCGACCGTGACCCGGTGCGTCTGGATGTGGTCGGGGTGTCCGTAGCCGCCGCTGCGGTCATAGGTCAGCACCACGTCGGGGTCGATCGCGCGCAACTGCTCGGCAAGCACCCCAGCGGCCTCGGCGACGTCGGCACCCGCAAAGGCTCGCGAATGTGCGGCAGCCTCCGAGCCGACCATGCCGCTGTCCCGCCACCGCGGGAGTGCGCCGCCCAGATAGTGGTGCCGCACGCCCAGCGTCATCATCGCTTCGACCAGCTCGGTATGCCGGTGCGGGGCCAGGTCTGCGCTGCGTTCCAGGTAGGCCAGCTCGGGTGGGATGACCTCACCTTCCTCGCCGAGTGTGCAAGTGACCACGTGCACCTCATCACCCTGGCGCCGGTGGTGGGCCAAGGCGATGCCGGTGGCCAAGGTCTCGTCATCCGGGTGGGCGTGCACGGCGAGCAGCCGGATGCCTGACTGCCCCGGGGCAGGCACGGCAGACCGGTCGCCGCTCGTGGTCATGTCCGCTTCGCGCGCGCCGCCGACCGGGCCCGCTCGTTGGCGCCAAGGACCACCTTGCGGATGCGGACGGCGTCGGGGGTCACCTCGACGCACTCGTCCTCGCGGCAGAACTCCAGGGATTGCTCGAGGCTGAGCAACCGTGGCGGCACCAACCGCTCCAGCACCTCGGCGCCGGCGGAGCGCACGTTGGTCAGCTTCTTCTCCTTGGTGATGTTGATGTCCATGTCGTCGGCGCGGGAGTTCTCGCCCACGATCATGCCCTCGTAGACCTCCGTGGTCGGCGCCAGGAAGAGGCTGCCCCGCTCCTGCAGGTTGAACATCGCATAGCTGGTGGCGACCCCGGTCCGGTCTGACACGAGCGACCCGGACTGGCGCGTCCGGATGTCGCCGAACCACGGGTGGTAGCCGTCGAAGACGTGGTGGGCGATGCCGGTACCCCGGGTCTCGGTGAGGAACTCGGTGCGGAAGCCGATCAGCCCCCGGGAGGGCACCACGAACTCCATCCGGATCCAGCCGGTGCCGTGGTTGACCATCTGCTCCATCCGGCCCTTGCGGACGGCAAGCAGCTGGGTGATCGTGCCCAGATGCTCCTCCGGGGTGTCGATGGTGAGCCGCTCGACCGGCTCGTGCAGCTTGCCGTCGATCTCGCGGGTGACCACCTGCGGCTTGCCCACGGTCAGCTCATAGCCCTCCCGGCGCATCTGCTCGACCAGGATCGCCAGGGCAAGCTCGCCGCGGCCCTGCACCTCCCAGGTGTCGGGGCGCTCGGTGGGCAGGATCCGCAGCGAGACGTTGCCCACCAGCTCCTTGTCGAGCCGGTCCTTGACCAGCCGGGCAGTGATCTTGCCGCCCTTGGTGCGCCCGGCCAGCGGGGAGCTGTTGGTCCCGATGGTCATCGAGATGGCCGGCTCGTCGACGGTGATCAGCGGCAACGCCTGCGGGTGGTCGGGGTCGGCCAGCGTCTCCCCGATCGTGATCTGCGGTATGCCGGCGATCGCGATGATGTCTCCTGGCCCGGCCTGTTGGGCCGGGTTGCGGTCGAGGGCCTCGGTCACCAGCAGCTCGGTGATCTTGACCCGCTCGATCGTCCCGTCCCGGCGGCACCAGGCAGCCTGCTGGCCACGGCGGATGGTGCCGTTGCGCACCCGGCACAGCGCCAGTCGACCCAGGAACGGCGAGGAGTCCAGGTTGGTGACGTGGGCCTGCAGGGGTGCACCCTCGACATACGTGGGTGCAGCGACGGTCGACAAGATGGTGGCGAACAACGGCTCGAGGTCGGGTCCGTCCGGCATCTCACCCGGCCCGGGGGCGGTGAGGGAAGAGCGGCCGGCCTTGGCCGAGGTGTAGACGATCGGGAAGTTCAACGCGGTCTCGGTGGCGGCCTCAGCATCGTCGCCGGGGCTGTCCTCGAGCAGGTCCATGAACAGCGCATAGACGTCGTCGACCACCTCGGCGATCCGGCTGTCCGGACGGTCCACCTTGTTGATGCACAAGATCACCGGCATCCCGGCGGCCAGGGCCTTGCGAAGCACGAAGCGGGTCTGTGGGAGCGGGCCCTCCGAGGCGTCCACGAGCAGCACCACACCGTCCACCATGGACAGACCGCGCTCCACCTCTCCCCCGAAGTCGGCGTGGCCCGGCGTGTCGATGATGTTGATGGTCACCCCGTCCGGGGCTTCGTTGTCTGCAGCCGCTGGGCCGGTGTAGCGGATCGCGGTGTTCTTGGCCAGGATGGTGATGCCCTTCTCGCGCTCGAGGTCGCCGGCGTCCATCACCCGGTCGACGTTCTCACCACGCTGGTCGTCGAAGGCACCGGACTGCCGCAGCATGGCGTCGACGAGGGTGGTCTTGCCGTGGTCGACGTGGGCGATGATGGCAACATTGCGCAGATCTGGGCGGGCGAGCAGCTCGGTGCGCGCGTCGACATCAGGGGAGATCGTGGGGGGCATGGGCTGATTGTCTCAGCCCATCGTCAGCAGTCGTGCATTCAGTCGTCCAGGCGTGCGTGCAGGGCCTGCACCAGCTCGCGGTTGCTCGCCAACCACGGTATGTCGTGCAGCTGCGCGCGGGTGAGCCGGCGCAGCTCGTCGTGGTCCTGCAGGGGGTGCGGGGTCCCGGTCGCCAGCTCGGCCCACCACACCAGCATCCGCAGCCCCGGTCGTAGCGGCCAGGCCCGGTCGTCCAGTGGTCCGACCAGCAGCACACCGAGCCGGACGGTGACGCCGAGCTCCTCGGCGAGCTCGCGGTGCAGCGCGGCCCGTGGGCTCTCTCCCGTCTCGACCTTGCCCCCGGGCAGCTCCCAACGACCGGCGAGGTCGGCCGGGCTGCTGCGCCGGCCGGCGAGCACCAGGGTGGGGCGGCTCAGGTCATCCACCAGCGCGGCAGCCACGACGAGGGTGCTTGCTGGGCCAGGCGTCGGCATACGTGCAGTGCTATCACGGCGTAGCTCCAGGATCAGGCGGGACTCACGGCTTCGTCGAGAAGGTCAAGGTTGGGTCACGTTTGCGGCTAGTCCGGCCCCATGGTCATCCCTATGTGGGTACATTGCCCCTCAACCGACGGTGCGCCGCCGGACCCGGCCGCCCGTCCCGGCGGTCAGACCCCTTACGAGGAGGCACGATGATCAACCGCAAAGTGGCTGCCGTGGCCAGCAGCGCCGCGCTGGCCCTGGTCCTGGCGTCCTGCGCTCAGTCCGAGCGCGAAAGTGACACCGGCTCAGGCGACGGCGCCGAGAGCAGCGGCGGAGGTGGCGGGGGTGGCGAAGCCAGCGGCGGCGGCGGCACCTTCACCTTTGGTGCGGCCGGTGCACCGGCTTCGTTCGACCCGTTCTACGCCAGTGACGGCGAGACCTTCCGGATCACCCGGCAGATCTACGAGAACCTGATCGGCATCGAGGAGGGCGGCTCCGAGGCCGTGCCTGAGCTCGCGACGTCCTGGGAGGGTAGCGAGGACGGGCTGACCTGGACGTTCGAGCTGCAGGACGGCGTCACCTTCCACGACGGCGAGGCCTTCAACGCCGAGGCCGTCTGCGCCAACTTCGAGCGGTGGTACACCCAGAACGAGGTCGGTCAGAACGATGCCGTCACCGCCTACTGGGCCGGCGACTTCGGCGGCTTCAAGGGGGGCGACGAGAGCCTCTACGAGTCCTGTGAGGCCACCGAGGACCTCACGGCGACGGTCACCATCACCCGGGCGACCGGCAAGTTCCCCATGGTGCTCAGCCAGTCCTCCTACGCCATGCAGAGCCCCGCGGCCATGGAGGAGTTCAAGGCCAACGACGTCAAGGTGCAGGGCGAGGGGTTCATCTTCCCGGAGTACGCCACGGACCACCCGACCGGCACCGGGCCGTTCACCTTCGACTCCTACGACGATGCCAACGGCGCCATCACCCTCAACAGGTTCGACGACTACTGGGGCGACAAGGCCGGTGTCGAGAAGCTGATCTTCCGGATCATCTCCGACGAGACCTCCCGCCGCCAGGAGCTCGACTCCGGCACGATCAACGGCTACGACCTGCCCAACCCGGTCGACTGGGCCGGCTTGGAGGAGGCCGGCAACCAGGTCTTGATCCGAGACCCGTTCAACGTGCTCTACCTGGGTCTCAACCCGGTGGCCGACGATCAGCTGCTCGACGACGACGTGCGGATGGCCCTCTACATGGCCATCGACAGGGACCAGCTGGTCAAGAGCCAGCTGCCCGACGGTGCGGCCGTCGCCACCCAGTTCGTCCCGCCGACCATTGCCGGCTACAACGACAGCCTGCAGCCGGTGGAGTACGACCCGGAGGGCGCAAAGGCCCTGCTCGCCGAGGCCGGGGCAGAAGGCATGTCCATCGACCTGTGGTACCCCACGGAGGTGTCCCGCCCCTACATGCCGGACCCGCAGCGCATCTACAACGCGGTCAAGGCCAACTGGGAGGATGTCGGCATCACCGTCAACCCGGTGGCCAAGCCGTGGACCGGCGGTTACCTCGACGGTGTCCAGCAGAGCAGCGCTCCGGCCTACTTCCTGGGCTGGACCGGTGACTACAACTCGGCGGACAACTTCCTCGGCGCGTTCTTCTCCGGTGCGGAGAACTCCTTCGGTACGAGCGAGTACCCGTGGGCAAAGGAGCTGCAGGACAAGCTTCGCGCAGCGGATGCCGAGCCCGACGAGGACACCCGGATCGGGCTCTACCAGGAGCTCAACGCCAACATCATGGAGGACTGGCTGCCCGGGCTGCCGATCTCGCACTCGCCGCCGGCGATCGTGGTCGGGCCCAACGTCAAGGGCCTGGTGCCCAGCCCGCTGACGGCCGAGAACTTCGCGACCGTCACGCTCTCGGAGTAACGCGCGACCAAGGGGACGGGCCGGCACAACGACGTGCCGGCCCGTCCCTGACCCGCACGCCGCCCGCCCGTCCGTCCGGAACGACCGCCGAAGGAGGCCATGGTGCTGAGGTTCATCGTCCGCCGCCTGTTGCAGATGGCGCTGGCTCTGTTCGTGCTCAGTATCCTGCTCTTCGCCTGGTTGCGTTCACTACCCGGTGGCCCCGTCAGCGCGCTGCTCGGCGAGCGCGGCACCGTGGAGTCCCGGGCGGCCCTCGAGCGCCAACTCGGGGTCGACCAGCCGCTGTGGGTGCAGTACGGGCGCTTCCTGAAGCGAGCTCTGAGTGGTGACTTCGGCATCTCCAACGGCGTCCGCCCCGGCACGGACGCCCTCGATCTTTTCCTGACCAGGCTGCCGGCCACCGTCGAGCTGAGCGTCTTCGCGATGATCCTCGCGGTCGGCCTGGCCATCCCGCTGGGCTACATTGCCGCCCGGCGCCAAGGCGGGGCGCTGGACACCGGCTCGATCATCGGATCGCTGGTCGGTGTGGCCGTGCCGGTGTTCTTCCTGGCCTTCGTGTTGAAGTACATCTTCGCCGTCCGAATGGGTCTGCTCCCCCCCAGCGGTCGCCAGACCGTCGGCATCGACGCCACCCGCATCACCGGCTTCTTCGTGGTCGACGGCATCATGACCAGAGAGTGGGACGCGGCCTGGGACGCCTTCAAGCACCTGATCCTGCCTGCCGTCGCACTCTCGTCGATCCCGTTCGCGGTGATCTTCCGGATTACCCGGGCCTCCGTCCTCGAGGTGATGGACGAGGACTACGTGCGCACCGCACGCGCCAAGGGCCTCAACGCACCTGTCATCCGCAGCCGGCACATCATGCGCAACGCGCTCATCCCGGTCGTCACCATCATCGGGCTGCAGATCGGAGCTCTGCTGGCCGGGGCGGTGTTGACCGAGACGGTGTTCGCCTTTCCAGGGATCGGGCAGGCCCTAGCGCTGGGCTTCCAGAAGAAGGACTACGCCGTGCTGCAGGTGCTGATCATGATGGCGGCGCTGATCTACATCGTGGTCAACCTGCTCGTAGACATCGCGTATGCCGTGATCGACCCCAGGGTCCGGACCCGGTGAGAGGACTGCGATGAGCGAGCACACGCCCAGTCGGACCCGAAGGACCAAGAAGGAGAAGGTTGACGACCTGGCCGAGTCGGGGTCGATCTCCTCCGAGGAGGGCGTGAGCCTGTGGCAGAGCGCGTGGCGTCGGCTGCGCACCAACGTGGTCTTCCTGATCGGGGCCACGATCATCGTGCTCTTCGTCATCCTGGCGATCATCGCGCCGTTCATCGCCCCGCACGACCCAGCCGCCCGGTTGCTGATAGACCAGGTCAGCCAGCAGAGCAACCCGGTGCCCGGACCTCAGGACGGGTTCCCGCTGGGGGCGGACACCGGTGGCCGCGACCTACTCTCCCGGCTGATCGTGGGCTCGCGGCAGACCCTGATCGTGGGAGTGCTGGCCACCCTCGGCGGTCTCTCCGGCGGTCTCATCCTGGGCACCCTGGCCGGTGGCATCGGTGGCTGGATCGACTCAGCCGTGATGCGGATCGTCGACGTCATGCTCTCGATCCCTTCGCTGCTGATGGCCTTCTCCATTGCCGCCATCTTCGCCAACCCGTCCCAGTGGACCGTCATCCTGGCCATCGCCATAATCCAGATCCCCATCTTCGCCCGGCTGCTGCGCGGCTCCATGCTCTCCCAGCGACACAGTGACCACGTGCTCGCTGCCCGAGCGCTGGGGGTCAAGCCGGCGCCCATCGTGTTTCGCCACATGCTGCCTAACTCCCTGGCACCGGTCATCGTGCAGGCCACCCTGGTGCTAGCCACTGCCATCATCGATGCCGCTGCGCTGTCCTTCCTCGGCCTGGGCAGCGCCGACGACAGCCAGCCGGAATGGGGACAGATGCTCGGGAAGGCACAGGGTCTCTTCAACAGCAACCCCCATCTGGCGTTCTACCCCGCAATCTGCATCGTCATCGTGGCACTGGGCTTCACCCTGATGGGCGAGTCGATGCGCGAGGCCCTGGACCCCAAGTCGCGCCGGTGAGGAAGGGAAAAGCCATGAGCACGCCATCCACCACCCGGAGCCGGCCTAGGTCCGGCGGCTCCGGCGACGCGCTGCTGGAGGTCGAGGAGCTCAAGGTCACCTTCGGCCGACGCGGCAAGGAGCAGTTCGCCGCCGTCGACGGCGTCAGCTTCGCCGTTGCCCCCGGTCAGACCGTGGGTCTGGTGGGAGAGTCCGGCTGTGGCAAGTCGGTGACCTCGCTGGCGATCATGCGACTGCTCCCGGCTCGGGGCAACACGGTGACCGGCAGTGTGCGATTCGAGGGCACCGAGCTGCTGACCCTCTCCGACGCGCAGATGCGGGACAAGCGTGGCGCCGACGTGGCGATGATCTTCCAGGACCCGCTCAGCTCGCTCAACCCGGTAGTGGCCCTCGGGGTCCAGGTGGCCGAGGTGCTGCAGCGGCACCGCGGTATGAAGAAGGGCCCTGCCTCCAAGCGCGCTGAGGAGCTGCTCGGCAAGGTCGGCATCCCCGACCCCAACCGGCGGCTCTCGGAGTACCCGCACCAGCTGTCGGGCGGGATGCGGCAGCGGGCGCTGATCTCGATGGCGCTGGCCTGCGAGCCTCGGCTGCTGATCGCCGACGAGCCCACCACGGCGCTCGATGTCACCATCCAGGCGCAGATCCTGGCGCTGCTCAAAGAGCTGGTCGAGGACTCCGGCACCGCGCTGGTGATGATCACCCACGACCTCGGCGTCGTGGCCGGGCTGTGCGACGAGGTCAACGTCCTCTACGGCGGGCGCATCGTCGAGCGCGGTCTGCGGCATCCGCTGTTCGCCACACCACGGCACCCCTACACCGGTGGGCTGCTGGAGTCGATCCCCCGGCTCGACGAGGAGCGCGGTGGCCGGCTCAACCCGGTGCCCGGCTCGGTCGCCGACAACATCCCCTGGGAGGGCGGCTGCGCGTTCGCGCCCCGGTGCACCTCCGAGATCGACGTCTGCCGGGAGCGCACCCCCGAGCTCATCGCCGACGGCGAGGTCGACGACGCGCGCCTGGTGCGCTGTCACAACCCGCTGTCGACCCGGCCGAAGAGCGAGGAGACGCGATGAGCACTGCTGCCACCCTGCATACCGGGGACTCCTCGGACGCACCCCGGCGCGGAGGCGACCTGCTGGTCGACGTGCGCGGGCTGAAAATGCACTTCCCGATCAAGCGAGGTGTCATCTTCGACCGCACCGTCGGCTATGTCTACGCGGTCGACGGCATCGACCTGCAGATCAAGCGCGGCGAGACCTACGGCCTGGTCGGAGAGTCCGGGTGCGGCAAGTCGACCTTCGGCCGGGCCCTGCTGCAGCTGGAGGAGCCGACCGCCGGCGAGGTCTACTTCGACGGGATCGAGCTGGCGAGCCTGAAGGGTGAGGAGCTGCGCACCCAGCGGCGGCACATGCAGATGGTCTTCCAGGACCCGCTGGGCAGCCTTGACCCCCGGCAGACCGTCGAGCAGCTGCTGCTGGAGGGGATGAAGGCGCATGGCCTGACCAAGGGTCAGGACGCCCGGCAACGGTTGGTCGACCTGCTCAAAGCCGTCGGACTGCCGCGCAACGCCCTGACCAAGTATCCGCACGAGTTCTCCGGCGGGCAGCGCCAGCGCATCGGCATAGCCCGGGCCCTGGCCGTCGACCCCCAGCTGATCGTGGCCGACGAGCCGGTCAGCGCGCTCGACGTGTCGGTGCAGGCACAGGTGATCAACCTGCTGCAGGACCTGCAGAACGAGCTCGGGCTGACCTACCTGGTCATCGCGCACGACTTGGCCGTGGTCCGGCACATCAGCGACCGGATCGGGGTGATGTACCTTGGGGCGCTCGTCGAGGAGAGCGACGCCGACAGCCTCTACTCCCACCCCCTGCACCCCTACACCCGGGCGCTGATGTCGGCGGTGCCGGTGCCGGACCCTGTGGTCGAGGACAGCCGCGAGCAGATCCTGCTGCCGGGCGACCTGCCCAGCCCGGCCAACCCGCCCTCGGGCTGCCGCTTCCACACCCGGTGCCCGTGGCGGCAGGAGACGCGCTGCGACGACGAGCGCCCGGAGCTGCGCGAGGTGCGCATCGAGGGGGCGCCCCCCGGGCACCGGGTGGCCTGCCACTGGGCCGAGCAGATCGCCGCCGGTGAGATCACCCGGCACGAGGTCGTTGTGACCGACGTAGACACGCCGCCGCACGAGGAGCGCCACGACGCTGACCCGGGACTCTTCGGAGCCCAGTCGGTGACCGAAGCCGAGTAGATTCGGCTGCATGCCCGTACGTGTCCTGGTCGTCCAGCACGAGGACGACGCCCCCCCAGGTCTGCTCGAGGGCTGGCTCAACGCGGCCGGTGTCGAGCTTGACGTGGTGCTCGCCCACCGTGGTGACGGCATACCCGTGGCACTGACCGAGCACGAGGGTCTTGTCGTGCTCGGTGGCGCGATGGGAGCACTGGATGACGACATCGCACCCTGGCTGCCCGACGTGCGCCGCCTGATCGCCGGCACGGTCGGGGCCGGACTGCCCTTTCTCGGGATCTGCCTCGGCCACCAGCTGGCCGGTGCGGCCCTGGGGGGCATCGTGCAGCGAAACGCGGCCGGTCAGGCCGGAGGCATCACGCCCTGGTGTCCCACCATTGCGGGTCTCGACGACCCGCTGCTGGGCGGCGTCCGCGACCAGGCGCCATGTGTGCAGTGGAACGGGGACATCGTCACCGTCCTGCCACCAGGCGCCACCGTGCTGGCGCGCTCTCCCGACGGCGCGGTGCAGGCGGCCCGCTACGGCCGACGTGCCTGGGGCGTGCAACCCCACCCGGAGGTGACGCCGGCCATCTTCCGGAGCTGGACCACCGATAAGCCGTCGGCGGACACACCCCGCCCGGACGGCATCGACATACAAGCGGTCGCTCAGGAGATCGAGGACCGAGCCGACGATCTGAAGCTCGCGTGGGCGCCGTTCGCCGAGCGCTTCGCCCGCATCGTCGGTGACGCCCGGCCACTTGGTTGAGCCCGGCCGGACCTGCGACGTCGCATGCGTGAGAATGCCGGTCATGGTCGACGCTTCTGTGGCAAGCCCGTTGTGGGAGTTTGACTCCGCGCCTCGCGCCTTGTGTTGCAGATGCAGCACGAGGGTCAACGTGTGGCCCTAATGCGTTCCTGGGTGGGCGCCCCGTTGGCCGGTGCCCTGCTCGAGGAGGTCATCGCAATGGGCTGCAAGGCCTTCGTGGTGTGCGGAGGCGCGGGCGTGCTGCAGCCCGAGCTCGCCGTCGGGCATCTCGTCATGGTGGAGTCGGCCGTGCGCGACGAAGGAACCTCCCACCACTACCTAGCACCGGGTCGCTACATCAACGCGGACACTGCCGCGGTCGGCGTGCTGCAGATCACGTTGCAGGAGCGCGGGGTCTCCTTCGTGGCCGGCCGGGTCTGGACGACCGACGCACCCTATCGAAAGACTCGGGCCAATATCGCCCGTCGCCGGTCCGAAGGCAAGACCTGGGACCACCGCTCACTTGCGCCCGACCTACATCAGGCCAGGTGAGGGTCGCTGTCGCGGTGCACCCGCATCCACTGGTGGCCGTAACCCTCCAAAGCCACCTGTACCACCCCGTCGGTCAGTTCGACCGATTCCTTGGACAGCACGTTGGCCACCACGGTGTGCGCGTCGGCACCCGTCACCGTCAGGTCCAGGGTGACCGGTTCGGCGCTGAGGTTGTGCACCGCGAGCACTGCCGAGTCGTCCAGGTCGCAGCGGTGCGCGAGCACCTGGTGGTGCGGCTGCTCGACGATCTGCACCCGCCCCCACCCGATCTCCGGACAGCGGCGGTAGCCCGCCACCAGAGAGCGGATGAACGTCCAGAGCGAGTCGGGGTCGTCGCGCTGGTCGGCCAGGTTGACGTGCTCGGGGGCGTACCCGCCGGGAGCCACCCGTTGGATCAGCTTGCTGGGTGCGGCAGTGGAGAAGCCGCCGTTCTTGGTGTTGCTCCACTGCATGGGCGTACGCACCGCCATCCGGCCGTATGCGGCCAGATCCTCCCCCATCCCGATCTCCTCGCCGTAGTAGAGGGTGGGGGTGCCGGGCAGCGAGAACAGCAGGCTGTAGGCCAGCCGCACCCGGCGCGGGTCGCCCTCCATCATCGGCGGAAGCCGGCGCTTGAGACCGCGGTCGTAGACCTGCATCTCCTTGCGCGGCCCGAACGCCGCGAAGACCTCCGCACGCTCGGCCTCGGTCAGCTTGTCCAGAGTCAGCTCGTCGTGGTTGCGCAAGAAGGTCGCCCACTGGCAGGCCGGGTGGATCGCGGGACGGTCGGTCAGGGCCCGGGCCAGCGGGCGGGCATCCCCCCGGGCCAGCGAGAGGTAGGTCGCCTGCATGGTGATGAAATCGAACATCAGGTCCAGCTCCCCGCCGTGCTCCCCGCCGAAGTAGGCCAGCTGCTCTTGGTGTGGCACGTTGACCTCGCCGAGCATCATCGCGCTGCCCTTGCGGCGGCCCACGAAGGAGCGGATCCGGCGCAGCAGCTCATGCGGCTGGCCCCCCACCCCTGGGGCATCCTGAGTCTCCACGTCGTCGAGGAAGAACGGCACGGCGTCCACCCGGAAGCCGTCCACGCCCAGCTCCAGCCAGAAGCCGATGACTCGCAAGACCTCGTCGCGCACGGCCGGGTTGGCGACGTTAAGGTCGGGCTGGTGCTTGTAGAAGTGGTGCAGGTACCACTGCCCGGTGCGCTCGTCATACTCCCAGATCGAGTCCTCCTGGTCGGGGAAGACCACCTGGTCGGAGGTGTCCGGCGGCTCGGTGTCGCGCCAGACGTAGAAGTCGCGGTAGGGGCTGTCGAGGCTGCGCCGAGCCGATCGGAACCAGGGGTGCTGGTCCGAGGTGTGGTTGACGATCAGGTCGGCGATCACCCGGATGCCGCGCTCGTGAGCGGTGCGGATGACCTCGACGAGCTGTCCGTGGTCGCCGAGCCGGGAGTCGACGCCGTAGAAGTCGGTGATGTCGTAGCCGTCGTCGCGGTCAGGGCTGGGATAGAACGGCATCAGCCACAAACAGGTGACCCCCAGCTCGGCGAGGTAGTCGATCCGCCGAGTCAGCCCAGCCAGGTCACCGACCCCGTCGGCGTTGGCGTCGTCGTAGGTCTCGACGTCCAGGCAGTAGATAACCGCGTTCTTCCACCACAGGTCGCTGGTGTCGGTGACCCTCATCGGGGACAGCTCCGTTCGTGAGCGGGACATGGACCTACCCCACTCCACCGCATACCACCGGCGCAGGCAACCTAGGCCGCTCTGCTACGGCAGACTGTGCCCACAGGAGTGCACCGGATGAAGAGGGGGAGCACCGTGGCCACGGTCTCGATCTACCTCGCCGTGACCTTCCTGGCCGCGCTGCTAGCCGTGTTGATCCGGCTCCCACCCCTGGTCGGCTTCCTCGCCGCCGGCTTTGCCCTCAATGCCCTCAACGTCGGTGAGCTGCCCGGGCTCGAGACGTTCGCCGCCCTCGGAGTCACGCTGCTGCTGTTCGGCATCGGGCTTAAGCTCGACGCGCGCACCCTGCTGCGCCGGGAGGTCTGGCTGACCTCGGCGGTCCACCTGGTGGTCACGGTGATCACCGCGACGGCCCTGCTGGTCGTGCTCAGCATCGTCGGCTTCGGGCTGGTGGGCCGGGCCGGCTGGGGCGGGTTGCTGCTCGTGGGCTTCGCCCTGTCGTTCTCCAGCACGGTCTTCGTCGTCAAGATCCTGTCCGACCGCAGCGAGTCGCAGTCGCACTACGGACGGGTCGCCATCGGCGTGCTGATCATGCAGGACATCGCGGCCGTGGTCTTCCTGACCGGCGCGGCGGGCCGCCCGCTCAGTCCGTGGACGGCGGCGCTGGTGCTCGTGCTGCCCGCGGCATGGGTGCTGCGCCGGCTGTGGAATCTGGTACCGCACGGCGAGATGCAGGCGCTGTTCGGCATCGTGGTCGCCTTAGTGCCCGGGTATGCAGTGTTCGAGCTGGTCGGTCTCAAGGGCGACCTGGGGGCGCTGGTGATGGGTGCCCTGCTCGCGGGTCATCCGGCCGCAGGAGAGCTGTCCAAAAGCCTGTTCACGATCAAGGAGCTCCTGCTGGTGGGCTTCTTCGTGTCCATCGGGCTCGGCACCTTGCCGACCGGAGAGGGCCTGCTGTTGGCGGGGCTGCTGATGCTGCTGCTGCCGGTCAAGGGCGTCGGGTTCTTCGTGCTGCTGTGGTGGGCCAGGCTCAGTCACCGTTCGTCCCGGCTGACCAGCCTGGTGCTGGGCAACTACTCCGAGTTCGGGCTGATCGTCATTGCAGTCGGCGTGGAGGCCGGCATGCTCGAGGAGCAGTGGCTCGCCGTGCTGTCGGTCGCCGTTGCCATGAGCTTCGTCGTCTCGGCTGTGCTGAACCGGGCGGACAGCACGCTGGTGGCCGAGCTGACCTCGCGGCTCCCCGAGCCGGACCCCGAGACGCTGCACCCTGAGGACCGCCCGATCGACCTGAGCCGCGGCGACGCGGTGGTACTGGGGATGGGCCGGATCGGGCGGGCTGCATACCTGCAGCTGGAGCGCGAGTACGACCTGCGCGTCATCGGGATCGAGACCGACCTGACCCGCATCGAGCAGCTGCAGGCCGAGGGGCTGGAGGTCCAGGAGGCCGACGCCACCGACTCAGCCTTCTGGCACCGCGTGTCCGACACCGGTGGCGTGCGACTGGTCGTGCTCGCGATGCCGTTCCACGGGTCCAACGTGATCGCCCTGCAAAAGCTGCGCGCCAGTCACTACGCCGGCACCGTTGCGGCGGTGGCGCAGTGGGACGACGAGGCCGCGGAGATGCGCGCCCTGGGAGCCCACTCCGTCCTCCAGCTCTACAGCGGAGCCGGCACCCAGCTCGCCGACGAGGCCGTCCAGGTGATCAGCGAGCGCTAAGACCCGACCGTGTCGCTCCCCGTGGGCAAGCCGTGCCGTCTTGTGTGCTCAGTGCCGCGCTGCAGCACAGCACTGAGCACACAAGACGGCACGGCACAGGGACGCGCTCAACTGTGGCGCCGGTCGGGCGGGAAGCCGCCCGTGGCGATCGGGCCCCACTGCTCGATGGTCACCCGGATCAGCGACTTGCCCTGGCGGGTCATCGCCTCGCGGTACTCATCCCAGTCCGAGTGCTCCCCGGCAATGACGCGGAAGTACGCGACAAGCGGTTCCAGCGCCTCGGGCAGGTCGAGCACCTCGGCGGTGCCGTCGAGCTGCACGTAGGGGCCGTCCCAGTCCTGCGAGTGGATCACCAGGGAGACGTCGGGCGTGCGCCTGATGTTGGCGGCCTTGGCGCGTTGGGGATAGGTGGAGATGACGACCCGGCCCTGTTCGTCGAGACCACAGGCGACCGGCGACATCTGCAACCCACCGCTGCTTTTACGAGTAACGAGGGTGGCGTGATGCCTGCCCCGCACGAAGTCCTCAAGATCGGAGCGGGAGACGCGCTCGGCGGTCGCGTAGTTCTTGGCCACCCCCCGACCCTACGACCCATCCGCGGGCCCTGGCATGTTGTGCGGTCGGCATACGGTGGGCTCATGGGCGGGTCCACTGATACCGATGAGGCGCGCACGGCATACGACGTCGTGGTCGTGGGGTCCGGCTTCGGCGGGAGTGTCACCGCACTGCGGCTGGCTGAGAAGGGGTATGCCGTCGCGGTGCTGGAGGCGGGGCGGCGGTTCGAGGACGCCGACTTCGCCCGCACCAGCTGGGACCTGCGCCGGTTCCTGTGGGCACCGGCCCTTGGGTGCTACGGAATCCAGCGCATCCACCTGCTGCGTGACTGTATGGTGCTGGCCGGAGCCGGCGTGGGCGGGGGCTCGCTCAACTACGCCAACACGCTCTACCGCCCCGGCGCCGCGTTCTTCGCCGACTCGCAATGGGCCGGTATCACCGACTGGGAGCGCGAGCTCGCTCCCTACTACGACCAGGCCGCGCGAATGCTCGGGGTCGTGCGCAACCCCGAGGTGACGCCCGCTGATGAGGTGATGCGCTCGGTCGCTCAGGACATGGGGGTCGGCGAAACGTTCACCCTGGCGCCCGTCGGTGTCTTCTTCGGTGCTCCAGGGCAGCGGGTGGCCGACCCCTTCTTCGGTGGCGCCGGGCCTGATCGCACCGGGTGCCTACAGTGCGGCGAGTGCATGACGGGCTGCCGCTACGGCGCGAAGAACACCCTGGTTAAGAACTACCTGGCGCTGGCTGAGCGGGCCGGCGTACACGTCATACCGATGACCACGGTGACCGCCCTGGCCGAGCAGGACCAGGGATGGCAGGTGACCACGCGGCATACCGACGGGTGGTCTCGTCGGGCAGGCGCGACCTACACCGCGCGGTATGTCGTGCTGGCGGCGGGCACGTGGGGCACCCAGCGGCTGCTGCACGCGATGGCTGACAACGGCACGCTGCCACGGCTCTCACGACGGCTCGGCGAGCTGACCCGCACCAACTCCGAGTCGATCGTCGGTGCGACCACACGCCGCGTGGAGCCCGGCACCGACCTGACCCGAGGCGTAGCGATCACCTCCTCCTTCTACCCCTCGCCGAGCACGCACGTGGAGCCGGTGCGCTACGGCAAGGGCTCCAACGCGATGGGCCTGCTGCAGACGCTGATGACCGACGGCACCGGGCGCGGGCCGAGGTGGCTGCGCTTCCTCGGTGCTGCGCTGCGCTCACCGGGTGACCTGGTGCGGACCGCGATCGTGCACCGCTGGAGCGAGCGCAGCGTCATCGCCCTGGTCATGCAGGACCTCGACAACTCGATCACCACGTATGTCACTCGCGGCCTGCTCGGGAGGCGACGGATGACCAGCCGGCAGGGACACGGCATACCGAACCCGACCTGGATCCCGCAGGCCAACGACGTCGCTCGTCGGATCGCCCGACGGATCGGTGGGATTGCGGCCGGCAGCTGGGGCGAGGTCGCCGACATCCCGCTGACAGCACACTTCCTCGGAGGCTGCGTGATCGGCGCGGATGCGGAGCGCGGGGTGATCGACCCGTACCACCGGGTGCATGGCTATCCGGGCCTGAGCATCGTCGACGGGTCGGCCGTCTCGGCCAACCTGGGGGTCAACCCCTCGCTGACGATCACCGCGCAGGCCGAGCGCGCGGCGGCGCTGTGGCCCAACAAGGGTGAGCTGGACCCGCGGCCCGCTCCAGGCGAGGCCTATCAACCGGTGGCCCCGGTGCCGCCCCGATCCCCCGTCGTGCCGGCCTCGGCGCCGGGCGCCCTGAGGCTGCCGCTGGTCCGGATCACATCCGGCCGGTGTGAATGAGCCCGCGCCAGGTTTGCCTGTTTGGCTGACCGTGCCTGTGCAGCCGATCCGATGCGAACACCTCTTAGGGGCGGAAGGCGGAGCCCAGGTTGTCTAGGGCGCCCTCGCTGGCCGGGAGGTCGCCGCGCCTGACCGCGGCCAACAGGGCGGCGTGGTCGGCCTCGGTCTGGTCGGCGTAGAGCCGGGCGAAGCGGGCCAGCGCGGTGTCCACCTTGGCGGAGACGCCGACATACCCGGCGATCATGGACGCACCGCTGGTGCGCGCATGACCCTTGGCGAGCAGGTGCCCGACGATGCCGGCGTAGTCGGTCAGCGCCGGGGCGTCGATCGCGTCCAGCGGGATGGTGCC
>JAABUN010003421.1_pt1 | contig 24667 bp, 20 predicted proteins | sample 5559311 | NCBI WGS metagenome assembly JAABUN01 (sample SAMN10711877, study PRJNA513370) | rock metagenome | isolation source: Antarctica rocks | place: Antarctica: Victoria Land, Siegfried Peak sud
CACATGCGTGCTGTTCGGCGACGGCGCGGGCGCGGCCGTGTTCGAAGCGCGCGAGGTGGAGCCCGATGGCTCCGGCGTGCTCGCGACCCGGCTGCACGCCGACGGGCGCTATCGCGATCTGTTGTATGTCGACGGGGGACCGTCCACCACCGGCACCGTTGGCCGGCTTCGCATGAAGGGACGAGAGGTCTTTCGCCATGCGGTCGTCAACATGGCCGCGGCCCTGCACGAGACGTTGGCGGCGGCGGAACTCGGTGTTGCCGATGTCGACTGGCTCATCCCGCATCAGGCGAATGCGCGCATTCTGGAGGCGACGGCCAAGAAGATGGGTCTGGCACAGGAGCGGGTGATCGTCACGGTCGATCGCCACGCCAACACGTCCGCAGCGTCCGTGCCGCTGGCCTTGGACGAGGCCGTTCGCGATGGCCGGTTCAAGCCGGGGCAAGTCGCCGTTCTGGAGGCGATGGGCGGCGGCTTCACCTGGGGCGCGCTGGTCCTCAGGCTATAGCGGACTTGCCGCGACACGGCGCGCCCGATAGACTCTTCGATCATCTGGAAGGTGTGGCCGACATGAACGAGACACTGACCCGCGCGGAACTGGCGGAGCGGATGCATCAAAAGGTCGGCCTCAGTCGAGCTGAGTCGGCACGCCTGGTGGATCGGCTGCTCGGGCTGATCCGGGCGGAGCTGGACGAGGGCAAAGACGTGAAGCTCTCGGGCTTCGGCTCCTTCGTCGTGCGTCACAAGGCGGAGCGGATTGGCCGCAATCCTCGGACTCGGGAGGAGGTGCCGATCCGCGCGCGGCGCGTGGTGACCTTCCGACCGTCCGCGGCGCTGCGCGAGCGCGTCTCGGGTGTGGCGTGATCGCATAGCGGTGGCCAAGGACGACGACGCTCTTCTCACGATTGGGGAACTGGCCGAGGCGCTCGGCCGGCCGACCCATATCCTGCGCTACTGGGAGACGCGCTTTCCGTCGTTGCGCCCGCTTCAGCGCGCCGGTGGGCGACGATATTATCGTCCGGCCGACGTCGCTCTCGCCCGCCGCATCGACCGGCTGCTCACCGGCGACGGCTATACGCTCGACGGCGCGGCCCGGGCGCTGGCCCAGGACGAGCCAACCGCACTACCGGCCGCCGCCACCCTCCCGATTGTGCGGCTGATCGCCCTCCGCGATCGACTGAGCCGCGCGCTGGCCGAGACGGCCTGAGCGGCGTCAGCGCGCGTCGGGGCCGAGCGTCGGGTCGAGGTCTCGAGGGCGCACGAACCGTTCGAGCGTCCCCTGCCCCTCCGCCACCTGACCCCACTGTTCGATCGGCAACGACAGCCGCGCGACACTGACCGTCGGGAACTTTTCGGCCACCGCGTCGAGCCCCTCCCCGCCACCACAGAGCGCCAGCACCAGATCCTCGAGTCCGGGGTTGTGCCCGGCGAGCAGCAGCGAACCTGCCGCGTCGTCCGTGTCGGCAACCACCTCCATCAGCGTGGCCGCGCTCGCCAGATAGATGCGCGGGTCAAGGCGCGCGTGAAGCGCCAGCGCGGAGGCGGCACGCAGCTCGCCCAACGTCTCGACCACGCGCACGGCAGGTGAAGCCACCACGCCGTCGAACGCCCAGCCCTGCCGCTTCAACCATGCCCCCACCGTGCGAGCGGCGCGCCGCCCACGCTCGTTCAGCGAGCGATCGAAGTCTCGCTGGTCGCCGTCGTCCCATTCGGACTTGGCATGACGTACGAGGGTGAGGGTCTTCATGCGGTCTCCGGCCTGGCCACGCTCTCCTCATGCCCGATCCCCGGCGCGCCCGCCAGCCGTTCGCGCACTCGTGCGGCCGCCTGTTCGAGCGTCAGCCGCTCGATCGTCGTGGCGGCCGGAAACGCGCTCAGCAGCCGGGTGGGCACCGCGTTCGACATAAGCACGAAGACGCCCCGGTCGTCGGCGCGGCGAATCAGTCGCCCGAACGCCTGCGCCAGCCGCGCGCGGATCAGCCGGTCATCATAGGCGGACCCGCCGCCCGCCGCCTTGCGCGCGCGGTGCAGCACGGTGGGCTTGGGCCACGGCACGCCCTCCATGACCACCAGGCGCAGCGACTCGCCGGGCACATCCACCCCATCGCGCAAGGCGTCGGTGCCGAGCAGGCTCGTGCGCGGGTCGTCGCGGAAGATGTCGACCAGCGTGCCCGTGTCGATCGGGTCGACGTGCTGCGCGTGCAGCGGCAGGCCGGCGCGTGCCAGCCGGTCGGCGATGCGCGCGTGCACCACCCGCAGCCGCCGGATGGCGGTGAACAGCCCCAGCGTGCCGTCTCCCGCCGCCTCGATCAGCGTCGCATAGGCGCCCGACAAGGCGGCGAGGTTCCCGCGCGGCACGTCCGTCACGATGATCACTTCCGACCGGGCGGCGTAGTCGAAGGGGCTCGGCGTCTCGACATGCTCGGGCGGTCGGCCGAGGTGGGCGGTGCCGCAGCGCCGGTCGGCCTCGTCCCAGTCGCCCCCGGCGGTCAGCGTGGCCGAGGTCACGAGCACCCCGTGTGCCGGCTTCAGCACCGTCTCGGCGAGCGGCACGCCGGGGTCGAGCCAGTGGCGGTGCAGGCCCACGTCCCACTCCCGCCCGTCACCCCGCGCGATCGCCAGCCAGTCCACGAAGCGGGACTCCTCGATCGCATCCCCGACCAGCCCGGCCGCCATGGCGATCCAGTTGGCGAGCGTGTCGCGCCGCCAGCCGAGCGCCATCAGTGCCCCGTCGACCCGCGCGCGCGCCTGCGCATCTAGCCAATCAGGCGGGTCGGCGAGCACCGCCTCCAGCCGCTGCCCAAGCCGCACCAGCGGTCGGTGGATGGCCGTGAGCGCACTCACCAGTCCCTGCGCCGCCTCAACCAGATCGCCGGGAGGATTGCCCGCCTCGCACTCCAACCCGTAGCCGGCGTCCCCCGATCCGCTCTCGTCGCGCGCCCACACCGTGGCCCGCACGGCCGCCAGGAAGCGCTCCGCCGACCCGTCGGGTTCACCGTCCGCCAGCCGCTTCAGCCAGCCGTCGGCGGGCAGCGCGCCGGCCGCCTCCACCGCCTGCACGATGGCGCGCCCGCCCTCCTCGTCGTAGCTCGCCACGTCCGCCAGCCGCGCCGCCAGCCCTCGCCTGCGACCCCTCGATTTGGCTTCCGGCCCCAACAGCCAGCGGCGCAACTCGATCGCCTCCGACCCCGTCAGCGCGGCGGAGAACATGGAGTCGGCCGCGTCGTGCAGATGGTGGCCCTCGTCGAACACGATGCGCGTCGGCCGGTTGTCCGCCTCCCGCCCGCGCGTGGCGTTGACCATGACCAGCGCGTGGTTGGCGATCACCAGATCCGCTCGCGCCGATGCCCGAGCGGCGCGCTCGATGAAGCAGCGGCGATAATGCGGACAGCCGGCGAACACGCACTCGCCCCGCCGATCCGTCAGCGCGGCCGCCCCGGTGCGGCGGAACAGCGCCGGCAGCCAGCCGGGCAGGTCGCCGCCCACCATGTCGCCGTCGCGGCTCCACGCCGCCCAGCGCGCGACCAGATGCGCCAGGATGGCGGCGCGGCCGGCGAAGCCGCCCTGCACCGCGTCCTCCAGATTAAGAAGGCAGAGGTAGTTCTCGCGGCCTTTTCGCACGACCACGCGCCGCGCCCGGTCGGCCGGGTCGGGGTAGATTCGCGCGGTTTCCGCCGACAATTGCCGCTGGAGCGCCTTGGTGTAGGTCGACACCCACACCGCCCCGTCCGCGCCCGCCGCCCACAAAGTCGTGGGCGCGAGATAGCCAAGCGTCTTGCCGATCCCGGTGCCCGCCTGGGCCATCAGCACGGCCGGTTCGCCCGCCGCTGAGCGTGGGCCGAGAATGTGGCTGACCCGCGCCGTATACTCCCGTTGACCGGTCCGCACCTCCGCCCCGTGGCCGGTGAGCAGGTCGAGCCACTCCAGCGCCGCCTCGTCCGTGACCGCGAACGGCCGCGGAGCGCCGCGCGGCGGCTGCTCCTCCCACTCCGGCAGCTTCAGGAACACGGAGCGTTCGTGCGCGTCCGGCCGCTGAAGACGCGCGGTGACCGGGCCGGCCCAGGGCCAGCGCGCGCGGGCGAGCGCTGCGGCCGACGCATACGCGCCCTCCCGCTCCGCCCAGCCCTCTTCGGTGAGCCGCGCCAGCATGCGCTCGGCCATCGCGATCAATGCGCGGGCGGCGTCCTCTTCCTTCTCCGGCGAAGCGACGCCGAGTGCGCGCGCAAGGCCGGCGGGCGTTGGCACCGCGAAGCGGGCGGGATGGACGAAGGCGAACAGCTCCAGCAGGTCCAACCCCGACAGCTCCGGCACCCGCAGGCGTTCGGCGGTCAGCGGGGCGTTGAGCAGCAGGACCGGCGTGTCGGTGGCCCGCGCGATCGCCTCGCCTCGATCCACGCGGCGCACCTCACCCGTCGGCTCCGCGATCCACACGCCGGCGTGCGAGGCGTGGAGCGCGGGCACGAGAAGGGGGGCGGGGGTGCGCACGAAGCGCTGTGTGGCGGAAGATGGAGGGCAATATAAGCCCTCTCCCGCTGGCGGGGGAGGGTTGGGTGAGGGTGGTCCCTTCTTGAGCAGGGGAACCACCCTCACCTTTTGGCGCGTGCCGCGCCTCCCTCCTCTCCCGCCAGCGGGAGAGGGCTGTCCCTCCTGCGACAACTTTGCCAAACCCCCGCAATGACCCGCCCCCACCTCGCCCCTGCCATGCGCAACGCCGCGCAGACCTCCCGCGCCTGGCCGTTCGTCGAAGCGCGCAAGCTGCTGGCGCGCTATCCGTATGGGAAGCCGGACGGTGCACCGATGGTCTTCGAGACCGGCTACGGGCCTTCCGGGCTGCCCCACATCGGCACCTTCCAGGAGGTGTTTCGCACCACGCTGGTCCAACGCGCCTACGAGACGCTGACGGGCGGCTCACCGACCCGGCTCGTGACCTTCTCCGACGACATGGATGGGCTGCGCAAGGTGCCCGACGGCGTCCCGGACAAGGAGCGGCTGGAGCAGTTCCTCGATCACCCGCTGTGCGAGGTGCCCGACCCGTGGGGCTGTCACGACAGCTACGCCGCGCACAACAACGCGCTGCTGAAGGACTTCCTCCACCGGTTCGGTTTCGAGTTCGAGTTCGTCGCCTCCTCCGACCGCTACCGCTCCGGCGCATTCGACGACGCGCTCAGGCGCGTGCTGCGCGCGAACGACGCCATCCTGTCCATCATGCTGCCGACTCTCGGCGAGGAGCGGCGCGCAACCTACTCGCCGGTGCTGCCGATCAGCCCCTCGTCGGGCAAGGTGTTGCAGGTGGCGGTCGAGGTGCTCGACGCGGACGCCGGAGTGGTGGCGTGCGACGACCAGGGCGAGCGGATCGAGCACTGCATCCTGTCGGGCGGAGCCAAGCTGCAGTGGAAGGTCGACTGGGCGATGCGCTGGGTCGCACTCGGCGTTGATTACGAGATGTACGGCAAGGATCTGACCGACAGTGGCACGCTGGGCGCGCGGATCGCCAAGGTGTTGGGCGGCCGCAAGCCCGACGGGCTGATCTACGAAATGTTCCTGGACGAGGACGGGACCAAGATCTCGAAGTCCAAGGGCAACGGGCTGACGATGGACGAATGGCTCTCCTTCGGCCCGGAGAAGAGCCTGGAGGTGTTCCTCTACCGCGAACCCACCAGCGCCAAGCACCTCCACCCGGGCGTGGTGCCCGTCGCGGTGGACGACCTGATGGACTTTCGCGCGCGTTACGCCGACCAGTCGCCAGAGAAGCGCGCGGCCAATCCGGTGTGGCACGCCTATGCCGGCGACCCGCCGCCGCCGCTGCCGGTCAGCTACTCGCTGCTGCTGAACCTGATCGGCGTGCTGGGCGCGGAGGCGGATCGGGAGACGGTGTGGCGCTATCTGACCCGCGTGGTCGGCGAGCTGGATGTGGGAGGGCGCGGCGAGCTCGATACGTTGATCGACGGGGCGCTGACCTACGCTCGCGAGCAGGGGAACGAAGCGCACCGGCGCGCGCCGACGGCGGCGGAGGCCCAGGGGCTGCGCCGGCTCGACGAGGTGTTGGCGGGAATTCGCGCGGACGCCGATGCGGAGGCGATCCAGACCGAGGTGTACCGCGTCGGCAAGGAGGGCGACTTCGCCTCGCTGCGCGACTGGTTCCGGGCGCTCTACGAAACGCTGCTGGGGGTGGAGGCTGGGCCGAGAATGGGGACGTTCATCGCCATGGTCGGCATCGACACGGCGAGGCGGCTGATCGGGGAGGCGCTGGAGCGAACGTGACGAGGTCAATCGTAGAAAATCTTCGCCGATAAGCCGTTCGGGCTGAGCCCGTCGAAGCGCCGCTTTTCTCTCGCGCGATGCGGACGGAAGAAGGACGGGGCTTCGACAGGCTCAGCCCGAACGGCGTCAGTCGAAACCAGGGGGAAGCATTGCCAGCAACGCCTCACTCGCTAGGCGGATGCTGCGGAACTGCTCCCGGAGTGGCAGACTCAACATCGGACCGACGTCGGTCTTGTTCGCGTCCACGACATAGAGCCTCCCATCGTGCCGGTCGCGCAACACGTCGAGCGTGCCCCAGTCCAGCCCCATAACCTCGCAGAAGCGCCCGATGGCAGCGCGCTCCTCGTCCGAGAACACGGTTGCCGGGTCGACCAGCGTCACCTCCAGGTTGCTAATGGAATTGAAGCGGTCCGCCTTCGGCCGACGCTTGGGATAGACCGACACTGGCCGGCCGCCCACCACCTGCGTGCGCAGGTCGAGGACGTGGTCGTCGCCGCCGGTGTCCACCAGTCGCTGCACGACCGTGCCCGGCACCGGCTCACATGGGCACTCGATCACTCGGCCATCATGGCGCGAGTTCGTCTCGCTCTTGCACACCGCCACGCCGATATGGGCGCGCGGGTCCAGCGTCAGCTCGTAACCGAACGCCCTGGCGAACGCCTCGCCCACCCGGCTCTTCGTGATGTCATGGCAGCCATAGTTCAGCGCCACGCCGTCGGGCCGCGCCAGCTTCGGGCTGCGGGTTGCATCGTCGAAGAACAGGGCCGCGCACGCCTCCTCCGGCCGCCGCGCCACCGCCACCCCGCCATAGCTGAGCGCGGCATGGACCATTTACCACGGGCGCGGGGCATCCGGCGCGCACCAGATGTGCCGGCGCTCCTGGCCCGTGGCCCGCAGCCACCAGCGCCGCGCCATCAGCAGCAGCACAATCCGCAGCCCGCGCCCGATCTCGCGCACCAGCGCCCAGTCAAACCGCACGGTGGCACCCGTCTTGCGGATCACCAGCGTGCGGCCGCGCAGCTCCAGGTCGTTCAGCCATGAGCCCGTGGCGTTGGGCGCGCCCGCCTCCCCCCGCGCCGGGAGCGCGGTGAGCGACGGGGTCAGCTCTTCTGAGACGCGATCCAATCGTCGATCTTCTTTTCCAGAATGGGCAGCGGCAGCGCGCCCGTGTTCAGCACCTGGTCGTGAAAGGCCCGCACGTCGAACCTGGCACCCAGAGCGGTCTCGGCCCTGGCGCGGAGTTCCTGAATCTTCAATGCACCGATCTTGTACGCCAAAGCCTGGCTGGGAATGGCGATGTAACGCTCCACCTCGGCGGTCGCGTCGGTCCGGCTCTTGGACGAGTTGGCGAGCATGTAGTCGATCGCCTTGTCCCGGCTCCACCCCTTCGAGTGCAGGCCGGTGTCGACCACCAGCCGGATGGCGCGGAACATCTCGTTGTTGAGCTGCCCGAAGCGCTGATAGGGATCGCTGTAGAGCCCCATCTCATACCCCAGCGTCTCCGCGTAGAGCGCCCAGCCCTCGACAAAGGCGGTGTTGCCACCGAACCGCATGAACGGCGGCAAGGCTTCATTTTCCTGCGCCAGGCTGATCTGGAAGTGATGGCCCGGCGCGCCCTCGTGCATGTAGAGCGCGGTCTGCTCGACGGTGGCGCGCTTGGGCAGGTCATAGGCGTTGAAATAGAACAGTCCGGGGCGCGAGCCGTCGGGCGTGCCCGATTGGTAAGAGCCGCCGGCCTCGTACTTCTCGCGGAACTCCTCGTAGGGGCGGATTTCAAGCCTCGTCTTCGGAATGACGGCGAAGTCCATCGGCAGTTTGGCCTCGACCCGCTTGCCGACCGCATAATAGTCCTGCGTCAGCTCCGCGCGGCTCTTGGGCTGAAACCGCGGGCTGGTGCGGATGAACTCGAAGAACTGGGGCAGCGTGCCCTTGAAGCCCACGTCCGTCATCACCGTGCGCATCTCGCCGCCGATGCGCGCGACCTCGCTCAATCCAAGCCGGTGGATGTCGTCGGCCTTGAGGGGCAGCGTCGTCGTGCTCTCGATCAGCCGTTCGTAGAGCGCGGGGCCGCCCTTCATTTGGCCCAGACCCACGCTCTCGCGCGCCACCGGACGATACTCGTCGCGCAGGAAGTTGCGCAGGCGGGTGAGCGCGGGGCGGATGTCGTCCGTGATCGCCGCTCGGTACTGCGTGGCCAGCCTCGCCTTGTCCGGCGCGCTGAAGTCGGCGGGCAAGTTGGTCACCGGCAACCAGTATTGCGACTGCTCCACCGGCTGCTTCAGCTGCCCGTCGAGCTGCTGGATGACATTGTCGATCGTCAGCCGGGTCTCGACCACGCCGGACGCCATGCCCTCGCGGAACTTGGCGATCGAGCGGTCGATCAGGCGCGCGAAGTCGGCGTGGCGCTTGAGTGCGTTGTCGTAGTCGGCGACCGTCTTGAACGGTGCCGCCCCCTTGCCCGACGACAGTGTGGGGTAGAATGTGTGAAAGCCGAAGAAGTGGTTGATCGGCCGCACCTCGGTGAGCGCCAGATACTCCGGCGTCAGATCGGCCAGCTGCTCCTGCTTGGTGTATTGGAACACGTCCCAGGCGATCCGGTCGGTCGGGTTCAGGGCGGAGCGGTCGACCGCGCGCAGCTCGGCCAGCTCCCTTGTCGCGGCCGCTCGCTCGGCGTTCGTGTAAGCCGGCGTCAGATAGTCGCCCAGCCGGTCGGCGTAGCGCAGGTCGCCGCGGAACAGCGCGCTCAGCGGATTGCGCTTGAGCTCGTCCTCGTCCGACCGGGCGAACAAAGCCTTCAGCCGCTCGGCCGCCGGCGTCGCGATCGGCTGGACTGGAGGCGGGGAGACAATCGCGGGCGCGGCCGTCGGCTCTCCGGCCGGCAGGGTCGCGCAGCCGGCGAGCGTCAGCAGGCTGGCGGACAGGCTGAGGATGACGGGGTGGCGCATCGGGTGGGCTCCTGGATAGGTGATCGCCGGTCGCTAGCCCGCGCGCTTCGCGGCGGCAACGCACGGAGCCTCGGGCCGCCCGGCGCTCCACCGCCACGACACCCGTTTTCGCGCAACTGAGCGGAGAGCCTAGGGCACCGCAGGGGCATCAGACGCCCCAGGGGTTCTCCCGGAACCACTTGGTGATGATGTACTTCGTGCCCTCCGCCACCGGACGACCGGCGTGCATGGTGAGCGCGTTGGGCTCCCCGTCCGCCCCGATGTTGTTCCAGATGAGCAGCGTGCCCGCGCGCGGCTCGACCGAGACGCCCAGGTCGGTGAACTCCGTCTGCCCGCCGGCCAGCACGTCGTTCAGGAACGCCATAGCGGTCCAGGTCCGCTGCCCACCGCCGTGCACCTCCGCCTTCCAATAGGGCTCGGTGGCGTGGAAGTAGTCCTGATGCGGCTTGAACTGCTGGCCGACCGCGTAGCGCTGACCCTGCAGCGTCTCGCCGAACTCCTCCATCACGCCCAGCAGATGGCTGATCCGCTGGTCGATCGCCCGGATGTCCCAATCGTGCCGGTCCATGTCGCACGACGACGAGGTGCGGAAACCCGCGTCCGGATCGGCGGCGTAGAGCTTCGACGGGAAGGCGTGCTGGTCGATGCGCGCGATCAGATAGTCGCGCTGCACCGGGGGCAGAAAGTCGTGATAGACGTACATGTCGACCAGATCAGTCTCGACCTTCTGCACGCCCTGCGACGCCTGGAGGCGCGCGTTGACCGCCACCCCGATGCGCGCCATCCGGTCGGCGCTGGAGCCGCGCGCGCGCAGCTGCGCCATCTTCTCCGCCGTCAGCATCGTCGTCACCTGATCGTCAGTCCTTCACCACCTGGCCCCGGGCCATCACGAAGCGCACCGTTTCGAGCGCGCGCACGTCCGTCAAGGGGTCGCCGTCGACCGCGATCACGTCGGCCGAGCAACCGACCGCCAGACAGCCCACCTGGCCACTCATATCGATCACCTTGGCGGCCTCGCTCGTCGCCGCCGCGATCGCCTCGCGCGGGGTCATGCCGACCAGCGTGGTGAGCAGCGCGAACTCCTCCGCGTTGCGGCCGTGCTCGAAGACGCCCGAGTCGGTGCCGAACACCACCGGCACGCCCGCCGCGCGCGCACGCGCCGCCGCGCGGCCCACCTGCTCCAAGGTCTGGCGCACCTTGACCTCAACCTGGGGCGTGTAGATGCCCTTGCCCAGCCGTTCGCGGATGCCGGTGTAGGCCATCAACGTCGGCACGAAGACGCTGCCCGTCCGCTTCATCTGAGCGATCGCCTTGTCGTCGGCAAAGGTGCCGTGTTCGATCGAGTCGACGCCCGCGCGCGACGCCGCCTCCACCCCGCGCGCGCCGTGCGCGTGGGCCGCCGTCTTCAGCCCCAGCGAGTGCGCCGTGTCGACGATCGCCTTCATCTCCGCGTCGGTGAAGTGCGCGTCCAGCCCGCGCGCCTGCTGCGACAGCACGCCGCCGGTGGCCGCGAACTTGATCACCTGCGCCCCGTCGCGCGCCTGGGAGCGCACCACCGCGGTGCACTGGTCGACGCCGGTGCACGTGTTGCCCGCCGCCAGCGCGGAGAGCACCTCGGGCCGAAAGCCGCTGATGTCGCCATGGCCGCCGATGATCGACAGGGCCGGGCCGGACGCGATCACGCGCGGGCCGGGGATCAGTCCGTCGGTGATCGCCCGGCCGAGCTCGATTCCCGCCAGCCGCCCGGAGCCCACGTTGCGCACCGTGGTGAAGCCCGCGCGCACCGTCGCCGCCGCGTTCTTCACACCCACCATCATCTCGCGCTCGACACCCATCACCGCCTCGTCGCGAAAGTCGGTGCCCGGATCGCCGGTCAGGTGGGTGTGAAGGTCGATCAGCCCCGGCAGCACCGTGCCCGTCAGCTCGATCGTGCGCGCATCCGCCGGTCCGGCGACCCGGCCGGGCGTGTTCGCCACCACCACGCCGTCGGTCGCAACGATCGTCGCCTCGCCGACCCGGCCGGTGGCGGGGTCGAGCAGGCGCGCGGCGTGGAGCACCACGGTTTCGGCAAGCGCCGGTGTCGCGAGCAGGGATGGGGCGAGCAGGGTCGTGGCGAGCAGGGTTGTCAGTCGAAGATGGCGCATCGGGTCAAGCTCCTTGGTTGTGGCAGTCTGCCGATCCGTCACCCGGCATGCAAGGCGGATCGGACCGCGCCGTTCAGTCGCGGCTCAGTCGGCCGCCGGCACCGCGTGGCCATGATCCACCGCACCCTCGCCGCCGCCGGCCTGCTCGGCCTGGCGCTCGTCCCCTCCGCCACCTCCTCGGTTCAGGCCCAGTCGACCGCCTCGGGACGAGCGGTGTACGTGTCGCCCACCGGCAGCGACGCCGCCGACGGGCGCGGCCGGGCCACCGCCTTCCGCTCGCTCGAGCGCGCCCAGGCCGCGCTCAAGAGCGGCGTGGCCGACACGGTGTATCTGACCGACGGCGTATTCCGCCGCTCGGCACCGCTCCAGATCACCGGTCTGGGCCGCCCGCAGAGCTGGCTCGCGGCACCCGGTGCCCATCCGGTGCTCGACGGCGGTGGGCGAGCGGACGCGGCAATCGGCGTCAACGGGGCCGACATCACGGTCGCCGGGTTGCGAGTCACGAACTTCGCTCAGAACGGCATCGTCGTGCTGGGCGGCACGAACGTGACCATCCGCGACAACCGGATCGACCGCATCGCGAGCAGCGGCTGGAACACGGCCGCGATCATGGTGATGCACTATGGCAAGGGGGTGACGGTCGCCCGCAACTCCATCGCCGACACGGGCTATGTCGGCATCGGCTACTTCGCGGGACCCGACGGCGACCTGTCGGGCGCGCGCATCCTCGACAACGAGCTGACCGGCACCTGCCGCAAGGTCGCCGACTGCGGCGCGATCTACATCATCGGGCGCACGCCGACCGCGAACGGTGCGGTCATCCGCGGCAACCACATCGACGACTACGGACCCGCCGGCAACGAGACGAAGGCGATCTATCTGGACGACAACCTGTCGGGCGCGGAGGTCTCGGGCAACGTGATCTCCGGGCGCGGCAGCTACGCCATCCAGCTCCACGGCGGCAGCGGCAACCGGGTGGTGGGCAACACCGTGACGCTCTCGCCCGGTCAACCGTTTCTGTTCCACCAGGAGCTGCCGGGCCGGCGCATGACCGGCAACGTCGTGTCCGACAACATCGTGCGCGGAGGCGGCGCGGGCCCGCTCGACGTCAAATACGGCGGCGCCAGCCGACCGACCCTGCGCGGCAACCGGGTTGGCTCGCGCTGAGCGGGATCGGGGGTCGAGGAGGCCCCCATCCACCTTGACAAACCACTCCAGCTTTGCTAACCGTATAGGTTCACCAAACAGCACTGGAGTTCCCCGGCGATGACCGATCGCGTGCCCCCGCTCGCCCTCTCCCCGCCCACCGCCCCGTCGGTCGACGACGCGCCCGCCTTTGCCCCCGTGCCGCAGCGCAATCCGCGCCACGACGGCTGGACGCCCAAGCGCCAGCGGGACTTCATCGAGGCGCTCGCCGACACCGGCAGCGTGGCGTCGGCCTGTCGCGCGGTCGGGCTCAACACCAACGGGGCCTATCGCCTGCGCCGCAAGCCGGGCGCGGAGACGTTCAGCGCCGCCTGGGACGCGGCACTCGACGCCGGCGTGCGGCGTCTCGAGGACGCGGCGATGGACCGCGCGCTGAACGGCGTCGAACAGCCCGTCTGGTCCTATGGCAAGCAGGTCGGCACGCGCACCAAGCACAACGACCACCTGCTGATGTTCGTGCTGAGGAACCGGGCGGCCGATCGCTTCGGCGGCTCAACCGGCACGAACGGCAATCTGAACGCCGGCCGGATCAACGCCTTGAAGGCGGAGTGGGAGGCGGAGAAGGAGGCCGAGAAACAGGCCGAATATGCGCGGGCTCGCAAAAGCCTGGAGGACAAGCTCACCCTGATGGCCGAGCGCCTGGCCCGGCCGCTGCCGCCGGGCTTGGCGAACCACGAACGCGGGCCCGACGAGCCCAGGTGGGAGCCTCGCCCCCCCGACGAGTGGCCGGACGACGCGGACCGTGACGCGGACGGGCTCGAACGTCGTGAGCCGCGCGGTGCGGCGATCGAGCACGACGAGCGTGACGATCAGCCGGGGCCGCGCGTCCGCCGCGTGTGACGGGTGCGTGTGACGGGTGCGCGGGACGGGTGCGCGTGACAGGGCCGCGCCGTCGGGTTAGCGCTCCGCCATTCCCGGCACGCAAGGCAACCCCGCATGGCCCCCAATCACCTTTACTACGGCGACAATCTGGCCGTGCTGCGGGCCAAGATCACCAGCGGCAGCGTCGACCTGTGCTACATCGACCCGCCGTTCAACTCCAAACGCACCTACTTCCAGATCTACAACAATCAGGGGGCTGAGGACCGCGCCCAGGCCCAGGCCTTCGTCGACACCTGGAGCTGGGGCGACGAGGCGGCCGAGGGGTTGGACTACATCCTCGACGTTGCGCGGTTGCAGGGGAACGCCGACGGCGTGCGCTGGACCGAGCAGACGGTGGCGCTGATCCGCGGGCTGGACCACGTGCTGGGGCGCGGCAGCCTGCTCGCCTATCTGGTTCACATGACGCTGCGGATCGTGGAGATCCACCGGGTGCTGAAACCGACCGGCAGTTTTTACCTGCACTGCGACCCGACTGCATCGCACTATCTGAAGCTGGTGTGCGATGCGGTGTTCTGTGGGCAGGGTGGTGATTTTGTTAACGAGATTACTTGGAAGCGATCGTCTGCTCATGGAGACGGCAAACAGGGGTCCAAGCATTTTGGAAGGATTTCTGATATTTTGTTGTTCTACGTGAAGGACAAACGAGATTACTTCTTCCTGCCACAATATTAAGAATACACGGATGACGCTCTCAAGCGTGATTACCGATACTTGGAAGAGGAGACTGGCCGTCGCTACCGACTGGCTCCGATAGATGGCCCAGGAGGCGCAGCGAAGGGCAACCCTTTTTACGACATTCTTGGCGTCTCAGGACATTGGCGCTTCACCCGCGAAAAGGCCGAACGCATGGTTGAGGAGGGGAAGATCGTTCGCTCAATCACCGGAAAGTCGGTTAGTCAGAAGATGTATTTGGACGAAGCGAAGGGTCGTCCGATGGACAACATCTGGACCAACATCAGCAAGATTGCGCCTACATCCAAGGAACGCCTCGGCTACCCCACCCAGAAACCCGAAGCCCTGCTCGAACGCATCATCCGCGCCTCGTCCAACGAGGGCGATGTGGTGCTCGACGCCTATTGCGGCTGCGGCACCACCGTCGCGGTCGCCCAGCGGCTGAACCGGCGCTGGATCGGCATCGACATCACCTATCAGTCGATCGCGCTGATCCTCAAGCGGCTTGAGGACCGCCACCCCGACGACTGGCTGGCGATCGAGGCCGGCCTGATCCTCGATGGCGTGCCAAAGGACATCGACTCCGCGATGGCGCTCGCCAACAAGCGCGAGGACAAGGCGCGCAAGGAGTTCGAGAAGTGGGCGGTGCTCACCTATTCAAGAAATCAGGCGCGCATCAACGACAAGAAGGGCGCGGACGGCGGCATCGACGGCGTGGCCTATTTCCACCTGGACGGGAAGACGAACGGCAAGGCGGTGTTTCAGGTGAAGTCGTCCAAGGGCACCCGCGCCGACCTGGCTACGCTCAACAGCGACCGGCTGCGCGAAGGGGCGGAGTTCGGCTTTCTGATCTGCGCCGCCCTGCCCTCCAAGCCGATGCGCGACGAGATCGCGGCGGCGGGCAAGTACAAGCACCCGTTCGTCGACCGCGAGGACGACCGGTTGCAGGTGGTCACGATCGCCGAATTGTTCGACGGCCCCGGTCGGCCGGGCGCGCGCCTCAACCTGCCGATGGCGCGCGGCGACGCGGTCAAGGCGGCCCGCGCCTTGGGGAGTGCGGGCAAGCAGATGGGGCTGGACGTGTGAGGGGGGGGCTTGTGCCATCGGAGGTCGTGCCACCCCCTCCCCACGCCGGTCGCCCCGAGCTTCGTCCAGTCTACCGTCTCACGGATAAAGCTGCCGTGAGTGAAGCACGTTGATGATTTCCACCGCTTGCGCTCCAACGCGGTAAACGAGAATGTAGTTCGGGTGAACGACGGCCTCACGAGTGCCGTCAACCCGACCGGGGCGATACATTTCCGGGTGCTGGCAAATACGTTCGGCGCACGCTTCGACGGCGTCTTTCAATCGCTGAGCGGCCGCGTAGTCCCGGTCGGCGATGTAGGTCATGATCTGATCGAGATCGGCGCGCGACTTTGCCCGCCAGATAAGCTTCAGGTCTTCTTCCTGTCATCAATGATTTTCTGCACGCCCGCCATCACCTCCTGATGAGTGACAGGCGGCGTTGCATCGGCAAGCGATTCCGCCACTTTGGCGCGAAACCAGTCATCGTAGGCCTTTGCTTCGGCCTCCGACGCGAACTCGGAGACGATGGGTGACAGCGCGTTCATGGTGACCAACCTATCGCAAGCAAGCGCGATTGCAAGTCACTCCTCCCCCATCCGCAGCGCCGCGATGAACGCCTCCTGCGGGATGCTCACACTCCCGTACTCCCGCATCTTCGCCTTGCCCGCCTTTTGCTTGTCGAGCAGCTTCTTCTTGCGGCTGATGTCGCCGCCGTAGCATTTGGCCGTCACGTCCTTGCGCATCGCGCTGATCGTCTCACGCGCGACGACCTTGCCGCCGATCGCGGCCTGCACCGGGATCTTGAACAGGTGGCGGGGGATCAGGTCCTTCAGGCGCTCGCACAGCTGGCGGCCGCGCGCTTCGGCCGCCGCGCGGTGGACGATCATCGAGAGCGCGTCGACCGCCTCGCCGTTGACCAGGATGTTCATCAGCACGAGGTCGCCGACGCGCAGCCCGATCTGCTCGTAGTCGAAGCTGGCATAGCCGCGCGACAGGCTCTTGAGCCGGTCGTAGAAGTCGAACACGACCTCGTTCAAGGGCAGCTCGTAGGTCACCTGCGCGCGACCGCCGACATAGGTGAGGTCGGTCTGCACCCCGCGCCGGTCCTGACACAGCTTCAGCACGCTGCCGAGATACTCGTCGGGCACGTAGATGACCGCCTTGATCCACGGCTCGTCGACCTCCTCGATCCGCGTCGGGTCGGGCCAGTCGGCCGGGTTGTGGATCATCGCCTCCGGTGCCGTGCCCCGGAACCGCACGCGATAGACCACCGAGGGCGCGGTCGTGATCAGGTCGAGGTCGTATTCGCGCGTCAGCCGCTCCTGCACGATCTCCAGATGCAGCAGCCCCAGAAAGCCGCAGCGAAAGCCCATGCCGAGCGCGGCGCTCGTCTCCATCTCGTAGGTGAAGCTGGCGTCGTTCAGGCGCAGGCGGGCGACCGAGTCACGCAGCTTGTCGAAATCGGCGGCGTCGGCGGGGAACAGGCCGCAGAACACGACCGGCTGGACCTCCTTGAAGCCCGGCAGAGCTTTCGTCGCCCCGCCCTTCACCGTGGTGATGGTGTCGCCGACCGCCGTGTCCGCGATGTCCTTGATCTGCGCGGTGATGAAGCCGATCTCGCCCGGCCCCAGTTCCTCCAGCTGCTCGATCTTGGGCCGGAACGCGCCCACCCGGTCGACCAGATGGGTCGAGCCGGCGGCCATGAAGCGCACATTCTGCCCGCGCCGGATGACCCCGTCGATGACCCGCACCAGGATGACGACGCCCAGATACGGGTCGTACCAGCTGTCCACGAGCATCGCTTTGAGCGGCGCGTCCGGATCGCCCGTGGGGGCGGGAATGCGCGCGACCACCGCGTCCAGGACCTCGTCGATGCCGATGCCGGCCTTGGCGGAGGTCTCGACCGCGCCCGAGGCGTCCAGGCCGATGACGTCCTCGATCTCCGCGCGCACCCGGGCAGGCTCAGCGGCGGGCAGGTCGATCTTGTTGATGACCGGCACGATCTCGTGGTCGTGTTCGATCGACTGATAGACGTTGGCGAGCGTCTGCGCCTCCACCCCCTGTGCGGCGTCGACCACCAGCAGCGCGCCCTCGCACGCGGCGAGGCTGCGGCTGACCTCATAGGCGAAGTCGACATGGCCGGGCGTGTCCATCAGGTTCAGCACGTGCCCCTTCCAGTCGAGCCGCACGGTCTGCGCCTTGATCGTGATGCCGCGCTCGCGCTCGATGTCCATGGAATCGAGCACCTGCGCGCTCATCTCCCGCGCGCTCAGCCCCCCGCACCGCTGGATCAGCCGGTCGGCGAGCGTCGACTTGCCGTGGTCGATGTGCGCGATGATCGAGAAGTTGCGGATGCGGGACTGGTCGGTGGTCATGGTGGAGGGGCGCTTAGCACGGGCGGGGGTTGGTGACAGGGGGCTAGCGCGCCTCCACCCGCCGCCGCTCCTCCGCCGTTAGACCGAACAGGCGGCAGGTCACCTCGTGCAGTTCAACCTCCAGGCGGGCCAGCTCGGCGCTCAGCGCTGCCAGCGTGCCCTGCCGCTCGATGATCTGGTCGCGCAGCGCCGGGTCTGCGTCCGTGCCGAGCTTGCGGAGTGCGGCCACCAGCCGCTTGCCGTCGTTCTTCCGCTTCGGCTCGAACTCCAGCGCGGCGAGCTGCCACTGGGCGAGCAGGAAGGGCGCGGTGTCCGCCTCGACATAGGCACTGGCCACGGTGGCACCATCGACCAGCAGCCGCAGCTCGCCGTCGACCAGCTCGGCCTTCAGTTGGCTGTCGAGCCGGATGGCGTCGTCCAGTCGGGCAAGCGCGGACTCAAGTTGCGCCTGCTGGCGCTTGTCGACCCAACTCTTCGTGTCGCGCGGGTCGAGTGTCGCGGGTCGGCCAACGGCGATCCGCTCTGGCGAATGCACGTCGGGCAACAGCCAGTCGACCGGGTGGTTGCGGCGCGCCACCCGGTTCAGCCGATCGGCGAGCGCCGCGCGCAACCGCTCACGCTCCGTGGTGCCCGCCTGCAGATGGCGGGCGAGCGCGGCCACGGTCGCCCGGTCCTCGGGTGACGCGCGGGGGATGGGCAGCGGGGCGATGTACTGCTTGTTGGCCGACAGATAGTCGCCCCTGAATGGCTTGGAAAACCAGCTGAACAGTTCGTTGGAGACCGGCGCGGCAAGGATGCCGGCGAGATAGGGTAGATCGTCCGGATCGGTGGGCAGCACGCCGCCGACGTCCACGTTGTCGCAGTAGATTTCGCCCGGCTCATCCAGGGCTACCTTCAAGGCGGCGACAATTCGTGGCACTATCAGCTTTGGCTCGTCCATCTTCTCGATGTTCTGGTTGCGGCCGAACTGATGCCATTCGTCGCAGTCGAACTTGCCGGACTCCCGCGCCCGCAGCTCCTCCTCGTGTCCTCTCAGATAGGTCCAGGCGAGCGGGAAGCGGTCCGCCATCTCGCCTGGCGTCCACAGCCGCGCGCCGTCGTCATCGACCGCATACGGGAACAGCAGCCAGGTGTCGGTGCGCGGGTCGACGAAGCGCTTGGCCTCCGCGCCGGACACCAGCGGGCGCATAATCGCGTCCTCGAGCGCCACCTCCACCGGCGCGGGCTTCGGCCCGTTCGGCGGCTTCTTGGGCTGATGGACGTAGCGGCCCTCCGCCAGCCGGGTGAGGTGGTAGATGTGGTCGGCGCTGGTGATGAGCCCCTGCATGATCGCTCGCGTCACCTCCGGATCGCCCAGCTTCGGGTGCTCGGCATATAACCGCGCCACCAGCTCGCGCACCCAGCCCGGCGCCAGCAGCCATTCGTCACCCGCCAGCTCCTCATACGGCACTAGCGCGTCCGGCTGGGCCCAGTCCACCCGCGCCAAGTCGCCGTCGCGGGCGAACGCGACGCGCACCGCCTCGTTCGGCTCTGCCGTGTAGATCTGAATGGCGGTGTAGATCGTCGCCTCGTCGAACACCTGATGCGAGCGGAAGTCGAGCCAGCGGTCCAGCTGCCGGCCTCCACGATCAACTCGCGCAGCCCTTCGCCGTATTTCGCCGTCGGCCAGAGATTGGGCGCGATGTAACCCATGCGCCCGCCGGGACTCAGCAGCGCCAGACCTTTCTCGACGAACGGCAGGTAGAGGTCGAAGTTGCCGGTCTGCGTCGAGCGATAGAGCGGCGTCTCGTCCTTGCACTCCGCATCCGCCAGATAGGCCGCCGTCTCCGCATAGACGCGGCGAAAATGCTGCAGCTTTACATAGGGCGGATTGCCGATCACCGCGTCAAAGCGACCGGGCATCGGCAGGGCGGCGAACTCGGCGGCCCAGTCGAACGGACACACCCGCTCCCGCTCCGCCTCCGACAGGCCATGGATGTCCGGTCCGACCAGGCTGTTGCCCACCCGCACGGTGGCGTTCAGGCTCGACAAGGGCTGTTCCGACCGCGCCGTGTGCAGCCACAGCGACAACCGCGCGATCTCGACCGACAGCGGGTTGATGTCCACGCCGAACAGATTGCGAGTCAGGACGTGCTCCGTCACGCGGGCCTCGTCCCAGCGCTGCGCCTCTCGGCCGGCGCGATGCCGCAGCCCCTGCACGCGCCCGACCTCCGCCTGCAGAAAGCGCAGCGCGGTGATCAGGAACGCGCCCGATCCGCAGGCGGGGTCGACAACGGTGAGCGCGCTCAGCCGCGCCCAATAGGCGTCCAGCGCGTCGGCCGACGGCTCCTCGCCGTCCACCCAGCCGGCGTCCGCGCGCCAGCCGTCCAGCAGCACACCCACCGTTTCCTCAACGATGCGGCGCACGATCGGTTCGGGCGTGTAATAGACCCCGTCGCGCTTGCGCTTGGTGATGTCGGTGAGCGATGTCCGACCCTCGGCGTCCGCCTCCAGCTTTTCCAGCTCGACGATGGATTGTTCGAAGATGTGACCCAGCGTGTAGAGTCCGATGCTCTTCTCCGCGTCGCCCTCGGCCGCGAAATTGTATTCACGCGACAAGTAGAGCAGCGTCGGTTGCTTTCTACCGTCCGCCTCAACCTCGTTGCGGGTGCAGAACAGATGGTTGGGTAATGATAGTCGGTCAATCAACGGGTCGGGTTGAAACAAGCCGCCATTGAAGCGGTGAATGGCCTTGTCCCCCAGCACGCCACCGTCGTTCATGAGCGAAAACAGCCGCTTCATGCGGCTGTCCCACCAGTCCGTCGCTTCTGGTTGAAAGAACGGGTCGCGGCTGGCCTGTTGCAACAGGTCGCGCAGCAGGTTGGGGGGAAAGGCGACGCGCCCGCCCATGTCTTCCGCGAACAGGACGAAGACGAAGCGATCGAGCAGTTTTTGCGCCAGGCGCAGCTTGTCGCGGTCGCTGACGCCGTCGAGCGGTTGCGCCTTGATGAGGTTGAAGAGGCGCAGGCGAAAGGCGCTGTAGTCCTCGTAGAACGTCTCTTCCAGCTGCTTCTGCTTGGCACCCTGCCGCTCGATCATCTGTTCCAGCAGCGGGCGGCCATACTCGCTCAGCAGCATGTCGAGCCGCAGCAGCCGCCAGAACAGGTAGCGTTCGAAGCGCGCCTCGTCCGTCTGGTCCAGAAGCGCCACCGTGTCGGCACGCTCCACCAGATCGCCACCCTCGATGCGAAAGCGCAGCGACTGGGTGTCGCCCTTGTCCAGCCAGTACAGGCGGAAGGCGTTCATGTCGGTGACGATGGCGAAACGCGGCTGCACCGGCTGAGCTTGAGGTGCGGCGCGCTTGGCAAAGGTCAGATAGTCGAGCGCCTGCTGCGCGGGCGACCGGGTGTTGCCCTTCCTCGCCTGCGGCGCGTCCAGTCGCGCGCCGACGCCCTTGTATTCACACAGCACCTGCGGCGTTGTGGCGTCCGGGCCAAAACGGCCGAGCGCCAGGTCGGCGCTACCCTGTCCACCTCGCTGTCCCGCGCCCGCGACGGGGAATTGCGACCACATGGTGAAGTCGTCATGCCCCCCGCCATCCTGACGATAACCCCAGGTCTCGACGAAGAAACGCTGAACGAAGGCGTCTTGGATCTGCGTTTCACCCGTGACCTGCCGATCGACCCAGTTCCGAAGCCGCTGGAGGAGCTCGCTCTCGTGCTCCGATCCCTGCCAATCCCCATATTCCGGGGTGAGTTCGCGGCGCAGATAGGTGCGTTCGATGAGCGGCGTGTGAGGTGTCGGCATCGAAGTGGCTTAGCGGGCGGGCGGCACGGGCAAAAGCCCGCTCAGAAGTGGCTGAAGCACCGGATGCGGCCGCGTATCGCGACGCGAACGATCTGATGGGCCGAATTGACAACGCCCGGCCGCCGCGGGCAGGTTCTCCCTCATACGATCGATCCGGCGCGATGACCGGACGGTTGAGGAGAGGGAAGACTGCCACCCATGAAGAGCGGTCTGTTGTCCGCCACGGCACTCGCCACATCGGCGCTCGCCACCACGGCGTTCGCCTCGTTCGCGCTCGCCGCGCCCGCGATGGCGCAGACCGTGCCGCCGGGCGACGGGACGTCCGACCTGTCGAAGCCGGGCGATTCCAATACGGGCTCGGTGCCCTCCGATCAGGCGACCGTGCCCGGGCCGCGCGGCGACGACATCGCCTCGGACGGTCCGCCCGACACGCTCGGCGACACCATCGTCGTCACCGCCCAGCGCCAAAGCCAGCGGCTGCAGGACGTGCCGATCGCGGTCAGCGCGTTCTCCGGCGAGGCGCTGGAGGCGCAGCAGATCGACAACCCGCTCGACCTGCAGCTGAGCCTGCCGTCGGTCCAGTTCACCAAGACCAACTTCACCGCGTCGTCCTCGCTCACCATCCGCGGCATCGGCGACCTGTGCGTGGGCGTGACCTGCGACGCGGCCACCGGCATCAACCTGAACGACGAGCCGCTGTTCGCCTCGCCCTTCTTCCAGACCGAGTTCTACGACGTCGAACGCATCGAGGTGCTACGCGGGCCGCAGGGCACGCTGTTCGGCCGCAACGCGACCGCGGGCGTGGTCAACACGATCACCGCCAAGCCCGACCTCGACGCCTTCGCCGCGTCGGTCGAGGGCGAGTACGGCAACTACGATTCCAAGAAGGTGAAGGGCTTCGTCAACATTCCGATCGGCTCGACGATCGGCGTGCGCGTGGCCGGGCTGTATCTCAATCGCGACGGCTACACCCGCAACCTGTTCAACGGGAACCGCGTCGACGACCGCGACCTCTATTCGGTGCGCGGCACGCTGCGCTCTCAGCCGACGGACTCGACTCGCCTCGACATCCTGGGCTCGTACTTCCGCGAGAAGGACCGGCGGCTGCGCATCCAGAAGAACCTGTGCCAGCGCGATCCGACCGGCGTGCTCGGCTGTCTGCCCGACAGCCTGGCGTTCCAAAATGTGAACACCAACGCGACCTTCGCGCCGGGCACCGTGCCAAGCCGTGAATTCCTGGGCATCGCGCTCGGCAATCCGGCGCTCGGTCGCGCCTTTGGCTTGGGCTCGATTTACGGACCGGACGCCGGCGCGGGCGTCAATCCGGCGAATGTGCGCACGATCAACAGCGACTATCCGGTCAGCTACTTCAACGACGAATTGATCGTCCAGGGCAAGCTGGCCCAGAAGCTGGGCGACCGATTCAACCTGTCGCTGTCGGGCACCTACCAGGACACCAACGTCGATTCGTCGGAGGATTACCTCTTCGGCCTGTCGAACCGCGCCATCGCTCAACCGGGCATCAACACGCTGGCTGCCGCCGCCGCCGGGCTGATCCCCGGCCTGCCAGCCGGGTATTTCGCGCCGGTCGCCGCCGCGCTGATCCCCAACGGGCCGGGGGGGCCGTTGTGCACGTCGAACGCGGAGGAGACCGGGCTCGGCGCGTTCGGCGGGTTCAAGCAATGCTTCGACACACCGCGCGACTTCGACCGATCGCGCCAGTCGACGAAGGCCTATTCGGTCGAGGGGATCGTGTCGTCCGACCTGGACGGGCCGATCAACTTCCTGGTGGGTGGCATCTATTCCAACGTCCACGTCGACAACAACGATTACTACGTCAACAGCTTCTACATCGACTACACGTCGGGCGTGCTGGGCGCGTTCCAGGCGCTGGGCGCCGGCCTGCCGCCGTCGTTCCTGGCCACGCCCTACTTCCGCAACAACACGGCTGACTATCGCCTGAAGTCTTACGGCGTTTTCGGCGAAGCGTATCTTGATTTGGGCAAGCTGAAGTTCACCGCGGGTCTGCGCTACAACAACGATCAAAAGCGGGTCGTCGCGCGCTCCTCGTTGCTGACGACCAACTTCCTGGTTCCGTTCGGCAGCGCCGACGCCTACACCTCGCCCTTGTTCGGTCGCGTCGACTTCGATCCTGGCATCGCGGGCAACCAGGCGTTCCAGGTGCGCAGCGTGAAGTTCGGGGAGCTGACGGGCCGCGCGGTGGTCGACTACAGCATCACGCCGGACAATCTGCTCTATGCGTCCTACTCGCGCGGCTACAAGTCGGGCGGCATCAACCCGCCGCTCTCGGACACCTTCCGGGTCGCCGACACCTTCAAGCCGGAGTTCATCGACGCCTTCGAGGTGGGCTCGAAGAACACCTTCGGCAACGGGCGTCTGACGCTCAACCTGACCGGCTTCTACTACAAGTACCAGGATCTTCAGTTGTCGCGGATCATCGCGCGCACGGCGGTCAACGACAACGTCAACGCCGACATCTACGGCGTCGAGGCGGAGGCGGTCGTGCGGCCGATCCGAGCGGTCACCGTCAATCTGGGCTTCAGCTACCTCCACACGAAGGTGAGCGACGACAAATTCCTGTCGAACCCGCGCGATCCGTCCGGCGGCCGAGCCGACGCGGTCATCATCAAAGACCTGTCGAACGGCTCCAACTGCGCCGTTCTGTCGAACGTCGGCAGTGCCGCGGCGGCGCAGGGCTTCGTCACCGCCATCAACGGCGCGCTCGGGCTGCGCGGCCCGACGCCGTTTCCGGGATCGAACCTGGCGGCGACCGGCGCGTTCGGCCTGTGTTCGGTGCTGGCCGCGCAAGCGGCGGCGGTCGGCGGCGCGTTCGGTGGCATCACCCTCGCGCAGTCGGGCGTGGAGGGGAACATCCGTGGCAACGAGCTGCCGCAAGCGCCCAAATACAAGTTCTCGGGCGGCATCCAGTACGCGGCCCTGTTGGGCGGCTTCACGCTCACCCCGCGCTTCGACGCCGCCTACACGGGCGAGTTCCAGGCGTCGATCTTCAACACCCGCGTGGTCGACAAGGTGCCGGGCTATGTCGTCCTGAACGCGCAGTTGCAGCTCGACGCGGCGGACAAACGCTTCTTCGTGCGCGGTTTCATCCAGAACATCACGGACAACAACGCGATCACCGGCCAGTATGTCGGCGACGCGTCCTCGGGCCTCTACACCAACGTGTTCACGCTGGAGCCGCGCCGCTACGGCGTGGCGGCGGGCTTCCGCTTCTGATGAGCGCGTGAGCAATCGGTGGCGCTTGGCCACAGCGGCACTCGGCGTGGCGATGGCCGCCACGCTGGGCGGGTGC
>JAABUN010003422.1_pt1 | contig 24662 bp, 27 predicted proteins | sample 5559311 | NCBI WGS metagenome assembly JAABUN01 (sample SAMN10711877, study PRJNA513370) | rock metagenome | isolation source: Antarctica rocks | place: Antarctica: Victoria Land, Siegfried Peak sud
ACCTATTCTCGTGTAAAAAATGGCGGTTGACAAGCTCGCTAATTAACATTTGGACCAAACTTTTAACCAAGGTTAGGAATGTCTGATTAATTGGATTTTCAGTTGCTAACGCAACCCCAGTTGGCCGGCTACTACACCGATGCCGCAGCTGGTGCCGTCGCTAACTCATCAATAGCTCGTTGCTTGAGCTGGTCGCCCCAGGTGCGCAGGCCTTCCAGCACGCCGAGCAGCGACTCGGCTTCCGGCCGCAAAGCATACTCGACCCGCGGCGGCATCTCGGGGTAAATAGTGCGGCTCAGCAACCCATCGGCTTCCAGTTCCCGCAGCTGCTGGCTTAGCATCTTGGTGGTGACGGGGGGCAGCAACTTGCGCAAGAGCCCGAAACGGTTATGGCCCTGGCCGATGTGCCAGAGCAGGACCACTTTATAGCGGCCGCTCAACCGCTGCATCCCGTACAGCAGGGGACAGGCCTGTCGGAATTCCTCCAGATTCAGCGAATTAGTCGAAGAAGGCTTTTTCATGGCTGGCTAGTCAATGGTTTCCTTTTGGATACTATACTACAATTTGGGTACTACTTGCTAAAGGTACTACTTATCGAGGACCTTTGTCTTCCTGTCCGTCACCCCGGCGGCCTGAAACCCCTGGCCTGCTAAGTCACGCCGGCTGCCACCGTGGTTCCGGGGCCGACCTGACAAACGCCAGCCGCCAAGTTGCTTATCGTCAGGGGACGGGCGGGAGGCGGGGCGGACCTTCGCTCCCCGCCTGGTGTTTTTTATGCCTTTGCGGGCGCTAAAGCAGCCCCCAGCCGCGAACAGGTTTTTCTAGTTACTTTCTCCCCTACTTTTTTTATGACTCAAGAACCCACCGCCATGTTTATGCCCTTGTCGGAACAGGAACAAGGGAACATCCGATTGCTTTACCGGGCAATCAGCGACAAAAACCCTGACCTGTTAGACCAAGCCGTAACCCCCGACTGGCAGGATATTCCGCTGGGGCCGGGGCAGGGGCCAGGACCGCAGGGCTTCAAGCTCGTTATTGAGGCATTTCTGCACGCCTTCCCTGACCTGGACATCGTTATTCACGAAATAGTGGGCTCGGCCGGCCGGGCCGCCGTGCGGGCCGAAATCCGCGGCACGCACCAGGGCGAATGGTTTGGCATTGCGCCCACCAACAAGCCCGTGTGCATTGCCCTGCACGACTTCCACCACCTGGAGAACGGCCTTATCACCCACACCTGGCACCTGGAAGACTGGTGGGGGATGTTCCACCAGGTTGGGGCACTGCCGCCCCAGCTATAGCCGCTGGAATAGCAGAGGTGCTTCGGATTCAGGAAAAAGGGGGAAGTGCCTTGATTGCGGCCCTCTACCAAGCCGATTTTTCTAATCGCCTCTTAAATGGGGCAAACAGTACCACTTAACGTAAGGGTTTTTAGCATGAGCATTCCATCTTCAGAGTTAAAAGGTGTCGTTATTTTCCATTCAGGCTATGGCCACACCAAACGGATGGCCGACGCCATAGCGGACGGCGCACAGGCAGCCTTGTTGCAAATCGATGCGGAAGGGAACTTGTCTGACCAGGCGTGGGCGGACATCCAGGCGGCGCACTTCCTCATTCTCGGTTCACCCACCTATATGGGGGGGCCCAGTTGGCAATTCAAGAAGTTTGCGGACGCTTCGTCCAAACCTTGGTTCGCCGACCTATGGAAGGACAAGGTTTTTGGGGGGTTTACCAATAGCGCCAGCATCAACGGTGACAAACTGGCGACGCTTCAGTATTTCACACTGCTCGCTGCCCAGCATTGCGGGATTTGGGTGGGTATGGGCATGAAATCATCCAATACGAAGGCTTCTCAACGCGATGACATCAATCGCATGGGTTCCTTCCTGGGCCCGATGGCCCAGACCCCAGCCGATGCGGCTCCTGAAGAAATGTCCTCGGGAGACCTAGAAACGGCGCGTCTCTACGGCTTGCGCGTTGCGGAGACAGCGGTCAAGTTGTTCTCGCCTGTTCCGCAAGGCCACTCGCTGCATTTAATTGGCGAGAGCTAACACTAGCGGCCGACCATAAACTCGTTGCGCCAGGTAGAACTTCGTTTTCTGGTTAGCAGGGGGGTTGCAGAGGTAAGACTGGTGGGCGCCTAGATTTCCATTGGTCACCTTCACTATTTCTTTCTTCATAGATGCAAACGAGAAAATTAGGGGCGCAGGGCCTCCAGGTAGCCGCGCTGGGCTTGGGCTGCATGGGCATGTCCGAATTTTACGGGGCCACCAACGAGGCCGAATCCATTCGCACCATTCACCGGGCCCTGGACCTGGGCGTGACGATGCTTGACACGGCCGACATGTACGGCGTCGGGGCCAACGAAGAGCTGGTGGGCCGGGCCGTCCAGGGCCGGCGCGGGCAGGTTGTGCTAGCGACGAAGTTTGGCAACGTGCGCGGCCAGGATGGTAGTTTCCAAGGCATCGATGGGTCGCCGCGGTACGTAAAGCAGGCCTGTGACGCCAGCTTGCGGCGCTTGAGGGTTGACTGTATCGACCTCTATTACCAGCACCGCGTCGACCCCAATACGCCCATTGAGGAGACCGCGGGGGCGATGGCCGAGCTGGTGCAGGCCGGTAAGGTACGCTTTTTGGGGCTGTCGGAAGCGGCGGCCGACACGGTGCGCCGGGCCCACGCCGTGCACCCCATTGCGGCGCTGCAAACCGAGTACTCGCTCTGGAGCCGCGACCCCGAAACCGAGTTGCTGCCTACGCTACGCGAGCTAGGCATTGGCTTTGTACCCTATTCGCCGTTGGGCCGGGGCTTTTTGACAGGCCAGATTAAGATGTTCGATGACTTGGCTCCCGACGACTTTCGCCGCCACGCGCCGCGCTTCCAGGGCGCTAACTTTCAGAAGAACCTTGACCTGGTGCACCAATTGGAGGAGCTGGCCGCGCAAAAAGGCTGCACACCCGCGCAGCTATCCCTGGCCTGGCTGTTGGTGCAGGGCCCAAACATTGTGCCCATTCCCGGCACCCGTCGGGTAGCGACGTTGGAACAGAACCTGGGCACGCTTGACGTAACGCTTTCGGCAGCGGAGCTAGCGCAGATTGACGCGGTTGCCCCGCAGGGAGCAGCCACCGGAGAGCGGTACCCCGCCGCCGCCATGAACGCCCTCAATCGCTAACGTTCGTTTCGCAGGACCCAACCCCCTACTTGCTAAACACGCGCTGCCAAAGGCCGCGCCGCGCCGGCTCGTTCAGCCGCGCGGCGCGGCCCTCCACCATTTGGGTTAGCTGTTCGACCTGCACCTGCAAATCGCGGGGGCTGGCTATGGCCTGCCCGGCGGCTTCGGCCTGGCTGAGCTGGCCCTGAGCGAAGCCGCGCACCTCGTCATTCAGGTACTGCCCGAGCGTCTTGCCGGCGCGCTCGGCGGCCTTTTCAATAATGGCCCGCGTCTCGCGCTCTACCCCGCGCACGGACCAGGTTACGGCCGTGCTGCTGGCCGGCTTCGGGGGCCGTCCGCCTTTTTTAACTGTCTTACTATCTGTAAGACGCTTCCCCTCAGCCATTTATCCACCTGTCTTACTAGTATTGGTTTCAGTAAGACGGGTTTCGACCGTCGGCACCTCGTTTCTCGGGGCTGTGGGGTTACTTTCGGGGTCTGTCTTACTAGCAGGGGTTTCGGTTGTACTTGATTCGGGCTGCATAGCGGGCACGTCTTACAGAATGTAGGACGCATAGTTAAATAGTTAAGCAGAATTTCGGTGTTATACACCCTGTCTTACCGATGCTCAACACTTCCGCCTGGCCTCTAACCGGGGTTCTTGTTGGGGTCCTCTCAGAATTCGGAAAATATAGCACGTTAAGCTTCTAAAAACCGCCTGCTACGCACTGGTAAGGGCATATTGAAACGTGGGTTTTCCTGTACACTTGGTCCCGTAATTCGAACCCAACCGAAACCACCCGCAAGGTCCCAAAAGCAGTACAATTGACTGATTCAGCAATCAAAGTTCAGGAAATAACTGAGATTGAATGAGAAATCTGTACTGTTCCGCCCGCTCGTAGCGAACCGTGGCGAACGGTCAAGAATGGTCTTTCCTGCTCGTTTTCCTTAACGTGCTATATTTTCCAAATTCTGAGAGGACCCCACGTAGCCGCTGATGAGGAAGAACAGCTCGACGCCCAAATACCCGTACTTGGTGAAGCGGCCGATGCCCACGAACGGCACCGGGCTGTAGTGGTCGGCCATGTAGCCCCGGTACGTGTAGTGGTACAGCACCACGCTCAGCGCCGCCAGGAAGCGCAGCAAGTCAATCTCGTAAAAACGAAGGGGTGGCTGGCGCGGTTCGGGCTCCATACATCGGGCTAAGGCCCTCTAAACGGGGCCTCATCAGCCATCGTTTCGCAGGCGGTGCAGGGAAGCGCTGGGCGGAGGGCAGTTTTCCTATCGGGAGCCCGGCCAACCAACGCGCCGCCGGGGGTGACGGTAGCTCAGCCAATCCCACGTTGGAAGTTCATATTAGGGGTCGCACAATAGTTAGGAACGGAAAACAACACTAGGGTTATCTGTTCGGCTGGGTTTTGGCCGGCCCGCGTTTGCGCGGGCCGGCCGTCTCGCAAAACGACCGTGGCTGTTGCAGAACTCCATTCAGGTTGTTCCTTTTCTGGGCAGTTGCTTCACCAGTGCCCGAGTTTACATCCACAGGCCTAGCGGCTGCGCAGGCAAACGCGAGTATCCGGGGCTGGCAGGGGCCGGGGTAGGGCGACGACGGCGCTCAGGTGCTGCGGCGGCCGGTATCGGAGCAGTTTTTTGAGATTATAGGCGGCGGCCGTGAGCAGCATGGTCTGGTGGGCACCCGCCTGGCCCCTTACGTTCATTCGGCGCAGGCCGTCGGGGTGAATCAGGTGGCCAAACACGGGCTCCCCGGTGCTTTGCCGGCCCCGCCGCCGGCGCTGGCCCCGGCGGGTCTGTTGGCGTTGCCCCGCCCGCCGATAGGCAGCGTCATCAATCGTCTGGGTGCGTTGCTTGCGCCGGGCTTTGGGGGCGCAGGTAGGCTGCAAGGGGCAGTGCGGGCCATCGCGGTAAGCGGCCCCGTAAATCTGGTGCCGCCCGCCATCCTGATTCGTGTCGTATTGCTGGAAGGGCAGCGGCTTGCCCATCGGGCACGTGTACCGGTCGGGGGCCCGGTCCTACGCAAAGCCTGCGGTTTCGGGCTTGTACGGGCCGAAGACCGGCATCCAGGCCGTCACGCCCGGGGCTTCCACCAGGGCGTAGTGGGGGCCGTTGGCGTAGCCGGCACCGGCCCGCAGGTCGCGCAAGGGGCGTGCGTGCGCCGGCGCTGCTGCAAACCGGTCAGCCGGCGGGGCAACTGCACGCGGTCGAGGCGATCGGCCCGGTCGGCCCGCACGTGGCGGATGAGGCCGGTGGCCGTGTCCACGGCCAGCCGGCAGCGGTCGTTCAGGGCTCGGGCTTTGCCGGGCTTGACCGAAAGGCGCGCGTCCGGGTCCGTCGGGCGGTCAGGCGTTTTATGGCGCACCCGGCGGGCTGTGGCAGGGTGTGCGCCCAAGGCCCCCGGTTCAGCCGGCCGTTTGGCCTGTCGGGCCGCCGCGCGGCGTAACCGATGGACGGGAGACGAGCGCCGCGCGGCCGGGTGCGGGGGGAGGGGAACGACTGGCAACGGACCGGTAACCACGCGGGGTGGGGTAAAAGCCTCCAACGGCTGTTTTTCACGCACGCCGTCGCGGGAGGCCTTGGCCTTGACCGGGGCCGAGTCGACGGCCGGGCGCTCGCCGGCTGTCACGCCCTGCGCCACGCACGGGGCCAACACGTGGGCAAACAGACGCTCGAAAACGGCGGCGGGCACGCGCGGGCGGGTGCGGCGCACGGTCGAATGCCCGGGCCATTCCTCGTCGAGCGCATCGCCCAGGAAAAAGAGCAGGTCGAGCCGCAGGGCACCGTGTTCGAGGCGGCGGCGGTCACGGACCAGGTTTTCCAACCGGCCCACCCGCACCAAGTTGCAGAACACCACGGGGTCGAGCGCGGGCTGCCCGGTGGGGTGGTAGCGGGCCCGGGTCTACTCGTAGCGAAAGGCCCACTCCACCAACTCGGCCAGCCGGCGGCAGCGGTTATGCGGCGGAATCCGCTCGGAGAGCCGAAAGCGGGTCCCTTCTTTGTCGAGGTAGTGCTTCTTGCCTGGCAGCTCACTTCTACGAAGGCAATTGCTGGGATGGTCCTCATCCTATAAGTTCTGCAACAGCCACGGTCGTTTGACTATACAAAGCGGCCCTACTGCCGCTGAAGGCGGTTGGTGAATGGGTGGATTCCGGGTTTGGAAGCAAATCGCTTACCATCTGTGCCAACTTTTTAGCCTAGGCCAACTTTACGTTAGCACTGGTAGCAAACAAAGAGTTGGAACAGAAGTAAGCTGAACTTTAGGATAGTCCTAAAACCTTGACATTCAAAGTATTAAATGGTATAAAAACTTATCTCTTTGTACTATTATATACTTAAAACTGCCCTTGTTTTGTACTTATTAAGCCCGGGTTTAGGGGCCGGCCTTTTTTTTCGTTTTTGCCGCCCGCAGCCCAATCATCGTCAGAAATAAGCCCCCGGGGTTGGTCACCGCCTTGATTTTGCCGAGCTTCATGTTGTGCACAAACTGAAAGAGGGCGGCCACCTTCTCTGCATCCCCCATGATGATGCCGACCAATTGGGGATCGCGGATTTCCAACTCGCCCAGGCGCTGCCGGGCCAGCACCAGCCGGGCGTCGTCGGCCGACTCGTCAAAGCAAATGGGCAACTGGCGCGGCTCCTTTTGCTGGAGCGTAAAGTGAATCTGGTCGAAGGCCCGGCCGCCCTTTTTCTCCAGTTGATAGCCGATGTGCAACTCCGTTTGCTGGTTGATCTGCGCGACGGCCAAGTCCAGCACGCACTTTTTGAACATCGATATCTTGGTGTACTGCTCCGGCACCAGGCCCTTGGGGTCCTTCAAGGCCAGCATCACTTTAAAGTCGTGTAGGCTGAAGGTGCGGGTTTCGGACTTGTCCTTCCACTGCGAGACAATCTGGTAAATGCGCTTAGCGTACTTACTCGATAGGCTGAACGCCGCCTGCAACTTGATGCTGGTGAAATTCCGCTTCAGGTCGATGAAGTAGGGCCGAATCTTTTCCGATATCTCCAGTTCAATGACCCCTTCGCCCTTCACGTACTCGGCCGAGGCCAGCAGACCGACTTGCAGCAATCGCTTGTTGTCTTCGAACACGTACTCTCGGGTCCGCAGGGCCGAAGTGGCCTCCAGAAACTGGGCGTAGTTCCACTGCCGGCCCGTAGTCTGTATAAGTTCGAGCACCCGGATTTGGTAGAATTTGCCCAGCTTGTCTTCTTTGCGCAGCAGGGAGAGCAAAAAAAACACGATGTCCATCTCGCAGGCCGTCATCTCGTAGCGCGCCGTCGTGATGGCGTTGTGCTGGCGGACTTCCAGTTCGGAGTCAAGGGGAAGCAGCGAATCGGGCACGGGGCGGAGGGTAGGTAGCAGAGCAAAACTAAGGCCCGCACCCCGGAAAAGAAAGTAAAATAAAAAGCACCTTTCCTTTCGCTTATAAAACCTTTCCCTTGGACTTATAAAACCTTTCCTTTCGCTTATAAAACCTTTCCTTTCGACTTATAAAACCTTTCCTTTCGCTTATAAAACCTTTCTTTTCGACTCCTGGGAGCACTGATAATCAATTACTTATAGCACCCTACAAATAGAACAAATAATTAACAAATATCACAAGTTTGTGACGAGGTGTTAAAAAAGGCTTTTAGGGCTTGTTCAAACCGGACAAATGAGCCCAAGGGGCGAAACAAAAAACAGCCCTGGAGAAGCAAGCGCAAAAAGTGATTGCACTTTTACAAGAAAAAGTATTATTTATCTTAAACCCCTTCTTTTGCCAAGCCATTAGAAAGACCTTAGATACTTTACTAGTTTTAATGTATGTGTTTATCGTACAGCACATTAGCACAGCTAATACCCTGGCGAAAAGAAAGGTTTTATAAGTCACAGTCGCCTGCTGCTCTTAGCAGCTGTTCTCTTGGTTTCCACGATTTGAGAAGGGCCCTGGGAGCCCGGGAACGCACTATTGGTCGGGCCCGGCGAGAGCGCAAATGGGTTTTGGAGAGGATTCTTGTGCACCGATAGGCACAAAAAGAAAGTTTTTATAAGCGTGAATTTTCGCCCGAGCAACGGCAATCCTACCCGCCATTACTTATTGTATAATGCACACTTCCAGTTAATTAACCTGCGTAAACCCTGCTCATTTACCTCCCGGGACGGGTGCGATCGTAATACCAGCCATCTCCAAGGGTACTCCCCTCCCCCACCGGTATCGCTGATTCGGGCAGTCAGCCCTTCTAGTGGCGACGGGGAGTAAACCAAATTGATCCCCAGCCGGCCTGGCCGGAGTCCCGGTTGCTCCTCGCCGGACGTTCTCCGCGGGTATCCACATCGGCTATCCCACACTCGGAAGCTTGAAGAAGTCCCTATACACACAACCACTTGTCCTTCGACCACCGGGACCTTTTTCACTGGGCCCGGGCTTCCACCACTCACAACATCACTACGGTAACGACGCAAAGCCAGAACCACGCCATGGGAGACCCGCGGTCCGCGTAAGGCCCCCATGGCGTGTCCAGCTAGCGCCGATCGAACCTAGCCCCCTTAAATCGTCCCTGGCGGCCCGTTGCGTACCGCCGGGGAAGCGGGGAATTACCTGACCAGGGGTCGAACGCTCAGCCCATCGCCCGACCCGCCAGCCGTGCATCAGCGGCCGTGGGTCATCGTCCCGGCGGGGCTCGCCCCGGAACTGGCGTTTCTCCGCGTCTTCTTTGGACCCGACCTCACGCTGCCCGTCCACCCGGTGGTACCACTCCGGCCGGCCCGCGGCCTTCGGGAAAGACGAGGGCAGCATTTCCCCATTTTACAGCAGCGCCCGCCGCCCCGGAGTGGGCAACCTATTTGCGGCCTACTGCCAACCGGCCGGCCTAAGGGGCCGCCCATACCGAACCGTTGTGGTGGCGGCTCTGCCAACCGTTCGGACCCCGAGTAACGAACAACCGCCGCCCGGCCTGTTTGCGGCCAACTACCAACCGGCCAGTTCGTGGCGGTCTCGCCCCCAGCTGGTTCGGAAACCAATTCCAAACCACGTCCCAACGGCGTGCAGCTCAGCTCGGCCGGCTCGGGTCCCGGTAACTTGTCGTTAGTCCAGCGAGTAGCCCGCAGGCGGGCGTTCCGAAACTTGGCTTTCAGCTGGGATACCGGCCGTCAACTGGTCGGGCCGCCGGACGAGCGGAAAAGCGGGCAACGCCGCGCGGGCAAGGGGGGCAGCGGACTGGAGTACGCCAAGGAAAGGCAAAGTAATCCACTTCGTGCCGCCCCCCGCCCGCCTAAGGACAAATGGATGCCGGGCCGGCGAGGGCGGACCCAGCGGACACAAAGCAGCCGAAGCGCGGCAGCGGTGCCCGGCCTTGGCCAGGGCCGCGCACGGGCAGTGCTGGTAGAGCCTAGGCGCAACGGCCCGTAGTTTTGACGCGTTTCCCTGCTGCCGGCGCTTACTGCCGGCGAAAAAGACCTTGCATGGCGGATTATCCGGTTGTTGCCCTTCCCCGCGCGTTAAGCGCCGCGCTGGCAGCGCAGCCGTTCCCGATGGTGCCGCCATCCGCCGCCCCGCTGCCGACGGGCCCCAGCCCTTCCAGAAACACCCCGGGCCCGGTAGTGAGCGGCGTTTGCTTATTGGTGGTGCTGGCCTGCGCCGGGCTGTTCACCATTCGGTGGGAAGGGGCCTTCGCGCTGGCGGCCCTGCTCGTCGGCGCTGGCTGGGGGTGGGCCCGTCGCCGGGCCACCCGCCGTTACCGACGAGCCCAGGGCGTTTACCAGGAAGCCTTTGACCGGTACCTGACCTACCCGGCCCGGTGGGCAGCCCACCGGCAAGCGCAGGCAGCGGCGGCTTCTCCGCGGTCGTGTCCCGGTACCGGGCAGGACGGGTGGCGAACGTACTGGCCGGCGCGGCACCCTTTCGCCCCGTCCCGCCCGGGGAATTCCAACCCCCGCAGGGCCGGAGCGAGGCGGCCTTCGTGCAGTACCTGCGGCAAAACTTTGGCCCGGCGCACATCTTTACCCACTGCCGGGTGCGCGTCGACGAGATGCGGTCCGGCCCGGAGTGGTACTATCCCGATATTGTGTACGGCGAGGCGTCCGGGCTGCGCATCGACATCGAAATCGACGAGCCCTACGTGTGGACGACCGGGGAACCTCACCACTGCCAAGGGCAGGACGACGCCCGCAACGCGTTTTTTCTGCGTAAAAATTGGGTCGTGCTGCGGCTCACCGAGGAGCAGGTAGTGCGCTACCCCCTGCGCTGCGGCCAGCTGCTGGCGGCCCTGGTCTTTCAATTCACCGGGCAGCACCACGCGCCGCGCACGCACCCCGAGCGCCGCGCCCCGCAGCCGCCGTGGGACTGGGCCGAGGCCACGCGCCTGGCGGCCCGTCGGGCGCGGGAAAGCTATGGAGCGTGAGCGCCGGGCTCGACCGGCAAGGGAGCCGGGGCGCTTAACCGGGAGCCGTCGGCCCGTTGCTGGCGAGGGCCGCTATGCGCCCGCTAGGCCCCCACCCCGGCCGGCCGCTCAACGGCTACCGCCCCGTGGTGCATCGTCGGCCGCTGCGTACTGGCCGGGGCTGCCCGCTCACCCGTAAATCCAGCGACCAGTGCATGGCTCAGCAGTCCACCCTGGCGGAGCACCCAGCTGAGCTGGCCGACGCTTCGAACAGAACCCCTGTCGGTGGAAAACTTACGCACCCTGCGCGGTGCAAGCCCCGCTGAACTAACCCGGGAGGGAGCATTGCCGAAGCTACCGCACCAACCAGCGCTCGGCATTGGAGACGAAAGCCAGTGCATGCCATCGCCACCGGTCCGCTGGTGGTAACGGGAAAAAGAATCGCAGAGGCGTGGGGGCCTTGCTCCGGCCCGTTGGCGGTATTCTGTACCGACGGTTTTTCGTTCGAGCGGCATTGCTTATGATTAGTTGCTTTTTGCGTTTAAACAGCCGGTTACCTGGCCTTGGTTAAAAGTTTGGTCCAAATGTTAATTGGTGAACTTGCCAGCAGTCTCGCTGCGCTAAGATTAGCAAGGCGCTCGCACCTGGAAAACAATAACTTAGAGTTGTCAGGCAACCGTTTTCAGAGTCAGAGTACAGCTTTTTCGTCGCGCTTGTCGAGTTAACTGTACTTTGATTGCTGAACAAGTTATCTGTACCAAATCAGCCTGTTTTTCGCCCGATTTGCTAGCTGCAGAGTGGACAGGCGAGTTGTACAGTTATAGGGTCGTGGCTGTTGCAGAACTCGGCGCAACACCTTCAACCAAGGGTTCTGCCAGCCGAAACGGGGTAAAAAGGCGATCAAACGTGCCTTGTACAGCCGCTTAGCAGCCAGCCGATACTGTTTTTGAGGTACCTTGATCGTTCTGCAACAGCCACGGTCGTTTGACTGAACAAACCGGCCCTGCTGGCCTCTGAAAGCACTGTTTGAAAATGTGAATGCCGCTTTAAGAATCAATCCGCTTAACCTTTGGACCAAACTTTTAACCAAGGCCTTACCTGTCAGCAAATCGAATCGGACGCGCTATTCGGACGCGCGTTTTTGGAGCCTAAACCCGCCCCCTGCTTTTTAAGCAGAACAACTACCAAGATCGGAATCCACTTTGCCGCCATTATTGGGAACTGGATTTTCTGTCTTTATTATCTATATGAAAATTATATCTGTATAATAAATATATCTGTACAAAATATATATCTTTATCATGCAGATATTTTTTAAACGTAATATGTAGGATGACAGAAAATTACCGCAATACAAACAAATTACCTTTATGATAAAGCCATCTTGTTCTTATAGATTTTCTTTCCCATCTTTGCATAAAGATTGACTTTCTGTCAAGATTAGCTCGCCGTCTTTATATATTTATTGCCAATGAAAGTCATTGCTATTGCGCAGCACAAGGGGGGCGTTGGAAAAACCACGTCCGCACTTGGCATCGGGCACTCCCTGGTGTTGCTGGGGCACCGGGTGCTGCTCCTCGACTGCGATCCGCAGAGCAACCTCAGCTCCACTTTTGCCAATCTGCAGCCCGCCAACCTGTGCATGGTGCTGCGCGGGGAGGCCACCCTGGCCGACGTGGTGCAGCCCGTTACGGATCGCCTCAGCCTGATTGCTTCCCGGCCGGAATTAAGTCCCCTCGAGCGCATGGTGGGGGCGGACGCCACCCACCCCAACTTGTTGCGCCGGCAGCTGGCCGGCCTCCGGGAGGCCTACGACTATGTCGTCATCGACACCCCCCCGTCGATGGGGCCGATGACGGTCATGAGCTTGGCGGCGGCTAATTACGTGCTGGCCCCCATGCGCCCCGATCCCTTTGCTTTCTCCGGATTTTACAAGCTGCTCGACATGCTGGATGCGGTGCGCGAGAACTTTAACGCGGACCTCGAACTGAAAGGCGTGTTCCTGACCCAGTACCACCCCAGCTACCGGGGCCAGGTATACCACGACTTTGCCGCGGAGCTGGCCCGGCAGCCCCGGGTCCAAGGGTTGCTCACGAAGACCTCCGTCCGCATCAACGCCAAACTGGTCGAGGCCGTGGCGCTTAAAATGAGCATTCACGCCCACGCCCCCGATTCCAACAGTGCCCAGGATTACCTGGCCCTTACCCAGGAACTACTCACCCGGATAGCCCCATGAGCAAGCAGCCCCGCCCCAGCTTTGCTACCGCCGCCGTTGCCGAAATGACCGGCCTGACCTCCCCGACCATAAATCCCGACCAGGCGTTGTGGCCACACGCCGGTACCATCCGCGCAAATGTGCCTTCACCTTCAGATAATAAAGACAGTAAAGACAGCAAAGACATAAATACGGAAAAGATTAAAAAGATTATCTTCTCTAACAAGCTCGAAGCCAATACCTACCTCAAACTGCAACAGTTGGCCACTTACGGCGGGGAAAATATCCAGGAGATTCTGGAGGCGGCCCTAACGGCCTATTTTGTTGACAAGGAAGAAGCTTCCCGCCCGTTGCCGCCCAAGGTCATGGCCGCGTTGCGAAAGAAGTACCCTTTCTTATAAGGGGTCGCACGAGAGTTGGAACTGAAAGTATCGGTAGGAGAAATTGAAGTAGGCGAGTGCCTCAGAAAGCGCCGTTTTTACCAAGCAACGGTTTCGACCAAGCTCATTTGTTGCTTTCGTTTATTTCACCTATCAACGGCTCGTTCTGACCTCAGTCACTGACTTAGTGAGACAAAACAGCCCGTTTTTGACGGTCGAATGAGCTTAGCGTTGTCCTATGTTTGAGCGGCTGCTTAAACTCGGGGTTTCCGCAGCGGACGGGAGGGAATAAGATTCGTTAGCGTTGAGGGCCGTCGAAGCTCGTCGAAAATGAACATTCCCTTCCGGTTCCAGGGCGACGTTGGACCGTTCCATCAGGCCGATGAGCCGGTAGTAGAATTGAAAATAGCTCTCTGCAAACGGCTGCTAGCTAACCCCTTTCGTCGCTTAAATTCTTTATCTTCTGGCTGTTGTTTCAAAAGTAGTGGGGGAGATGGAAGCAAGTCCGCCCTCGCCGTTTGCTACCCAGCGCAAGAGCGGCTCCCACGCGCGTGGGTAAGTAGATCCGCCGCTGGCCGTCAGCAACTCGTGCGCCGTGGCGGGGTGGCTACCTGCTTCGTCCTGGAAACCACCGGTGGGTATCACCGGCCCCGCGCCCACTACTTGGTCGAACAAGGGGCGCAGGTGGCGGTGCCAACCCGCTGGTGGTGCACCGCTTCAGCCAACGGCACTCGGGTAAGAACAAAAGTGACCGCAAAGACGCCCAGTGGCTGTTACGCGGCGCTCAGCCGCAGGCCCTGCCGGCCGAGGCCGCATTGGTCGAGTGCCGGTGATTGGAGCAGGTCAGTGAGCCGCTCATTCGGCAAAGGCGGGCCGCTGGAAATTGGTTGGTTCAACAGGGGCCGTGGAAGACAAGACTCGTCACTGGCTATTTCCATTAGACCACCCCGGTGCGGGAACACCCGTAGCAGCTCTCGGTCTGTTAGCGATGCCCGCCGGTGGTTTGTTTCAACTGCGCCAAGTAGTGCTGGGCTTCTGCACTGCCGGCCGTAGGACCTCCGCCGGGTATGCCCAGCGGTAGGGGAGGACTGCTAGGCAAATCCCAACGCCACGCCTGCACCACCTGCTCCGCTAATGAATAGGGGTCGACCAGGCGCTGGAGCAGGTGCCAGAGGCGAGGGCCACAGGGAACGCATTGGGCTGCCAGCTCGGGCAACACCCGAGCGGCCAGTTCACCGGTGTGCAGCACGTACTGGGCCAGGGCCAGGGCGGGCAGGCCGTAGAGGGGCGGGGCGAGCAGGGGCAGCTCCGGGCTGGCTGCCAGGTGCTGCGCCAGCTGGGTCAGGTCCTGGGGCACCAGCGCCACCCGCGGACCGCTTAGTAACAGCTCAGGACGGAATTCTTCCAGGGCCTGGGCAAAGGCGCGCTCGGGCAGGGTGGGGAAGTGGGGCCGCAGGCGTTCCCGCACGTAGTGCAGGGCCTGGGCGTGCTGGGCGGGCGTGGCCTGCGCGTAGGGGAGTAGCAAGGCAGTGGGGGAAGGTATAGCGGGGGAAGAGCGCGCGGCGAAAAGAACTCGCGGGGCCGGTCGCCGGGAAGCCGGCGAAAAGAGATAATTTGGGGGCGTGGGGCGCTTAGGGGCGAGGGGCATCGGCGGCCGGGGAGGGCCGGGCCGGGAGTTGCGCTCTTTCCTGCCCGTCCTGTTGTAGCTGACCGGCTTCCTGCTGGAGCGCGCGGCGGCGGTCGCGCAGGGCTTCGTTCAGTGTGTCCACGACCTGGGCCCCGGCTGGGCGCTCGATGGCGATGGTCAGCGTCCGGGTAACGGAGTGCAGCGTCAGCGCCACAATCCCTTCCAGTTCCAGGGCGAATAGCTGCCGTTGCTGGGTCTTGGCCGCGCGGCGGGCCCGGCGCACGAGGCGCAGTTGCCGGCTATACTACATGGCTAACTGCTGAAGGAGTGGGGAAGGAGCCAACCGGTTGCCGGCGGGCAAGCGCGTTCGGGGTATTCGTTAGCCAGCGGCTAAGTTGCTGAGCGTCCTCGCACTCGTGGATGCGGTGGTTGGCTTGGAGCTTCTCGACCTCGCTGAGGTAAGGTGAGGAAAAGGTTAGGGCTGTAAGCCGAGCACGCAGGGTGGCCAGAGTTTGACTACTTATCCGACTTGCGGGCAGGGCCAGTTGCTGGAAAGCAGTGGTGGATGCGTGCATTTGTGTTGCATTTGTTAATACGATACAAACTTACAACTTGTATTAACAAATGCAACACAAATGCACATTATTTTTCTGAAAAAATGCTGCCCCCGCAACTGGCTTACTTTTGTAGCAACTTCACAACGTAATTATGGCAGCAACGGGAGAAGAACCGGTTAAAGAAACGGACAAGTCAAAGCAGGGTATTTTGCATATAAGGCTTGATCAAGTGCTTCTGGATGATTCCCAAGCCTTAGCTAAGGAGTTGGGTTTTAATCTATCCACTCACGTTCGGGTACTCTTGCGCAAAGCGCTGGACGAAAGAAAGAAAAGGGGGTAAAAGAGCTGTTTCGAGGACAGTAAATGTTCTTCTAGATTAGGTAATCACAATCTAATGTCTCACACTTTATCCACTTGATTTATTGTGTTTTTGTATGTAACAATCGGCTCACTGTTAACCAAGTAAAGCTTTCAGTTAGTAGTCCCGCAGGTCGATGTAGTATTGGATATTGATTTTGGGTAATGGGTTAATGCAGGGTGATTTCAAGATTATGCTAATCGATAGCATTTTTAATACGGTGGTAGTGAAGACTTCGACCACACGCGTGCCGGTCTTACCGACACATTGGGCGGCGGCGGGTAACACCTGTAGGTACGGCAGCCAAGCATCGGTAAAGCAGCGCGTAGGGCGGCAGTAGCGGCGGGGCAGCGCTTGCCAGCGCCACGCAAGCCTCGCGGTACTGCGGCGGCTCAGCGCCCAGGTAACGATGCGCCGGTCGACCCGCTCGATGGTCAGCCAGCGCCACCCCTTGCGGTCCTTTTAGCCTACGAACGTCCACATTTCATCGCGTTCCAGTGGCTCCCAGCGTCTGCGTTGCGCTTTCTTCGACCGTAGCCAAGGCAGCGGCGGGGCCGGTACTGCGGCTTTTTTTACCCGTTTGGCAATCGTGTTGCGCGCCACACTCGTGGCGCGGGCAATGCTGCGCAGCGGATGCGTTCCAACAGCAGTTGGTTCAGTTGGAATAGCCCACGAGGAAAGGCCCCAGGCCCGTAGCCGCGTGCTCAATGCGGGTTTCAGTCTGTCTCTCAGTCGGAACAGCTCACGAGGCGCGGCGGCGGCCCAGGACCGCGGCCTCTTCCGCGTGTTTCACTGCAGGTCCACCAGCTCGTCGGCCAGCGGCACCAGCTCCGTCGTCCGGTGCAGTTTGTGGCGCAGGCTCACCCCCAGCGGGTTGCTTTCTTCCAATCCTGTCAAGGCCTGCTGCAAGAGCGTACTTTCTTCCAGCGAGAAGTACGGGGGCACCTCCAATTCCGCCTCAAAGAGGAAAAAGTGGCCCCGCCGGTCCACCCGCTCGTCCACCAAATACCCCACTTCGTCCAGCAGCGCCAGGTAGCGCCGCACCGTTCGCGTCGAGCAGTCGAGCGCCTGCGCTAATTGCTCCAACGTCTGCCCGCGCGCGTTGCGCAGCAGGCGGATCAGCTGTAGCACGCGCAGCAGCTTGGCTTGTTCGATCATGGGCCTGAATTGTGCCAAACGGCAGCCGGGTAAAGGCCTTCGTTTCGCCGGAAAGGAAAGTGGCAACCCGTGCCTCGGGTTCGGGCCCCAAAGTAGTACGGTGCCGCCGGATTAGCTAACGGCGGTGCCCCGCCCACAGCCACTCACCCCGCATTTAACATGTCCACTTCCTTGCCCGCCGGGTACAGCCCTGGAAACAGGGCCGGGGCAAACGCAATGGGGTACGCCGCCCGGTACGGCGCGAGGCGATTGCCCGCGTCCGTGGCCAGCAGACCCGCTTGCAGCAGGTCTTGGGCCAGGGCCTTGGCCGTCTTGTCCGACAGCCCCGTCAGGCGCTCGACCTCTCCCCGGGCCACGCTGCCCTTCAAAAACACCGCCTCCAGTACGTAGTACGCCTCCGGCCGCCCCCGCCGCTTAATTACCAGCAACTCCACCAAGCCCCGCAGCCGGCCCAGCATCCCGTCGATGGCCAACACCCGGCCCATGTACTGCACCTGGTCCAGGGCCACCTCCAGGAAAAACCGGCAGAACGCCCCCAGCCGTTGCTCCGACAGGTTGCCCCGCCCGTCGTAGTCGTTCAGGCGCGGGGCGTCGGCTGCCGCCAGGGCGTGCTTGTAGTCCTTTTCGCGCCGCGCCAAGCCCCGCGACATCGACCACAGCCCCCCCGCGTCCAGCCCCTCGGCCCGAAACGCGGCGTCGCTGAACAGGCGCACCACCCGCCCGTTGCCGTCCAGAAACGGGTGCACCCAGGCCAGCCGGTGGTGCGCTGCGGCAATGGCCACGACGCGCGCCAGCCGATCGGCTTCGGCCCCGGGCCGGTAGCCCTCCGCCAGCCGCCGGAGGAACGCGGGCAGCGCCTCGGCCGCCGGGGCCACGTGCCGGCCCACCCGCACTTCGCCCGTCCGCAGCTCCCCGGCCCGCACCTCCAGCCGCGCCCCCGCCCCCGTCTCCGCCCACCGAAATTCGTCGGGCAAGTGCTCGTAAAACGCCCGGTGCAGGGCCCGCCAGAAGCCTTCCGTGTAGGGGTTGCCCCCGGCTGCTGCCAGCAGTTCCGGCAGCCGCGCGTGCACCGCCACGTGGGCCCGCGCTTCCAGCTGCAACGAACGGTTGTGGCTGTCGGGCGCGTACTCCTCCCGCAGGGCCTGGGCAATGGCCAGCGGGTGGGTGTCGTGCCCCTCCATCAGGTTGGAGTAATAGCTGTTGGCCGGCCGCAAGAAGTCGGCAATGGCCCCCGCCGTCACCGGGTGCAGCGCGCCCGCCAGCCGCGCCGCCGCTGCCACCACGGCCAGGGCCAATTCGCGCAGCTCCGCCGGCAGCGGACTGATTTTCAACGGCGCGACCGCCGCCGGGTCCCGGTACAGGGCAAAGGGTGTTGGCATGCCCAAAATTACGGCTTAGATTCCGGAAACTGTTTTGTAGCGCAAACTGTTATCAATCATCTACTTTTAACCAATAAATACGTATTCGTTCCGATACCATTTCCGGTAAACAATCATTCCCTTTCCCGCCCCGCCGTGTAGCGACGCTTCGCGTCTCCGGCTCGAACAGCCACTACCCAACCACCGCAACGGCTTATCCAGCGGGCAAAGGGCCCGCTGCTGGGTACGGCCCCGCCGCCCCGCGCTCCTCCAGCCGGCAACAGCCACTGGTCCCCCGTCGGCCGCAATCGAACATTCCTTTCTTAGGCAACCGGCAGGCTTTCTCGGGAATTTCTGCGCCGGCGAAGCGTAGGATGGTGCAAAGGGTGCGGTGGGGAGCCAAGCGGGAAAAATAAGCCGGCGGGAAACCCAGCTGCGACTTTTGGACCAAACTTTTAACCAAGGCCACATTTGCGAGCGCATCAAAAAGCGTGGGGCAATGACATTCCGGGTTAAGCGGGCGTTCGCTCCACTTCCATCTAGACCAGCTGAACCACAAGGATTGCCCCACACATTTTGGTGCGCTCCCTCTTGGTCCGTTCGTCCGCGGCGTAGTCACGGGAGCGGGTGCTGCCCCCTCAGCCATACTTCCGGAGCCGCGCCGGCCTACGTATGGCCCGCTGCCGAGGGGGAGGTACGGGGAGCCGCCATCGACCCGTGGTGTGCCGGGGTACCCGCCGCAGCCCGGCGCGATGCCCGGCTGCACGAGCTACTGGCGCTGGTGGATGCCCTGCGGCGGGCCGCCCGCGCGAGCTATTGCTGGAAGGATGCTGACTGAGTACTTTCCCTCTCCTGTTGCTCGCTATGACCAGTGAGTCGCGTAACCCGCCCCGCCTGCTAGCCGTGGCGCACGCTCTGAGGCAGCTGCGTGACCAGGTAGTATTCGTGGGCGGCGCGACAGTTAACCTGTACATTACGGCCGCTACCTCTACCCCCGAGCCGTGCACTTCGGACGACGTGGATTGCCTCGTGGAGTTTGCCCCGCTGAGGGCCTTTCACCGCCTGGAAAAGGAATTGCGTGTACTCGGCTTTGTCAATGAGGCGCAGGCCAGCTTTTAATTATCCATGCCTTCACTGCCCGCCCAGCAAACCACCCAGGATTAAACGCAGTATAATGAGCAAAATTACCTATAATTGCTCATTATATTGCGTGTTATGGCTAAAGACTCCGTCGTCCTGCTGCCCCGACTGCAGCAGCTGTTGGCGCAAATGGGGGAGAATTTCCGCCTGGCCCGCCTGCGCCGCAAGCTTAGCGCGGCCCGCGTAGCCGAGCGCGCGGCCATCAGCCGCAACACCCTGCACGCCATCGAGCAAGGTGCCCCTACGGTGAGCCTGGGGGCCTACCTGCAGGTGCTGTTCGTGCTGGGCCTGGAAAAAACCCTCCTCCACCTGGCGGCCGACGATGCGCTGGGGCGCAAGCTGCAGGACGCCGAGCTGGTGGTCCGCGCGCGGGCCCCCAAACAATCCTCCCGCGCGTAGCTCCATGGCCAAACCTGTTGAACGCCGCCAGCTGTCCGTGTACGCCGACTGGCAGGGCTTTAGCTGAGGGCCGCGGCTGATGGGCACGCTGTCGGCCGTGCCGGTGCGGGGCAAGGAAGTGTTTTCCTTCCCCTACGACCCGCGGTGGCTGGCCCTGTCGCAGGCCCAGACGCTGGACCCGTCGCTGCAGCTATTCGCCGGCCCGCAGTACCTGCCCGAAGACCCGCCCAACTTCGGTCTTTTCCTGGATTCTTCGCCCGACCGCTGGGAGCGGCTGCTCCTGCGCCGGCGCGAAGCGGCCCTGGCCCGGCAGCAGGAGCGCCGCGAGCGGCCGCTGCTCGCATCGGATTACCTGCTGGGCGTCTTCGACGGCCACCGCAGGGGCGGGCTGCGCTTTAAAACCGACCCGGTGGGCCCTTTCCTTAACGACAACCGGGCCATGGCGGCCCCGCCGTGGACGTCGTTGCGGGAATTGGCGTACGCTAGCCTGCAGCTGGAACGGGTGGATGCCCCCAGGACCCGGACTACCTCAAGTGGCTGTTCCTGCTGGTCGCGCCCGGCTCCTCGCTGGGCGGCGCGCGGCCCACGGCCAGCGCGGTGGACGAGCGCGGGCAGCGCTGGATTGCCAAGTTTCCCAGCGGCCAGGACGAGCACGACGTCGGTGCCTGGGAAGCCGTGGTGAACGACCTGGCCCAGGCCGTCGGCTTGCGGGTGGCCACCGGCCGCGCCCAGTGCTTCAACAGCTGCCACCACACCTTCCTCTCCCAGCGGTTTGACCGCACGGCCAGGGGCGCGCGGCGGCACTTTGCTTCCGCCATGACCCTGCTGGGCTACCCGGACGCCACCGGCCACCAGGACGGGGCCAGCTACCTGGAGCTGGCGGGTTTGCTCGTGCAGCAGGGCGCCCAGGTCGCGGCAGACCTAACGGAGCGCTGGCGGCACATCGTGTTCCACATTTGCGTGTGCAACACGGACGACCACCTGCGCAACCACGGCTTTCTGCTCACGCCCCGGGGCTGGCGCCTCTCGCCGGCGTTTGACCTGAATCCTATTCGGTACGGGCAGGGCCTGACGCGTAACATTTCCGAAACCGATAACGCGCTGGACCTCGGCCTGGCCCGGGAAGTAGCGCCCTACTTCCGGCTATCGGCGGCCCCGGGCCGAGGCTGTACTCACGCAGGTAGTGGCGGCGGTGCGGCAGTGGCCGGCTGTGGCCAGCCGGTACCAGCTGTCCTGGGCGGAGCAGGAACGGATGGCGGGAGCCTTTGATGCGGCGCAATAAACCACTGAATCACCCTTAAAGGCCAGTCGAATGGGCCAAGAAACGGGCATGCTCATCTGGCGTCCACGCAGGGAAGCATCGCTCCCGCAGCAGTAAATCTTTGCCCAGCCCATCACGCGCGTGAAGCGCCTGACCGAGGACGGTACCTACGCAGCGGACACGGCCCGAGACTACCGCAATAAACTGGTGGAACTACAGGTGCTAAATAAGCAGATCATCCGGGGCAACCACTACTACATCCACCGCGAACGGTACGGCAGCCTAGAAGATTAGCGCCGTAGGCGTTTTTAGGGGAAGAAACGGTGGCGGGACAAACCGGGCGGCGCAGTCGCCCGCTTCGCAAGGTGGCGGATTCACGCAGGTACACTATTCGGTGTTTTTTGCCCGTGCCCAGAAAGGGAAATCTAAAAAGAGCTGCGGCCCCCGGCAACAGGCCCGGTCGGTCCCCGCCTCCCGGGTAAGCGGTGCCCGCCATTGCTAGCTCCGTGAACCGGTCGTTGCAAACGGGTCATTACGCTCGGGACGCAACGACTGGGTCACGGGTAGGGAAGGCCGCACAGGCGTCCACGTAGCTGATTTTGGTGGGGTCGAAGGCGGACAGCGCCTGGGCTACCCAGTGCTCGTCAACCGTGTCCTGGTACATCAGCAGGTGCACGGTGGCTGTCTCGTCGGGATTCAGACGTAATAGTCGCCCGATGCGCTGGGCGGCCTTACGCTCGTTGCCGAAGGCATGCCAGATGATGCCCACCCGCAGGTTAGGGATATTAATACCCTCCGAGAGCTGGGCTACGCAGGCCAGGCGCTGAATTTCGCCCGCGTTAAACTTGGCCAGGTTCGCTTGGCTGTGCTTGTTTTTGGAATGGTAGGTGCGTTCGGCCTGTTGCTCCGCCTGCTGCTGGTTGCAAGTAAAGAGCAGCACCTTCTCCGAGAACTGGCTCGCCAGGTGCGTCATGTAGCGGCCCTTGCCGGGATAGTTCATCAGGGCCTGCATGCGCAGGATGCGGAGAGTTTCGATAGGCAACGCATCCTGCGCGGCATTGGCCAGCCGGGCACTCCAGTAGTGGTAATTTTCGCGCTCACTGGTCACGAACTGGCTACCCGATTTAAGGGTGAGCGGGTAGTCGCGCACGGAGCTTAAAGACAGGCGATGGACGACCAGGCGGTAGTCGTTGAGCAGGCCGGCCAGCACGGCTTCGTCGGTGGTGTAGTCGACCAGCATTGGGCAGTAGGCCGCCACCAGCCGGCCCTTCTCCGAGTCCGGCTGCACGGGGGGGGTGCCCGTCAGGCCCAGAATGCTTTTCTTTCGGGCCACGTGGGCTTTCAAACCCGGCTCATGCGAGTCTTTGAGCGCGTGGCATTCATCGAGATAAAGCTTGTGGTAGTGCGCGCGGGCGAGCGTTTTGCTCAAGGAACGGTAGGTGGTAAAGTCAATGGCGGCTAGCAGGTGCGCCAAGTCGAACTTATGGGCTTCTTGGGACCAGGTGTCCAGAATGGCCTGGGTGGGAGCTGCTACCAGGAAGGGCTTGGCGGGCAGGCGGCCACCGGTAAGCAGGCGTTCCATATCGCGCAGGCCAATGAGCGTCTTGCCAATCCCCATGGCCACGGCGGCTCCGGCCAGCTGCCGGCCGTGCACGGTGGCCAGGACGTGGTCCTGAAGGGCTTGTCTCCGAGCTGTGGCTGCGCTGGGAGGAGTAGCTACGGAAGGAGTCATCGGGAGAAATACGAAGGACAAGGCCGGCGAAAACAACGGGGCACTGGCTGGCAGGTTGCCCGCCTTTCAACTACCGCTCATGGCTGCCGGTACCTTCCCGGTCAGTAGCGGTGGGGCAAGAAGTTACCAAAGGAATAACGACTAGCTAAGCGAGGCGGCCCCGTTTCGTTCGCCTGCGGGGTACCCGCGGGGTAGCTGCCGGGGTCCCGCAAGCAGGGAGCTTTGGTGTAGCGCAGAGTTGCCAGCAGTAGGTAATCGGACTTTGGTAACCGATCCGGATCTACCAATGCCAAGTAAGCGCCCCAAGTAAAGACACCCCGGAACGGCCAAGCTTAACCCGGTTGAAAATATGCGGTAGGCAAGTGGTCCAGGATTGTCGGGACGCAAAGATGTGGAACGGTACCTATTTGGAAGGCAATATTTTTTTGGGGACAATTCCCAGAAAGTCAACGTTCTTCTTGACTTGCAAATAGTCAGTGTAGCGCTCCAGGGCCTGCTCTATCATTTGCGGCAGCGTGTGAATTTCTTCCCCCGCTCGCTCTAGCTGGACGGTGGCCAGAAGCAAGGCATGCTCGTAGTTGAGCGGCAGGCGAAAAGTCATTCTACCGTATTTCTTCTTGGCGGCTTCTGGCTTTTTGCCCGTAATGCGTTTGCCCGTAGACGAGCTGGTAGGAGGAGGCCCGGTTTCGGATTCGCGGGATTCTAAATTTGCAGTCATGATGAAAAAACAAAAAAGAGAGAGAAATTAAAAAGCAGCTTGTGGTTGGGAAAAAGCCTAGGCACTTGGCAAGATACAGGTAAAGGGCTGTTACGCAAAGGTTTTATTTGTAGGTGTTAGGAATTACTAGCTTCTTCTTGGTTCGTTCTGATAAAAACCACTTAAAAGCTAAAATAATATTTTTATCATAACCGGCAAAGTCATTTACGTTTTAGCAAACATATTGATAATAGTAGTCTTCGCGGCAAGCAGGGATAATCCAGGGTGGCTGGCGACCTTGGAACAACTCTTTCTACTCTGCTCTATCATCAAGATGCGGGAAAGGTTAAAAAAGTAACAATTAGTACATGCAGGGAATTACTAAATAAGAGTAAAGCAAAAAAAACACCCGTAGGTTTGCTGCTTTTTTGAGCAGAGTTACCGTTTCCACCCGTCAAGAACTGATAGATTACCCCAGTTGACACGCGAAGTATTGTTATTGCACAGGTTTTTGGCAAAAGCGGAAGAGCAGAAAATTTAGCTAAGTACGTACTGGTTGTTCCGGGAGTATGAAGGCTAGTAAGAAGTTCTGAAAAGATAGTTTAGTAATTTCTTGCATTTGAACAAAAGAGATAGCTTATTTAATCGATACTAGTAAAATAAGCACTGAGTGGAATTTGTGAATTAAAAATGATTTTAGAATCGAAAAAAGTGAGATGAGGAAAAGTCATAAAATCAAAAAAGCTAAAATCCCGAATGTATGGTTAAGAGGTAATGGCCCATCTAGGGAAGATCCATTCTATGGATGGCTGGTAACTGCTTGTTGGTAGAAATTGCGGATGAGCACCAGGGGCGACGTTAGGGCATTCAGTACGCGAGGGGGAACGGGTCAGCAGCAGCCAAAACGCATCTACTGAAAAACGAGCGTTGCTTGAGGAGCTGTGATGAAGAGCCAATCCGCGAAGAGAATCGTGCTGTAAAAAATTGGACCAAAGCGGATTTCCTAAATTTGGGACTACTTTAGTCACGTAGCTAAAGCCAGATAGGTAAATAGCTACTATAAAGCTTAAAATTACTGGTTCTCGTCCTACTTAAGCTCCCCAAATTCACTTTCGGTTATGGCCAGCGAGCACAAGTTACCCGATTCCAACCGGGGCAAAGAGGAGGGAGCAAACGATAAAAGGCAAGGCGGGCGGCCGAAAAAAGATCCGGCGGAACGACAGGAGCACGTGGTGGTGGTGCGCTTCTCAACGGCGCGCTACGAGCA
>JAABUN010003423.1_pt1 | contig 24649 bp, 22 predicted proteins | sample 5559311 | NCBI WGS metagenome assembly JAABUN01 (sample SAMN10711877, study PRJNA513370) | rock metagenome | isolation source: Antarctica rocks | place: Antarctica: Victoria Land, Siegfried Peak sud
AATGGAGTAAGATGAAAATTTATACAGTAAAACTAAGTGCAGATGCATCAATCACGAAACAACTAAATTTGTTCGGAAAGGGAATTTAAATATTAATAAATGTGTCAACCTATTTTAGGCACACACACAGGTATTAGCATCGCCGCTAAAACATTTCATCACGTTTCACCTTTCATCACTTTTGACATCTTATCAATTTCTGAAATTTTGCGTAATCATTAACCCATAAATGCCACCATGTAAAATACCTATTCCAACCCTTCCATAAGCAGGATTGAGAATATTTTTCCGGTGGCCGGGGGAATTCATTAAACCGCGATGACAAATATTAAGTGTTTGTCCTAAAGCCAGGTTTTCACCTGCAACCAGGAATCTTACTTTAGCTTTTTTCATCCTGTCAAAAGGAGACAGGCCTTCGGGAGTTTCATGTGAAAAATAACCTCTTGCAAACATATCTTTAGAATGTCCTCTTGCTACAACAAGCATTTCCGGATCAGCTTTTAATAGTTTTAATCCGGCTTTTTGCCTTTCTTCATTTACTAAAACCAGCATTTTAGCTTCAAGATCCTCCCGCACTTTCGGATTGGGGTCTTTAAACGGCAGGGAAACTGATTTTTCAGGCCCCGGATCTACTTTGCTTTTACCAAATGGTGTTTTTGCAACTTCGTCAAAAAATGGTGAAAGCTTCCCGTCAAGCCAATCTACCTTATCAGCCATTTTGCCAGCGAGTTTACTATCTGAGGACAAAGCAGATAAACGATCAGAAAAAGGAACCAACAACAAAAGTGCAGCAACGATAATGGCCCACATAAGACCGTTAATAGCTCCGGGCACAATACCCATCACGCGGTTAGCTACGTTTTCATGAGCTGACTCAGGTACTGTATGTAACAGGTGGCTGACAATTAATGATAAGATCAGCCTGGCAATTACAAGAGCAATTATAAAAGAAAGAGGAACCGTCCAAATACCCAAAGAAGCATGCTTAGCTAAAAAAGAGGCAAAGTATGGGTACATTGCAAATGCAGATAAAAGACCTGCTGCCAGCATTAGCAGTTGAAGCATACCGGTAATAAAGCCCTTTTGCCATCCAAAATATATATATAGAAGTACAATGAGAATAAGAAGTATATCAATTGAATTCATAAAACAGTTCTTTAAAAACTTTTGACTTAATAAGACTTGACAATATATTCTAAAATATAATGCCGAAAACATAATATGCTGAGGCTGCTATGAAAAGATACAGTAAAAGTGAGTGACACAACCGGAGATCCACAAAGAAGCGATGCTGGTCACCAAGAAAAGCAAGTTTTTTCCTCTGCTTCTTTTCCTTTAATAATAACCTAAAAGATGTTATTAAAATAAATTTTTCTTTTTCCTCTGGTCGTCTACATTTGCATCCGATTGGTTTCCGCATCCCAATGGTTATCGGGATCGGGATTAAAAGGGAAGCCGGTGAAATTCCGGCGCTATCCCCGTAGCTGTAAAGCGAAGCCCCGGCCCTAAAGGGAGGGAGCAATTCAACAACTTTTGCCACTGTATAAAAACGGGAAGGCTTTGAATTGTATCGCAAGCCAGAAGACCTGCCTTTCAAATTTTTTTATCATCGGGCTTTCGGGTGAAAAGCAGGAGATGTAATTGTCTGGTGCGCACAGGCCTTTTCATTTCTCATTATTTCTTTTCCGAAGGTTCATAGCAAAACAAATGTCTATGACCAAGAAACTACTTACAACAGTATCTATTTTTGCAGCAGTTGCTGCCAATGCCCAAACAGACACACTGCAGGGCAACAAATTGGACGAAGTAATTGTAACCGCAAACAAGTATCCCCAAAAGCAAAGCTCTACAGGCAAGGTTATAACTGTAATCACTAAAGACCAGATCGAAAAAAGCAGTGGACACACTTTATCTCAATTATTGAATGAACAGGCTGGAATTACTATTAATGGAGCATTAAGTAATTTAGGTGCCAATCAAACATTGTATATGAGAGGCGCAGGCTCAGGTCGTACCTTGATTTTATTAGATGGTATTCCTGTTAACGATCCTACGCTTATCACCAATGATTTTGACCTGAATTTATTTTCTTTAAATAACATAGAGCGTATTGAAATAGCACGAGGTGCACAATCAACTTTATACGGTTCTGATGCAATAGCAGGTGTTGTAAATATCATTACGGTGAAAAACGATATTGTGAAGCCGGTAAATGTAAAAGCAACAGTAAGCGGTGGCACTTATGGAAGATTCAGAGGTAATGTACAGGTATATGGAAAGGTAAATAAACTTACTTATAATGCACGTTATGCAAAACTTACTTCTAAAGGATTTTCAACGGCTTACGATAGTACAGGCACCAAAGGTTTTGATAAAGATGGATATAATAGTGATGTTATAAGTACTTCCTTGCAATACCAGCTTAACAGTAATATATCTTTCCGGACTTTTATTCAAAACAGCAGGTACAAAACCGATTTGGATGCCTCGGCATTTACTGATGAAAAAGATTACACGGTTAAAAACAAAAGTTTGATAACCGGCGCGGGCTTTCATTACAAAAAAAACAATGTAAGCGTTACAGGCAATTACCAGTATAGTGAAAATAAAAGAAACTATTTTAATGATAGTCTTGATCAACCCTCTTTTACCAAATTTTCTACTGATGCTTATTTTGGAAAATCTCAGTTTGCTGAATTGTACAGCAGCATTGGATTAAGTAAAAATTTTAGTTCCTTACTAGGGGTTGATTACCGGTACAATAGTATGAACAGCAATTATTATTCGTTAAGTTCATATGGTCCTTACATAACAGAGTTTAGGGACACTTCGGTTAACCAGTCCTCTTTTTATGCTTCGTTGTTTTATCACAATGCAAAAGAAAAGCTGAATGTAGAATTAGGCGGAAGATTAAATCTACACTCACGATATGGCAGTAATCAGACTTTTACCTTTAATCCTTCCTATAACATAAATAAACAATTCCGCGTTTTTGCAAGTGTAGCTACCGGCTATAAAGCACCAACTTTATATCAATTATATTCTGCTTATGGCAAACAGGATTTAAAGCCTGAACGTTCTGCCACGTATGAAGCGGGTTTGCAGTATCAGACACAAAAAATGAATAGCCGTCTGGTGTATTTTCACAGAAATATAAAAGATGGAATTGATTTCGATAACATCAACTTTAAATACTTTAACTACATTAAACAAACAGTAAACGGAGCAGAGCTTGAAATAAAAGTTGAACCGGTAAAAAATTTAACTGTAACTGCTAATTATACCTATCTTAAACCGCAGGAGCAGTCCCAAAGTCGCTTAACTTTTAAAGACACCACCTACGATCATTTGCTTAGAAGGCCGCAACATAGCTTCAATGTTACAGCAGGTTATCAGTTTAGTAACGGTTTATATGTGAGTGCAGCAGGTAAATATGTTGGTAACCGTTATGACGCCGGAGGCTATGAAGCTAAGGATATTTTGTTGACTAATTATTTTTTATTAAACGCATATGCGGAATATAAGATTAAAAATTACTTAAAGGTTTTTACAGATGCACAAAATATTACTAACAAAAAATTCTTTGATGTAAGAGGCTATAATTCTATACCTTTTTTATTTAATGCAGGGGTTACATTTAACTGGTGATTTTTTATCCTTTTCCGGCTCAGCCCTGATAACTGCAATATTGAAATTAGCAAAAGAAATAATTTCTTTATAAAGAAATACCTTCCGAAGTAAAGGTTGATGCTGCTGTAAGCATTATTATTAAGAAGAAAAAGCATTCAGATGCCCTATAAATCTTTTTTTAATTGGAGCGGCGGCAAAGACAGTTCACTTGCTTTATATCATGCATTAAATGATAAAAGTTATTCAGTTGAAAAACTGCTGACGAATGTAAATAACCAGTATCGCCGGGTGTCGATGCATGGTGTCAGAGAAGAGTTATTAGAGCAGCAGGCTGCTTCTATTGGTATATCTTTGCAAAAATTGATTTTGCCTGATCAGCCGTCAATGAGTGAGTATGAAGAGCAAATGGTGCAAACTTTGAGGCAATTGCAGAAAGAGAAATTTACTCATAGTTTGTTTGGTGATATTTTTCTGGAAGACCTTAAAACATACCGTGAATTACAACTGGCTAAAGTGCAAATAACAGCCGTATTTCCTTTATGGAAAAGAGACACAACAAAGCTTATTCACGAGTTTATTGACCTGGGTTTTAAAACCATAGTTGTATGCGTGAAATCAGAATTGCTTGATGAAAGTTTTGCCGGACGTATTATTGACAAAGATTTTCTAAAAGACCTGCCAGACAATGTTGATCCATGTGGTGAAAATGGGGAGTTTCACACTTTTGTTTTCGATGGGCCTATCTTCAGGAAGCCAGTATATTATAAATCAGGTGAAAAGGTATTTCGTGAATACAAAGCACCTGCAAATGTTAAGGACAAATGTTTTATCAACCAACCACTAACACCCTTATCTATGGGTTTTTGGTTTTGTGATCTATTGTCAAAATAAAAGCATACGTATAAATAAAACACCAATCTTGTACCATTGCAGCGTGCAATAAGCATCCGTTTTAGGAATATTTTACTTTTGCCTATATTTATTAATTATGCAATTTAATCTACAGCAATTTCTAACCGTAAGTTTTACGCTTTTTGCCGTAATAGATGCGATAGGTTCTATACCCTTGCTTATTTCACTTAATGTAAAAATGGGTGGCATCAGAGAGTTGAGAGCAACGTTGATCTCAGGGTTATTTATGATCGTTTTTTTATATATTGGCGAGCCACTTTTAAAATTGCTGGGTGTTACGGTGCGCTCTTTTGCCGTTGGAGGCTCAATAGTTATATTTTTATTAGGATTGGAAATGGTATTAGGTCATGAAATATTTAAAAGTGAAAAAGATGCACGTGCAGGTACAGTCGTACCGGTAGCATTTCCTATTATAGCAGGCTCCGGTACACTCACTACTATTATGTCTCTGAAAGCAAATTTTGAACAAATAAATATTTTACTGGGCATTTTAGTAAACCTGGTATTAGTTTATATAGTATTAAAATCTCTGGGTTACCTGGAAAAAGCGCTGGGTGAAGCAGGTCTGATAGCGGTAAGAAAATTTTTTGGGGTAATATTGTTAGCAATAGCAGTAAAGATATTTGGCACCAATATACCAGGATTTGGCAAGTAACAGTTACTTTTGCAAGCCAAATAATGGCCTCGTAGTACAATGGATAGTATAAGAGTTTCCGAAGCTCCAGATACAGGTTCGATTCCTGTCGAGGCCACTTTCTTAGATAGAATGCATTGATAATGTTCGTATTCTATTCATGGGGTACAGTTTGGGGTACAATTTCAAATGCATTTATAAAAGAATTTAACTATACATGATCGCCTTTTTTCAAATTACTGTTAATTGCCTGATACGCCTTTAATTCTATTTTCTCTCATCATACTTATCTTTCTGTATCTCACGCTTTTTTGTTATTCTTAGTATATTGCAGAACTAATTAAAAAAACTTGACTACAGAAGAAAAAACCAGACCGGCCAATAAATTTGGTTTGCTTCAATTAATGCTTATTTTAGGATTGACAGTGCTGTTATGCGCAGAAGCATATTTTGGGTACCAATTGCATAAGCTGTCAGATCAGCAGGAGGAGTTAAAAGAAGATTACGCTAATATCAATAACATTACACTTGGGCTGTTTTCTGTAGGGCAGTGGCGCGATAAGATTGCAGGTATCGTTAACCACCAGGTTCGTCATTTTACAATGACTCCCAAACAAAAGAAAGAGTTACAGGTTGAGGTTGAGCAAATTATTCTTTCTCTGATTAATAAAGCCGAAGCGATAATCAATAAACCACCGACATCAATAAGCGGAAATTTAAAAAAATTAGTAATCAACGCGTTTGTAAGTGCTGATGACATCAAAGCCCAGGTACCTGGCTTTGCAAAAATGATTATAGCCAGGGTTGATAACCCGTCAAATAAAAAAAGTTTGAGTACGATGGCTATGGGCAAGCTTAAACAAATGGAGCAAAGCGCTTATTTCGATAGTTCGCTAAACGCAAATGACTCAATCACAAGGGGGATATACCAAAAATATCATGTGTCCAGTCCGGATGAATTAAATAACAAGCTTACCGCATCATTGAACGGGATCAGGACTGACACCTATAATTATTGTTTCGGAATGCTTGGCTGTATCATTGTCGTTTTAACGCTATGGTGGATATATAGAAAAAGGATTGAGGTACACGCTGTACTGTTTGTAATGTCGCTGCTGTTTGCTTTTATACTGCTGGCGGTAGGTTTAACTGCATCGATGCTCGAAGTTGATGCACGTATAAATTCCCTTGACTTTGTACTTTTGGGAGAGCATGTGGTTTTTAATAACCAGGTGTTGTTCTTTCAGAGTAAAAGCATTCTCGATGTTGTAGAAGTACTGGTAAAACAACCTAAGGCAGATTCTATTCTTGTAGGTATACTGATTTTAGTCTTCAGTATTCTTTTCCCGGTAATGAAATTGAGCTCTACAGGAATTCACCTCCTGAGCAAAAAGAAACTCGCTGAGAATAGATTCATAAAATACTTTGCATTTCAATCAGGTAAGTGGAGCATGGCCGATGTTATCGTGATAGCCATACTAATGAGCTATATCGGCCTGAACGGCTTATTAGAAAGCCAACTGGCAAGCCTGAATGTCCGCAGTAACTTTTTGACGATGATTACTACGAATAACACGGCTTTGCAGCCGGGTTATATCATATTTATAAGCTTTGTATTATACGGACTTGTACTTTCCACGATACTAAAGTTTATTACCCCACACGACTCGCATTAACATCGTTATTTCGACAATATAATTAAACTTAGTAATCTAAATATCAACAGCTTTGACTACTGATCAACAAAATCCGCCGGCTAAAACATCCGGTTTGCCCAATATCATTCTTATTCTCGTTTTAAGTATCCTGCTATGCGGCGAGGCGTATTTTGGCTACCGCCTTCACTCGCTGTCCAGTCAGCAGGAGCAAATAAAAGAAGATTACAGCACTTTAAACAACATAACCTTCGGGCTGTTTTCTGTGGGTCAATGGCGCGATAAGATTGCGGCAGTTGTAGACCGCCAGGTAAGTGATTACAGCATGAGCAGGAAACAGCAGAAAGAGCTGCAAGCCAAGGTTGAACAACAGCTTCACGGGCTTATCAGTAAGGCGGTTGGGCAAATCAACAAGCCACAAACCACGTTTACCGGAAGGCTGAAAAAATATGCCTTTAACAAACTTGTAAGTGCAGATCAGATACAGGCCCAGGTACCTGTATTCGCAAAAACTATTATTACTAGGATTAATAGCCCGTCCAGCAAAAAAAGGCTAAAGAATATAACTGCAAGTAAAATAAATCAGCTTAAAAAGGAAACTTTCGATAGTACCGAAACGTACACAGCCGCAGTCACAAGTCAGATGTACCGAAAATATCATGTTTCCAGTGCGGATCAATTCAATAAAACGCTTACTGCCAGGGTAGCACACATGCGAACAGTTACCTACAACTATGCGTTTGCTATGCTCGGCTGCGTTTTGGCAGCATTTGGCTTATGGTGGTTGTTGAGAAAGCAAGTTCACTTACATACCACACTTTTTATTATGTTGGTGTTATTCGCGTTTATTCTTTTAGCGGTTGGCTCAACAGCCTCCATAATAGAGGTTGATGCACGAATCAAAACGCTTGATTTTATGCTTCTGGGCGAAAAGGTTGCTTTTGAAAACCAGGTGCTGTTTTTTCAAAGTCAAAGTATTTTTAACATTGTTGAGGTTTTAGTAAAACAGCCAAAACCCGATGCTGTGCTGGTAGGTGTACTGATTCTTGTATTTGTTATTGTTTTCCCGGTTTTGAAATTGATAGCAACCGGTGTTCATGTATTATGCACCAAAAAACTTGCAGAAAATAAAGTCATAAAATATTTTGCTTTTGAGTCGGACAAGTGGAATATGGCCGATGTAATGGCCGTAGGCATCCTGATGACTTACATGGGTCTGAACGGTATTTTAGAAAGTCAGCTTTCCAATCTGAACATTCACAACAGTTTTCTTACCACTATAACGATCAACAATACTTCGCTGCAACCAGGTTACTTTATTTTTGCCGGATACGTACTTTACGAATTTGTGCTGTTTGCTATTTTGAAACGTATGTCCAGTGCGATCCGCATTAGTTAGATAATAAAAAATTTGCAAATAGCTTAAATCAGAAAACTTTAAATATCGATAATTTATGCGCTTATTCAACCCTTATATAATAGCCTTTTTTCAGAAAAAACTATTAATTGCATGACACTCCTTTAATTCTATTTTCTCTCATCTTACTTATCTTGCTGTATCTCTGAAAGATAAAATTTGGGATGCTGTAATTACGATTAAAAATTGGGCAGTATTTGACTTATTGTATGATCTTCATCCTTCTCCGTATGATTATATCAACTTTAAATTTCGTCACTTTAAATTCTCCAGAAAAGACGATCCTACTGTTACAGCCTCTTTATACATCGATAATCTTGCCTATACCTTGTTACCATAATTCCTCTTGTTTGTCCTGAAATAATTTATCACCTTTAAATATTTGCAGATTTTTAGTGATGTAACCAGGAAGATAATCAGGACCTACGGTTGATTTTCCTGCACCATTTGAACCTCTTATAATATCGAGTTCGGGCATTAATTAACAAGATGATGCTGCATGCGAATTTTCGTACTTTCGTCGTTGGTAAATTGCCTGATCGTGTGAAAATTTCTTTTGGTAGAAGCAATAGGTACAAGCTCAATATGTCCGTTTGGGAATTCGAGGTAACACTGTCCTTTTGGTAATTCTTTTGAATTAATCATAAAAGGATGTCCGCTGCTAAGCTTTTGCTTGCGCAATCTTCTTACAGCCTCATTACCTGCTTTTTGAATATCTTGTATAGATTTTAAGTTTTGCATAAAGGTTAAACAAATTTATTGAAAACAGGTGAATACTAACACGTCCCATTATATTTATATTTAAGATAGATACGAGGCTTCTCAGAGGCTTTAGCTGGAGCTTTTAAGTAGAAGTTTACATCGCCCATAAAAAAAGTTCCTTAAAGGTAACAGAATTCTTTTATTTGGGTTGCCCGTTTAGTTGCCCCTTTTTATCTATTCCATTTTACGTCATTTAATTAATAAAATTACTTAAGCGGCAGTAAATTTAATTGCCTTACTCCCGTTAGAGAGGGAGTTGTCCTTATTGTGCTATCTTTAGCGTATGCCAGACGAAGATTTTTTTATTGATTATAAAGGTAACCAGGTTAGGGTATCGCCGGTAATTAATAAAGGCAATATCTATTTTGTTGTCCATTTTAAAACACCTGTTATCATTGCAGAAGGTATGGTTAATGAGTCATGGTTATGGTATGAAGTGGACAAAGGAGAAACATCACTTTCTGCGGAACTTGGAGAGATAATAGAGAGGATGGATATTTAATTACTAATGACTTATTGCTATATTTTCCTTCCCTTCAACACTGGCTTCACCAGATCAAGCAAATCCTTTTTACTTTTTTACCCCATTATTTAGCCTGACAAGCTTTTCACTTATCGCTTATACGCGACAAGTGCTTGAAGCCCCTTAAATTTTGCTTTAAACATTATTTCGACCAACGCTGTCAGAAATAGGTTGAGATAAAGAAAGGAAATAGTAGTATAAACTCACAATATTTTGTTTCCTGTTATAGTAAATACTACGACAAATATTTTGGGTTTCATTTCAATATTTATAAATGAATTGAAATTTCAAAATAAGTAAGTTAAATAAGATAACATCATGTCAAATTGTTCGAAAAAAGTAAAAACCGACGAATGTCTGCAGACCCGTGATGATGGCTACAATAAGTGTACTGCCACACGTGATGAGGGATATAACAGGTGTAATCAAACAAGAGATGAGGGCTATAGCTCCTGCTCAGGCTGGGGCTGGTTTTCCTGGGTTTGTATAGCGTGGGAATGGGTAAAGAACATAGTATGTGTAGCCTGGGAATGGATACAAAACATTGTATGTGTAGCATGGGAATGGGTGAAAAATATTATTTGCGTCGCCTGGAAGTATATTACACAGTTTTTTTGTGTTGCAATAGATGTTATAACTACTGTTGCCGGTGTTATTATTTCTGTTATAGATGTAGTGTTAGGTATAGTTGGTGGAATAATAAGTTTTGTTGTTGATATTATTACTTCAATCCCTATAATAGGCCGGTTTATAGATTGGGTTTTAAACATTGTCAGGGCAGTCATTGCTTTCATCGCTGCTTTAGGTGATAGTATTTTGGCATTGATAGGCATAATGCCAGAAAAAAAATTAAGGTTAATGGTTATTATTCAAAGTGATGAAAGAGGAAACCCCTTAATACAGGATAAAAAGGCAATCCTGAGGGCAATCCAATATGTAATGAATGCTTACAGGGAAGAAATGAATGTACGGGTTATACCAGTTAAGCTATTACAATATAAATCTGCCTTTTCGGATGACGCTTCTTCAAATGATGATTTCATTATTACTGAAACCATAATGAATAGCAGTGATACTTTAGATGTCTGTTGCGACACTTGCGAAGCAGGACAAAATTTAGGAACCAGGGGTTCGTCATTTAATTTAAAAATAAGCAGGCTTGTTTTCTTAGGTGGCGGAAGAAGGCTATTAGGTATTGGTAGCCCCGTTGTAGCTTTTGCAGTCAGAAGTTATACTGGTGGTAAGGCCGGCTGTTCACTTGGGCCACTTACTGATTTTGTGACTGTTAAATTTACCGATAGTGATACAGCTATTGATGCCCTTAATTTAACTGCTGAAAAATCACTTGGTTCTATAACAGATCTTGCACATGAAGTAAGTCATTGCTGCTCACTCCCACATAAGGATGATAGTGATAATATAATGAACCCATCACCTAACAGAACCGGCGGTATGACGATCTGGCAAAAGATATTGGTTAGAGCATCAAGACACGTTTCTTATTTTTAAGATAATAATTATTGAACAAATGGAAAGAGTTATAACAAATAAAAATGAACTTGAAATGCTATTGCAACATAGCAAAAAAGTTCAATTTAAATTTAGCTTCCCCGCGTTTACATTAGCTGAAAATGAATATTGGTACAAACTAATAAGTAAACATTATAAAGGTTGTGGTTGTGAGACAGGTTCTGTATTTATAATGATTGCTTTTGTACTTATTTTAGATTATCTCTTGTTTAACTGGTTTCACTTTGGCAAAGCTGTCAGTCTGATGATTATTATTAATGCATTTATCTTTATTATTGTCTCAGCCGTGATAGGTAAGTTGGTTGGAATTAATATTGCAAAAGTGAGGTTAAGAAGGAAAATTAAAGAGCTATGTGCATTAGTGTGATAATTTGCAATTCAAAAGGTACAAAGCACAGGGAACAGAAAAAAAAAGTAACTGAAGCTTTCCGCGGTTTCAAATAAATAATTATTTGATAAAACAAAGAGCCCTCCCCAGGAATAGGGAGGACTTTAACGATTGCTTGCCATATGAAAAAAACTTCTTGTATTTCTATCTGAATTATGAATTAAATTAAATTAAATTAAATAATATGTTTATTTATTTATACTTTAATGTCTAAAACCTTGCCAATTTGAATAATTATAAAAAATTATTAGCAAAAATAGATGTATAAAATGGATTTTCAGTATAAGAAATAATATTAAATATTTTAGTGTTAGAACTTGTGATATTACGATATTGCCTCACTTTGGGAAAATCTTTCACACTTATATCTTAAAATAAGGCTACCTTATTGATAGCTTATTTCCCCATTATAAGCATTAAAAGAAAAAAAACGTTTTTTTCATTCACCTGAACTGTAGCCTTAGCCAGCTTTTTTACAATAAGCTTCGGACAAAAAGAAGTAAAGTGCGCTCCTGATGAATAATAATATCCATTTAATCAGTAGTTACAAAGACATCAAACATAACTTAGATCGAACTATTCAGTCCAGTAATCTACGATCATGACCTCGGCCAAAAGTGGATCTACTGATTTGCTGAATGCTTTATGAACCGGATGCTCGCCGTAAGTAGCTAAATCTTTTTCGTTACTTACCGTTACCACAAAGCAATGTGTATACTTACCATCCTTTTTTTGAAACGCTATATCCGCTCCACCTTCGAATTCAATTATTTGTGGAATTTTGGCTTTTAGTTTGTGAAAATCTGCAGTGGCTTTTTGCATCTGTTCGGGAGTGATCTGGGGCTTAAATTTAAACGCCACTACATGTCGAAGTTTCCTTGTTTTAGGGGTATTAGGCTTCAAAAAGAAACAGGAACTAGTGCTTGCAAGCAATATTAATAGGATGTCGAGCTTCGGGTTTTTCATGTTTGATACGTATTTAGAATATTTTTAAAATAGAACTAATTATTTTGATCATTATAACTAAGTATGATATTATACCACCCGTGTAAGCAATACCAAATATCTATGTTATAGTATTGTTTCCCCGATTATTTACCTGTTGTTATAAAGAAGGTAAGCTTGTCTAATTCATTGCAATTCTAATACAAATCATATTTTATCTTAATTAAATTTTAACAATAATTACCCGAGTTTCCTTGTCTCAGTTATTAAAAATATAAGATGTATTTTCTAATATTTTTATTGTTGTAAGTTTTTTGTGTTAGTATCAACAACCCGGAAAATATTTGCAGAAAAAAAACTTAGAAATAAATACGGACTAATAGGGAAAATATATAATTACAATGTCTAAATACTGGTTTTTAATATATATATATGGAAACTACAATGGAACAAATGACAAATTCAGTACTTGAGGTAATATTTCGTGCAGATAAATATATAAATGCTCAGGAAGTTACTATACAAACAGGTATTGCAGATGATGAAGTTATTAAAGCAATCAATCGAATTAAACAATATAATGAATTGTTTTTGGACGCACATGAAAGTCTGTTTGATGAGGGCTTAGTAAATGCAAGAGTACCAGAGTTTTTCCGGGATGAAGTAAGGAAGTTTCTTGATAAAGGAGGTTTTGTTTCTCTTCAACAAAATACTCCATTAAATATCAATCAAAAATCAGAACAACAGGAGTTTGAGTTACAGCAGTTAAAATCAGAAATCAGTCACTTCAGTGAACAGGATCAAAAAAGAAAAAAGACAAAATATTTAGTGAAATCCGCAGGATTAATAGCTTTATTAACACTGATAATTAAGAAATCTCACACATTTTTTAAAAGTAAATACTAATATAGTTTTTCTTATATAATTAAAGATTTCTCCTTTGTCGTCAGTAAACTAAATAATACTCTTTACACTTCCGGCCTGTTTTTTAATAAAATATATTTTTTTATTTTCAAGAAAGTCGGGCTTCGTGCTTGTTTTTCTGAGGTTAACAGGTTCTATTTGAAATTGATTGAAAAGGGTAAAATCTTTATCTGTTAAATTGTTTACAAGACTATCTTTATGTTTTTGAAGAAGCCTGGTAAAATGATAGGTAATTTCATAACCTTTAAATACCATATCGCTCGGGCGGCTATAATATTTTTCCTTATATCTCTTATTGACCAAAGAACTTAAACCCAGGTTTTGAGAATAAAACAGAAAGGGTGTTGAAAAAACAATGTTAACATTTTTACACTCAGGTTTATCCAGGTCTTTCATACCATCCCAGGTAGGCATTCCAATAGCTGTTGTTGGATAGCTTTCATAGCTGCTAAGCTTCTTAACAATACTTAACCCAAAGCTTTCAAGAGGCGAGGCTACAAAGATTATGTTATTTTTTGTACTGTCAAGACTTGGTGTAAGATTAGCTATACTTATTTGATTTGCATCTATATTAACCCATTTTATCTTTAATGGAATGGAAGGATTATTTTTATTTATACCGGTGATATAATTTTTTATGTAATCTTCTGTAGCGCCTTTCTTTGTAACTGCAATTATCGTATTTGAAGAGTAATATTTCTGCATGTGTCGGTACAAGCCCTCCAGGTGTGCAGGGAAAGAAGAATTTAGCAATACAAAATATGGATTTTGAGAAATGCCGACATAGTTAGGATATGTAGCAGAGATTAACGGTATGCCTTTAGCTAAAGCCTGGTCACCAAATATTTTTAACTCTTTAGTATTTGTGATGGCAGCAATCATTAGCCCTACACCATCAAGTTCAGGCTTTTTCATTAGATCGCTGAGCGACTGACTCGTTTGCTTGGTATCGTATATGCTGATTTCTACTCTTGCCCCATCCTTGTTGAGGCTGTCTATTGCCATCATAACCCCGTTATAAAACTCAAGCCCGGGCAAAACAGTTTTAGGAAGATTTGGCTTTTCAGAAGTATACGAGATAGTATCAAAAACTCCTTCTGCATAAAGCGGAATAAAAACTGCAACTTTTACGGGGTTGGCCGTATCGGACTGGGCATTCGCTTTTTTAGCAAAGCCAGCTACGATAGTCAACAGCAAAAGAAAACAGTAAATATTTTTCATTCAATTTTTTAATTTTTCCTCGTTAAATACAAATTTGATGCCTATTCCCACTCGATCGTTGACGGAGGCTTGCTGCTTATATCGTAAACAACCCTGTTAATTCCTCTTACGTTATTAATTATTTCGTTAGAGATATGTGCAAGAAATTCGTAAGGGAGATGGGCCCAGTCTGCTGTCATTCCATCTACGGATGTCACTGCCCGCAGCGCAAGTGTATGTTCATAAGTTCTTTCATCGCCCATTACGCCTACGCTTTTAATCGGCAGCAGTATCGATCCTGCCTGCCAGATGCCGGAATATAACTTATGCTCTTTTAAGCCTCTTACATAAATATCATCTGCATCCTGCAAGAGCTTTACTTTTTCTTCGGTTACTTCACCTAAAATTCTTATAGCCAAACCCGGACCTGGAAATGGATGGCGAAATAACTGGTCGTGTGGAATTTGTAATTCCAGACCTACCTTTCTTACCTCATCTTTGAAAAGATATTTTAAGGGTTCTATCAATTGCAAATGCATTTTTTCGGGTAAGCCCCCAACATTATGATGAGACTTTATAGTAGCAGAAGGGCCATGCACGCTTACACTTTCAATAACATCAGGATATATTGTACCCTGTCCTAAGAAATTGATATTGGTTAGTTCTGAGGCTTCTTCCTGGAAAACATCTATAAATAATCTACCGATAGCTTTTCGCTTTTCTTCAGGGTCGAATTTATCTTTTAACGCATCGTAAAAAACATTTTTTCTATCTACGCCTTTTACATTCAGACCAATTTCATTATACGTTTTTAACACCTGCTCAAACTCATTTTTTCGCAAGACACCATTATCAACGAAAATTCCGTGTAAACGGTTGCCTATCGCACGGGTTATTATGGTAGCAGCTACAGTGCTGTCAACACCTCCGCTTAGCGCCATAATAACGTGACCATCACCTACCTGTTGCTGTATTTTTTCAATTGCTTCTTCAACAAAGGCGTTTGGAGTCCAATCCTGTGAACAATGACAAACATTTACAAGGAAATTATAAATAATTTTTTTTCCTTCAATCGAATGATAGACCTCAGGATGAAATTGCAAAGCATGCAAAGGAAAACCATTCATTTCTTTTTTTCTGAAAGCTGCTATAGGGATTGAAGCGGTTGTTGCTAAAATCTCAAACTCTTCAGGAAGTGATAAAATAGAATCACCATGACTCATCCACACTTGTGTATGGCTTGAAACGCCTTCCATCAGTACATCATGCTGCTCCTGAATTTGCAGTTGTGCTCTTCCGTATTCTCTTTTATTGCTTTTTTCAACCCGGCCGCCAAACTGCTTGGCTGTCAGTTGAGCCCCGTAGCAAACCCCTAAAACAGGAAATCGCTCATTAAATTTTTTTACATCTACAACAGGTGCCTTTTCTTCATTAACAGAAAAGGGAGAACCACTTAGAATGATGCCTTTAACAGAAGCATCAAACGTATAAGCTTTATAATAAGGAATTATTTCACAATATACATTTGCCTCACGTACAGCTCTTGCAATTAGTTGCGTGTATTGGCTGCCAAAATCGAGAACTAGAATTTTTTCAGTCATAAGTACAAATAAGAAAACGCCTTAGATGGTTTGAAATGCCGCGAAGGTAAATTATTTTACCGGCCCTTCTGCTTTGTATACTATGAGAGGTATTTCAAATTTTCACACCATATAAAGAACAGTTGAAATATTAATCGGGAAAGGTGCTATGAAAATATATAAGTATAAGGCTGTGCCCGAAACGTATTCAGGCCAGGCTGCACAATGAGGCCATGAAGAATTTCTGCCTGTTAACAAAAAGAAATTTCTATACTTGGTGTTATGAAAAAATAATTATAATTAATACTTTTAACTAATATAATAATATTTTACAGATCCAAACTAAACTAACTGGTATGAGAAAGAATATTTTGTGTGCTGCCTTTATTGCAGCTGCCTGTTTTATGTCTTGTAATTTCGGCGGTGAAACAATTGATGGTAATGGCAATCGTAAAAGTGAAATCCGGCACGTTGGCAATACCACGAAAATTAATGCCATAGGTGGAATGGATGTATTTGTAGACACAGGTGCACCGGCAATTAAAGTAGAAGGAGATGAAAATATACTACCGTTTATTGAAACAAAAGTTAATGGCGATTGGCTTGAAATTAAAACAAGAGATCACATAAATATACATTCGTCGAATCCTGTAAAAGTGTATGTGACCACCCCTGATATCAGTGATCTGAAAGTTAACGGCAGCGGAAACATTACCTGCAATAATAAATTTTCTTCCAGCAACAACATGTCTTTCAGCATAACAGGGAGCGGTAATATTACCGCTAATGTCAACTCCCCTGCAGTCAATGCCGGCATAACAGGGAGCGGCAATATGTATATTAAAGGCGAGACAAGAAATGCAGACATTCATATCACCGGAAGCGGAAATTATGATAGCCCTGATTTAAAAGCAGAAAATGCTTCTGTAAAAATCTTAGGTTCAGGTGACGCAAATTTGTTTGCTGATGTCAATTTAGAAGCATCTATAGCAGGAAGTGGTGATATAAAATACCGTGGTAAGGCTGCTGTACATAAAAATATAGCTGGCAGTGGTTCTGTAGTAAAAGTGCAGGAATGAATAGCTTAAATCTTCAGTTAACTCAAATTAATATCTTTTAAAGGTATAGAGGAAATCCTGGTTTATTCATTTTCTCAACTCTATAGGATAGAAAAGCTAAATGCTAAAGCGAAATTTTCTCAAAACATTTTACCTACTTGTTCAACCCCCGGCTTTATTTGTTAGGGTTTGTAAGATGACCTGACATTTTTTTTTAAAATTCCAGATTGGGAGTTAGTGAACGTGCTACTTATTTATACTTCAAGACTTTACATATCATTACTTTATTAGCCTGATAGTAAAAGGATATTTGTATAATTTGCCCTCGCTGGCTTTAATTGTGGCAATAATAACCAGCACAAGAGCTGCAATACCTACTATCCATGTCAGCAAAATACCTATAATAGTTATAAGGAGGCCGATAATAACTATCATCAGAGTGATTTGAAAATTAAGAGATTCTTTTGCATGAAATGTAACATACCGGGATTCATCTTTTTTGATAAGATAAATAATTAATGGGGCAATTATTGGCGCTACTAAGGTTAATATATGAGACAATATTGCAAAAGTCCTTTCATCGCTTGTGGGAATATAATCTGATTGTACATCTGATCCAAGGTAAGAATGGTGTATCATAAAGATTTATTTTGAGTATAAAATAAATAAATCCTTTTTATATCTCATAGTCTTTTATTGGTATAAATAAAGATTCGTTTAAAGATGAGGCTGCAGAAGAATTAATTATCCTAAATGGGTGTGAAAGGCTATCGGTTACCCTGAAATTGCTTCTGCTGTTTCAGCAGATTTGATAACCTCTGTATGCATCCGTTTTAGGAAACGGTGCATCTCTTCCATCGATTTTACATTTTCAACTACTAATAAAAACATTTTACCTGCTTGTTTAAGCCTGGCTTTGTTTGTTCCGCTTTGCAAAAAGCTTAATATGTTTTTAAAAATTTCTGATTCAAAATAAGGAGAATCAGGGCGATTGATGAAGTGGCAGCGCAGTGTATCGTCTTTTAGCGTCATTTTTTCAAAGCCTAACTCTACGCCTATCTTACGACAACGAACAGTTGTAAACAAATCATCAACAGACTGCGGAACAGGGCCGAATCTGTCACGCATTTCTTTTTTAAAATCTTCGAGTTCTTCATCTGTATCGCAATTATCCAAACGGGTGTACAACGATAAACGTTCAGTGATACTGTCAACGTACCGGTCAGGGATTAGGATTTCAAGGTCAGTATCAATTGTACAATCAGTTACGAAGTTGTCCTGTTTTTGAATTTCTTCTTTAAACAAGTCTTTAAAATTACTTCGCTTTAATTCACGTATTGCTTCATTAAGAATTTTCTGATACATTTCAAAACCAATTTCAGCCATAAATCCGGTTTGTTCGCCTCCAAGCATATTACCTGCCCCCCGTATATCAAGATCTCGCATAGCAATCTGGAAACCGCTTCCTAACTCGCTGTGCTGCTCTAATGTTTGTAACCGCTTACGGCTGTCATTTGGTAAAGTGCTCAATGAAGGAGCGAGCAAATAACAAAATGCTTTTTTGTTGCTGCGGCCAACCCTTCCGCGCAACTGGTGAAGATCGCTTAAGCCAAAATGATGAGCATTGTTAACTATTATGGTATTTACGTTTGGAATGTCTACGCCGCTTTCTACAATATTGGTACAAACCAAAACATCATATTTTTTATCGATAAAATCTAAAATCCGTTCTTCAAGCTCGTGACCTTCCAACTGGCCGTGGGCATAACCAATACTCAAATCAGGACATAAGCCTTGTATTAAACCCGCCATTTCGTGAAGTCCCTGTACACGATTGTGAATAAAGAAGACCTGGCCTCCTCTTTCGGCTTCATAATATACTGCATCCCTGATAAAGTCTTCATTGAATACATGCACTTCCGTTTGTATTGGCTGCCTGTTTGGCGGCGGTGTATTTATGATGCTTAAATCACGTGCACCCATCAGGCTAAACTGCAGTGTACGCGGAATTGGTGTTGCCGTTAATGTTAAACAATCAACATTTGTTTTTAAGGTTTTTAGTTTTTCCTTGGCTCCGACACCGAACTTTTGCTCTTCATCAATAACCATGAGCCCAAGATCTTTAAACTTCACTTCCTTTCCAAGCAATGAATGTGTGCCTATAATAATATCAACTTTTCCTTCTTCTAATCTTTGTATTGTTTCTTTTTTCTCTTTTGAAGACTTAAAGCGGTTTACAAAATCTACCGTTACCGGGAAATCGTTTAAACGGTCTTTAAAAGTCTTATAGTGTTGAAAAGCAAGAATAGTTGTTGGAACAAGAATAGCTGCCTGCTTTCCATCTACTACGGCTTTGAAGGCGGCACGAATGGCTACTTCTGTTTTACCAAAACCTACGTCCCCACACACTAACCTGTCCATTGGCGCAGGGCTTTCCATGTCTTTTTTTACATCTGCTGTTGCCTTGCTTTGGTCCGGCGTGTCTTCATATATAAAAGATGCTTCCAGTTCGGTTTGCATATAGTTATCAGGGCTGAATGCAAAACCTTGCTGTGCTTTTCTTTCTGCGTATAACTGTATTAGATCAAAAGCAATCTCTTTAACCTTTGTCTTTGTTTTTTCCTTCAGCTTTTGCCACACATCGCTGCCAATCTTGTTGACCTTCGGTACACTGCCTTCCTTGCCTGTGTACTTGCTTATTTTATGTAATGAGTTAATGTTTACATACAAAATATCATTATCTTTATAAATAATTCTAACTGCTTCCTGCAGCCTGCCATTTACTTCTATCTTTTGCAAACCACTGTAAGTACCAACACCATGATCAATGTGTGTTACATAGTCACCCGGCTGCAACTCACGGAGGGTGCGAAGTGTAAGTGCTTTATTTTTATTGTATGCCTGCTTAACCTTGTATTTGTGGTATCGCTGAAATACCTGGTGATCAGTATAACAAACCACTTTCAAGTCTTCATCTATAAATCCGCGATGAATATCATTTGCAAGAGGGGTAAATGTTATTTCAGCTTTCAGATCTTCAAAAATGCTGTGAAGTCTTTCAAGCTGCTTTGGATTTTCTGCAAAAATGAACAATTCAAATCCTTTGCTTTCCCATTGCTTCAGATCCTTTATAAGCAGATCAAATTGTCTGTTAAAAGAAGGTTGTTCTTTAGTATTAAATTCTATTACCTCACCCCGGCCCTCTCCAAGGGAGAGGGAGAAGGAAGGATGTCTGTCAAATTCTATAATGTGCCTTGATGCAAGTTGTTGTTCTATAACATTGGCTTTTACAAAATCTTCTAAGCTTACATTCTTTAAGATTTTGGTATCATCTTCTTCTTCTTCCTGCTGGTTTTTGCCTGAATTTTCTTTTTGCAGTTCAATAAAAAAATCGAGGTCTTCTTCCTGTGTAAGAATGCGTTCTTTGGCAAATTGCCAGTCCTGTAGCCATACAACAGTATTTTCAGGTAAAAATTCAAGCAATGATACTTTCTCGCCGCTGTCAAATTGGGTGTCAACATTAGGGATAATGCTTACCTGCATCAGCTTCCTTTCACTTAATTGAGTTTCAGGATCAAAAATGCGGATGCTGTCAACATCATTTCCAAATAATTCTACGCGGTAAGGTTTTTCATTACCAAACGAATAAATGTCAAGAATACCTCCACGCAATGCGAACTGGCCGGGTTCGTAAACGAAATCTGTTCGATCAAAACCATACATTACAAACAGTTCCATTAAACCATCGAGGTTAATAGTATCATTGGTTTTGATCTGGATAATGTTGCCTGAAAGCGTTTTAGGAAGTACAACTTTTTCAAACAATGCTTCAGGATGAGTTATTATCAGCTTTTTATTTCCACCGTTAGAGAGTCTGGTTAAAGCTTCTGCACGAAGCATAACATGACTGCTGTTGAGCAGTTTAAAATTCTTCCTGTTTTTAAAAGAAGATGGAAAATAAAAAAGGTCGAGTGCACCGGTAAGGCTTTCGAGTGTGTTATGAAAATAAGCAGCTTCTTCAGCGTCATTTAAAACAATAAGATGATTTAAACCTTCTGTTGCCTTGTAATTGAAAATTGCAGAGAGGTTAAATTCTATACTGCTGCCATGCAGGTTTTTTAAATAAATACGTTGAGGCTGGGAAAAAGTTAACCTGTCCGCCAGTTGAAAAAGGCGGGGGTTATTTTGAAATTTGTCGGTTAAATGCTGCAGGTTCATTCGCTGTTCTAAAACAAATACATACACTTTGGTATGTATTAAAGTTTGCAAAGATATTATTTGAGATCAAGAAAAAGAGAATGAATTATTGTTAAGATTTTTTTTAAACATAAAGACACATCAGGTTCAATAGAAGGCATAAGAAATTTCGAGAAAATGTTTTTTATATTTCTGTATACGTGGTGAGATATAGTATTTAAATTTTGGTAATTATATACTTGTTAAACCCAATAAGCTATTTGTATTTTCTTATTACAACGTTATCATTTATTATATTGTACGCAGAAGAATCTTTCTCATTAGGCTTCAGTCTCAATTGAAATCTAAAATCAACTACAGTTTTTTTTATAAGATTGTTATATCTTACATAACCAGAGATATACGCGAAATATTCATCTTTTTTAAGAAAGTTTATGCTGCTTTTATTAAGCTCCACATCATTCATAAATTTAATGGCAGATTTATCAGAAAGATAAGCGGCCAAAACAGAGTCTGGTTCCTTATAATTATAAACATCATTAAAATTGTTGGGCATGGTGTCTACTACAACATAAATTTTATAACTTGTAAGAAGCGCTGGGTACTTTCCGACATTTGCTATCGTATAAAACAATTTTCCAGAGTTTGCTCCTTCCGGCACAGTAAGAACAGGTTCTATTATTTGCAAAAACGGTTCATTAAAAACTTCAAATTGTTTTTGCGTCTCTTTAAGAGTTTGTATTTGAGCTTCAACGGATTTGTTTTGAATTCCTCTACTAATACTATCAAGGCGAAATCTCTTTTCAGTGTTTATGCTATCTCTAAAAGAAGATATGGCAGACTCTTCTCTCAAAATTCTATCATTCCTTCTTTGCTGTGCAACAGTACTGTCAGCAGCGTTCGCACTACGAATGGCGGCAGAAGTGGATTGCCTCGTTTGATCCAATGCATAAAACGCAGCGATAGCGATTATTACGTTTACCCCTATAGAAAGTATTGTTGCTTTGCTTTCCTTCCCTGGAACCGAGATAGTTTTTGGACGCTTCCATTTAGCACTCTTTCGATGCTCATCGGTGGAATTGGTGGTGCTTTTATTATCTACTATTTTAACCGGATTATCGTTTATAGCAGAGTCGGGAGAAGTTTTATCTTGCGGTGCTTCTTTTTTATTATTGTCGGTGTTATTCTCTTGGTTATTTGCCATTACTTAATAAGTTACTTTATTTTAAATTCAATATAAATAAAAGATTTTCAAATAATATATATGAAAAGTTTTGATAATCAAAAATAAAACGTAACCTCGCTATGCGCAACGCGAAGTTAAAAAGAGAAAAATGTTTAAAAATCTTATAGAAGCAACTCAATATTTTTCCGATAAAAAGACCTGTATTGATTATTTAACTACCCTTCGTTGGAACGGTGTTATTACTTGCCCCTTTTTGCGCAAATGAAAAGATTTATGAACTTAAAGGAGCTAACAAACGTTTTAAATGCGCATCATGCAGAAAGCAGTTTTCGGCTATCAAAGGAACAATTTTTGAAAACAGTCCTATTCCTTTACAGAAATGGTTTATTGCAGTTTACATTTTAACTGCACATAAATAAGGTATTAGCTCTTGCCAGTTAGCAAGAGACTTAGGTGTAACTCAAAAGACTGCATGGTTTATGGGTCAAAGAATTAGATTTGCTTTGCAGACAAAATCATTTAGTAAGCCTGTTATGGACACAGTTGTAGAATGTGATGAAACATATATTGGTGGAAAAAACAAAAATCGCCATGCAAAAAAAAAATTAGAAAATTCACAAGGTAGAAGCGCGAAAGATAAGACACCTGTATTTGGATTAGTAGAGCGCGAAGGTAAGGTTGTAGCTATGAAAGTGGCAGATACAACCAAAGGAACCATACAACCAATAATTGAAAAGCATGTGGTTAAAGGCAGCGAAGTAATGACTGATGAATGGTTAGCTTATAACGGCTTGCAATTGACATATAGGCATTCAATTGTAAATCATGGAGAAGGTGTTTATGTAGTAGGTGCAACCCATACAAACACTATAGAAGGTTTTTGGAGTTTACTTAAAAGGGGAATTGTAGGTAATTATCACAAAGTATCGGTGAAGCATTTAGACAAATACATAGATGATTTGAATTTAGGTATAATGCCAGAAAAGACACACAGTTGGAAAGGTTCGAAAATCTTTTATCTTTAAGCAATAAAAGATTAACATATAAAGGCTTAACATGTCAGAAGTAACTTTACAAGTCATTTGTTGATAAAATGATTGTTGCGATAGCAAATGATACTGGGTATTAGATTTAGCTAATGGAAAAGTTTTTTCAATATAAATTCATAAAGTGTAATTAAACCTATTATAATGCCTATTAACCATGATAATTTTTCGATAATAGAAGTTTTGGGTGGCTTTGCAGGTTTACTATTAATATTTGTTTGTTTAATTGGGTTTATAAAATCGTTAGAAAAAGATGAACCTTGACCAGATTGGTTGGAGTTGCCGTAGTTATCACGCATAATATTTTGCGTGCCTATTGAAGGTTCAGATTTTATATGAAATCTTTTTTTGTTAACATATAAACGACCGTTTGAATTAATGAGGACAGCTTTATTTTCTATTGTGGCGTGTACCCAGTCATTGTCAGTAAGTGTTTCATAAAGTCTATCTGCTAAATAATTGTTTTTGTCGGGAATAGATAACTTCTTTAGAATATCTGGGATAGTCTCAAACTTGTCCTCAATTGGATAAAGATATTCTAAAACGCGGTCTAAGTAATCGCTTTCATTAGTCATATATATTTTGAACAAATATAAGTAATAGTCAAAAAGATGAAAAAGGATAAACGTATAATAAAACTTGATGAAGATATTTCCTTCGAAGAAGCGATGAGACACATTGCTAATACTAAATCAGAAGATGTAGACGAAGTAATGCAGGCAAGTGAAGAAACAGAGCCAGGAATGAATTGCCCGCCTGACAAAGGAGAATATCCAATGCGATAGAAAAACCTAATACGTATTATGATTTAATGATAATATAATAAAGGGGTTAAAGTAATATATAATTACCTAAATTTTTAAACAGCTTTTTAACAAAAGTTAATAAAAGCTCCACAAAGATTTGCGGTAGAAGGGAGTGACACAACGATGTTTAATCACTACTGTCCCGTTAACTTTTAGAATAACGACTGCTGATTGCTAACTTCTTTAGCTTCTTGCTTTTGAAACAGCTCTTTTAAGCTGCATTTTTCAAATAAGCTAAGACTTAGAACTTGCATCA
>JAABUN010003424.1_pt1 | contig 24648 bp, 26 predicted proteins | sample 5559311 | NCBI WGS metagenome assembly JAABUN01 (sample SAMN10711877, study PRJNA513370) | rock metagenome | isolation source: Antarctica rocks | place: Antarctica: Victoria Land, Siegfried Peak sud
CAACCGCCACGTTCCCTGGATAAGCGTCCAACAACGCCTGTAGGTTCGTCCCCGAGCCCGACGCGAGCACCGCGAAGCGTGAACCCTCCGGCAGCGGCTCAGACAAATTCCACGACTCCACCCTCAACTACCGCCCCGATCTCCACGGCCTCACATCCAGCTTCCCGCAAAGCCGCAAGCCCCTTCTCCGCATCCTCCGACCTCACAACCACACAATATCCGACCCCGAGGTTGAAAACTCGTCGCATCTCATCCTCCGGGATGCCGCCCACGCCCCGGAGAAGACCAAAAACCGCCGGTTCGATCCAAGAACTTTTCTCCACCCGCGCCCCGCGCCCACCAAGAGCCCGCGGCAAGTTTCCCGGCAGGCCGCCGCCCGTAATGTGCGCCATCCCGCGAACCTCAACCGCTTCACGCAGGGCTTCTATGGCCTGCACGTAGGAGCGATGGGGCTCCAGATATTCCTCTCCGATAGGCCGATTTAAGCCTTCGGGTGTGTCGAATAAAGAGATCCCCGCATCCGTGAGCACTTTGCGGGCTAGGGTGTAGCCGTTGGTATGCAAGCCGCTGGATGGGAGTCCGAGGATGGAGTCACCGGGTTGGACGGCGGTTCTGTACAGTATCTCCGAGCGTTCGCGTGCTCCGACACAGACACCAACGAGGTCGAAGTCTCCGGCGGAGTAGAGATCCGGCATCTCCGCCGTCTCGCCACCAACGAGGGCAATGCCCAGCAACTCGCACGCTTCAGCCGCCCCCCGTACAACATCCGCTACGGCGGTAGGATCCAGCCTTCCGGTTGCTATGTAGTCGAGAAAAAACAGCGGTCGCGCACCGGTCGCCAACACGTCGTTAGCGCAGTGGTTCACGATGTCCGCGCCCAAAGAGTCGTACCGTTCCATCTCCCGAGCGACGAGTACTTTAGTCCCGACACCGTCGATGGTCGAGGCGAGCACGGGCTCGCGATACCCGGCCAGGGCGTAAAGCCCCGCGAAGCCGCCGGAACCACCCAAAACCTCCGGGCCGTGAGTTTCCTCGACGGCCTCGCGCATCATTTCCACGGCGCGTTCGCCACGCTCGATAGAGACTCCGGCGGCCTCGTAGCTGTGGCCGTCTTCAGGCACGGATACTCTTCTCGTAGAAGATGCACTCGACCGGACCTACGGTGCCTAGTCGCGTCTTTCGGTAGCCGTTCGTCTCGTACAGGTTTCGGGCGGCCTCGTGGTTTATGCCGGTATCCAGGTGCAACGTCGTGTAGCCCAGTTCGGCCGCGCGGCGGTGGAGCGCGTCCAGGATCTCCTGTCCGGACCCTCGTCCTCGGAAGGCCGCAGCAACGCGCATGCGCTTGACCTCGGCGCGTCCCGGCGATGTATTCTGAAGCCCGCCCATCGCCACGACTTGCCCATCGCAAACGCCGACGAGGAATTCCTCATCACCTCCGAGGTATACACCCTCGATGTCTAGCAGGTCCCGGTAGAAGCCCGGCTCCTCGATAAGAGTATCCATCTCGCGCAATCCCGCTTCGTGAAGCTCCAGCACGGCGGCGTGATCCCCCCGCTCGTAGCGACGGATGGTTAGTGAGCCGGTCTTCGCGAGTTTCATCCGCCCCGCGTACCGGCATAGTGGGTGCGGTTTTCGAGGGCGTTCTTGCTGGATATTCCGACTATTGGGTATTCGCCGTCGAAGCAAGCTCGGCAGAGATCGTGTTTCGGTTGGCCGGTGGCAGCTACCATGCTATCTGTTGAAAGGTAGGCGAGTGACGTGGCACCGATCTGGTTCCGGATCTCCTCAATCGAGTAGTTGGCTCCCACGAGTTGATCCGGACTGTCCATATCTATCCCATAGTGGCACGGCCCAGTAACCGGCGGCGACGAAACCCGGAAATGAACCTCCACTGCGCCCGCCTCGAACAACAACTCGACCAGCTTGCGGCTAGTGTTCCCCCGCACGATGGAATCATCAATAACCACGATACGCTGACCTTCGATCACGGATGGCAGCGGGTTTAACTTCAGCCGAATACCGAGTTGCCGCATACCATCCGCAGGCTCGATAAACGTTCGCCCGACGTACCGATTCTTTATAAGACCTTCAGCATAATGAATACCGCTCGCCCTCGAATACCCGACCGCCGCCATGATCCCAGAGTCCGGCACCGGAATGACCACATCCGCCTCCACCGGCGACTCCTCCGCCAGAAGCTCCCCCATCCTCTGACGCGACCCGGCGACTTCGTGGCCGTCGAAGCGCGAGTCCGGGCGGGCGAAATACACGTATTCGAAGACGCACAGCGAGTGACGCGGGCTCTCACCCTGAAAGGCGTGCAATCCACCGTCGTCAATTACTACGACTTCGCCGGGCTTCACGGTACGTACAAACTTAGCCCCGATAATGTCCAGGCCGCATGTCTCACTGGAAACGACGTATCCGCCTTCGACCTCGCCGATGCACAATGGACGGAACCCGTAGGGGTCACGGAACGCCACGAGGGAGTCCTCGCAGATCATGGCTACCGAATACGCGCCTTCGAGACGCTTCATTGCGCCCAGAACGGCCTCGCCGATAGAGCGGCCCTTCTCTAGCTCCCCGACGACGGAGGCCGCTATTAGTGTCGTGTCCGAGGTTGAGTTGAATCGAAATCCCTCACCGCTCAACTCATCACGCAAGACCTCGGCGTTCACGAGGTTGCCGTTGTGAGCGACGGCCACGTTGATCTCCCCGCGCCCCTGAAACTCGGGCTGGGCGTTCTCCCACGAGGCCGAACCCGTTGTCGAGTACCGGACGTGTCCGAGGGATATGTGTCCCGGTTCGAGGGTTGCGAGTTTCGGGCCGTCAAAGACCTGGGAGACGAGGCCCATGTCGCGCATTGCGGTCGTGCGCTCGCCGTCGGAGATCGCGATTCCAGCCGATTCCTGGCCCCGGTGTTGCAGCGCGTACAACCCGAAATATGTGTGTTGGGCAAGCTCCCCGGATAACTCGCGGGAGAAGATGCCGTAGACTCCGCACGCCTCTTTCGGCTTGCCGTCGGTATCGCGGTAGTCATCGTTCAAAAAACTCACCTTCCGAACCTAGATCCTCTCCAACTCAACCGTCAACGCTCCGCCCGCACTACCAGTGTTAACCGTCGAAGCAGGCTCGAATAGCATAACGCTCACCTCACTATCCGCAACCGGTCGATGCTCCACACCTCGCGGCACCACAACGAACTCCCCGGCCTCGATCTCCAAACTCCGGTCCCGAAGCTCCATCCGAAACCGCCCATCAACAACCAAAAACATCTCATCCTCGTCATCGTGATGATGCCACACGAACTCACCCTGAAACTTCGCCAACTTAACGTGCTGACCGTTCAATTCGCCGACAACCCTCGGACTCCAATGCTCGTTAAATAGAGCCAGCTTCTCCGCGACGTTCACCTTTTCGACACTCAAGACATCTCCTCCGGCACCACCGTCACGTCGAACAAGTCGCGTTCGTAGGCATCCCGCAACTCGTCCAGGCTGAGGTCTATCAGTCCTTCCACCTTGAACCGGTCGCCTCCGACGGTTCCGATCTGATCGTATCCCACCGCTCCAGCCAAAGCTTGTTGCAACTCCTCCCATCGTTCTGCCGGCACCGCCACGATGAATGCACCCTGCTCTTCGCCAAAGAGCGCCACGTCTGCGCGGCCTCGTCCCTGACCTTCGATCATGCGCCCGAGTTCACCCTCTTCGTACTCAATGCCCATGCCGCCCGCCAAAGCCATCTCGGCAACCGCCACGATCTCACCGCCACCGGATATATCGTGGACCGTGTCCACGAGCCCGGAGCGGACCATCTCCCGCACGAGATCCGCGACCTTTTTCTCGGCTGCTAGTTTAGTCTGAGCCGGTTGTCCGGCGATCTCTCCGTGGACTATTTCGAGGTAATCGGAGCCAGAGAGAGAAACTGCGCCTCCACTGCCGATCAAAACGACCATATCCCCCTCGCGCTTGAAACCGGGCGTTGCGTGGCGGCTGACATCCTCGAAAACCCCTACCATCCCAACCGTCGGCGTTGGGTATATGGAGCCCCGATCCGTCTCGTTATACAGACTCACGTTCCCGCTAACTACCGGCGTCCCAAAGACCTCGCAAGCCTCGGAGATACCCTCGACGCACTCCGCGAGCCCGTAGTAACCGTCCGGCTTCTCGGGACTTCCAAAGTTGAGGCAATCCGTGACAGCCACCGGCTCCGCCCCCACGCACGACAGGTTCCGATAAGCTTCCGCTACCGTCGCCGCGCCACCGCCCCTGGGGTCCAAGTAGCAATGCCGCCCGCGCCCGTCCGTCGTGACGGCGAAACCTAGTTTCGTGCCTTTTATCCGCATCACGGCGGCGTCCGCTCCAGGCAAGACCACGGTGTCCGTGCCGACCTGATGGTCGTACTGCCGATACACCGACCGGCGACTCCGCAGGTTCGGGTGCGCGAGCATCTTGAGCAAGGCCGCGTTGTAATCCTCGGGCTCCGGGATGGAGTCCACGTCTAACTTCTGTACTTCGTCGAGGTACTCTGGACGTATCTTCTCGCGCTCGTAGACGGGGGCGTCAGCCAGATATTCGGCAGGGACGGTTCCTACGGTCTCGCCGTTCTGTAGCACGCGCAAGTCTTTGTGGTCCGCTACTTGTCCGACCACGGTTCCGCCTATGCCGTATCGCTCGGCTAGTTCGAGGACGGCTTCGGCGTTCGCAGGTTCGGCTATTGCGAGCATTCTTTCCTGGGACTCGGAGATCATGACCTCCCACGGCTCCATCCCACTCTCGCGCCGGGGTATCTCCTCCACTTGTATGTCGAGGCCGACACCGCCGCTCGCGGCCATCTCGCTCGCTGAAGATGTGACGCCCGCTGCTCCGAGATCCTGTAGCGAGACCAGGAGATCCTGTCTCAACAACTCCAGACAACACTCGATGAGCACTTTCTCCGCGAACGGGTCTCCAACTTGCACGTTGGAACGCTTGCTCTCGGACTCCTCCGTCAACTCGTCCGAGGCGAACGTAGCGCCGTGTATTCCGTCCCGCCCGGTCTTTGAACCGAGCAACACCACGGCGTTACCCTCGCCCGTGGCCTTCGCGCTCATCAAGTCCTCGACCCTTATAAGCCCCACGCACATCGCGTTGACCAGCGGATTCCCCGAATACGACCGGGCGAACTCTACCTCTCCACCAACCGTCGGCACTCCAACGGCATTCCCATAATGGCCTATGCCCCGCACGACTTCACGCAGCAGGTACCGGTTCCGCTCTTCGTCCAACGGCCCGAAACGTAGCGAGTTCAACAACGCGACTGGCCTCGCCCCCATCGCCAGAATATCTCGGATGATGCCACCAACGCCCGTAGCCGCCCCCTCATAAGGCTCAACCGCCGACGGATGGTTATGACTCTCCATCTTGAAGACGAGCGCCCACCCATCCCCGACCTCGACCGCACCGGCGTTCTCTCCCGGTCCACCGATCACCCGTGGCCCCTCGTTCGGAAACCTCCCGAGCAACGGTCGCGAATTTTTGTACCCGCAGTGCTCGCTCCACATAACGCTGAAGAGCGAGAGCTCCAAATAGTTAGGCGCACGGCCCATCAACTCCAGGATGCGGTCGTATTCGAAGTCCGAGAGACCTAGCGCCGTGTATGTCTCCTGGATGTTCAGACCTTCGCCCCCATCAGCACCGAGCGCAGAATTCGCATCCCATCCTCCGAGCCGAGCACCGGGTCCGAAACTCGCTCCGGATGAGGCATGATCCCAACGACATTCCGTCCCTCGCTACACACGCCCGCTATATCATTCGCAGAACCATTCGGATTATCCAGATACCTCAAAACAACCCGTCCTTCGTCTTCGAGACGTTCGAGCGTCTCCACATCCGCGAAGTAGTTCCCCTCGTTGTGAGCCACCGGCAACATCAACTCCTCACCGACCTCGCAACCCGCCGTCCACGGTGTACCAGTCGTCTCGACCCGAACCCCAACCCGATCACAGATAAAGCGCGTGTTAGTGTTGCGCAACAATGCGCCAGAAAGTAGGTGTGCTTCGGTCAGGACTTGGAATCCGTTGCAAATTCCGATGACCGGGCCACCGCTCTTGGCGAAGTCTTCCAGTGGGGTCATGACGGCGGCGAAGCGGGCTATCGCTCCAGGACGCAAATAGTCGCCGTAGGAGAAACCCCCGGGGACTATGACAGCGTCCACGCTTTTGAGGTCTGCGTCGGCGTGCCAGAGCTCCACGGGTTCGGCATCCATGAGTTCAATGGCGTGCAGGGCATCTCGGTCGCAGTTGGAGCCGGGGAATACGGTTACGCCGATCCTCACGAGACGACCTCCCACTCGTACTCTTCTATGGTCGGGTTGGAGAGGAGGCGTTGGCACATCGCGTCGATCTCGTCGTCGCTCTTGACTTCCAGTTCGATCAGTCGCCCGATATGCACGGTCTCTACGCCGTCGAATCCCAGTGCTGGTAGAGCGCTACGCACGGCTTCTCCCTGCGGATCCAGGATACCTTCCTTCGGTCGGACTAGTACCCTTATTTTCATATGGTTTCGCCCCCCGTGATCCTCTTTAGCATTTCAGCGTAAGCGTCTTCGACACCGCCGAGATCGCGGCGGAAGCGATCCTTGTCCATCCTGTCCCCCGTCTCTTTGTCCCAAAACCGGCAGGTATCCGGGCTGAGTTCGTCAGCCAACATCAACGTGCCGTCCGCATCGCGCCCGACCTCTATCTTGAAATCAACCAGGATCACACCACGCTCGTCGAAGAACGGCCAGAGCGCAGCGTTGACCTTCAGGCCCAACTCCTCGCAGAACTCAAGATCCTCATCCGAGACGCCAAGCTCCCGAAAATGATGCCAGTTCAGCAGCGGGTCGCCCAAGGCGTCGCTCTTGTAGTAAAGCTCGACCACCGTAGAACGAAGCGTCGTCCCCTCCTCGTAGCCGATACGTTTCGCCAGTGAACCAGCGGCGACATTTCGCGTCACGACCTCTACGGGCAGCATCTCAAGCCGTCGCGTCTTTATGGTCGTTTCATCCACTTGTTCGATGAAGTGCGTCGGGATGCCGCGGGTTTCGAGGTAGCCGAAGAGCGCGGTTGTGATGGCGGCGTTCGTGCGGCCCTTGTCCTTCCAGGAACCGCGCTTCTCGGCGTTGAAAGCCGTCGCATCATCCTTGAAACGGTGCAGGACCACGCCGGGGTCATCTGTGGTGAAGACTCTTTTGGCTTTGCCTTCGTAGAGCAGGGTCTCAGTCACTTTGCAGTCTCCCTTTTAGCTCCTCTACCCGGTCGAAAACGACGGAGAGGTTTCGTAGCGCGTAGGTGGGATCGAAGAGCGCGTCCAGGTCTTCGCCGAGTCTCTCCCGCGCCTCGGGGCTATGTTCCAACAGCTCCCGGAAACCTCCCTCGCCTTCCCAGGCCCGCATCGCCGCACTCTGCACGATAGAGTAGGCGTCGTCGCGGCTCATTCCAGCTTCGACGAGGGCGAGCAGGACGCGACCGGAGAAGACGATGCCTCCGCCGAGGTCGAGGTTCTCGCGCATCCGGTCTTTGTGGACTTGCAGGCAGCGCATGAGGCGACCGGTGGTGCGGAGCATGTATAGGGCGAGGATGGTCGAGTCCGGGAGGACGACGCGCTCGGCGGAGGAGTGGCTTATGTCGCGTTCTTGCCAGAGGGCGTTGTTCTCGAAGCCGACGCTCGCGTTCGCCCGGAGGATGCGGGCCATGCCACAGAGACGTTCGGCCAGGATCGGGTTCTTCTTATGAGGCATCGCCGAGGAACCTTTCTGGCCTCGTCCAAAAGGTTCGGCGAGCTCCCGGATCTCGGTTCGCTGGGCTCCTCTTACTTCCACCGCGATCTTCTCCATCGTCGAGCCCAGTATCGCAAGCGCGGCAAGCACTTCGGCGTGCCGGTCCCGCTGCACGACTTGCGTGGAAGCCGGAGCCGACGAGAGGCCGAGGGCTTCGCAGGTTAGAGCTTCGACCTTCGGGTCCACGTTCGCGTAGGTTCCGACGGCGCCGGAGATCTTGCCCGCCGCCGCGACCTCCCGCGCACGTTGCAGCCGCTCCAGGTTCCGCTCCATCTCGAAAGTCCAGACCGCGACCTTATGCCCGAACGTCGTAGGCTCCGCGTGAACGCCGTGCGTCCGACCAACCATCACCGTCCCACGATGCGCCAGAGACATTTCAGCCAGCGTAACCGTCAAGGCGCGAGCTTCGTCCAGGATCAGATCCAGAGCGTCCCGCAGTTGCAGCGCTCCCGCCGTATCCAACACATCCGAACTCGTGAGTCCGAAATGAAAGTGACGCGAGACATCGCCCGCGTACTCCGCAACGGTAGAGACGAAAGCTATGACATCGTGGTTGGTCTCGGCTTCGATCTCGTGGATGCGCTCCACGGTGAAGTCCGCTTTTTCGGCGAGTTCCTCGACTTCGTGAGAGGGGATCTCACCAAGCTCGGCCCGCGCTCGGCAGACCGCGATCTCGACTTTTAGCCAGGCCCGGTACTTGGATTCTTCGGTCCAGACCGCACCGATCTCGGGGAGTGTGTAGCGTTCGATCACGCCGGATCACCTTCCAGCCTCTGAGCCAGGTCCGGGTCGGCTAGGGCCAAGATCTGGACCGCCAGGATAGCGGCGTTGGCTCCGCCGTTTATGGCGACGGTGGCTACGGGTGCGCCGGTTGGCATCTGAACGGTGGAGAGCAGTGCGTCGAGGCCGCCCAGCGTGCCGGTAGAGATCGGCAATCCAATTACCGGCAAGTTGGTTCGGGCAGCTACAGAGGGAGCCAGGTGACCGGCGAGGCCGCAAGCGCATATTATGACTTTGAGGCCTCGCTCTCGGGCGGTTCCGGCGTACTCACTGACATCTTCGGGATTGCGGTGCGGAGAGATGACTTCGAGTTTGTGCTCCACCCCATGTTCTTCCAGGTAGGCGGTGCATTCTTCGAGTACGGGGAGGTCGGCGTCGCCAGCGGCCAGGATTCCCACGATCGGGGTCAAAGTTCCTCCATCTCCATCGCTTCGAGGGCTATATCGGTGCGGTACTGCATTCCCGGAAAGTGTATTAGCTCGACGGCGGCATAGGCTCGGGCGCGAGCCTCCATGACGGTCGCGCCTAGTCCAACGACGCTCAGAACCCGGCCTCCAGCCGTCTCGAAGTTGCCGTCGCTCTCATCCGTCGCGGCGTGGTAGATGTAGACACCTGGCGGGACTTCGGAGAGACCAGAGATACCGTCTCCCGAAGAAGATGTCTCCGGATAGCCTTCCGATGCGAGCACCACACAGACGGCCTTGTCGGTGGACCAGGCGATCTCGCGTCCCTCCAAATCCTCTTCGTTGGTAGCCAACATCAGCTCCAACAGGTCGGTTTCGAGCCTCGGCAAAACGACCTGAGTCTCCGGGTCTCCGAAACGGCAGTTGAATTCTAGGGCTTTCGGTCCATCCTCGGTGACCATTATTCCGGCGTAGAGCAGTCCGGTGTACGACGCGCCTATAAGGGCGAGTTGTCGGAGTGTCGGGCGGATGATGTCTTCCAGGATGGTTGCGTAGGTGGCGGGTTCCATCCACATGAGCGGTGAATACGCGCCCATCCCACCGGTATTTGGTCCCGTGTCGCCGTCGCCGATGCGCTTGTAGTCCTGAGCCGGTAGGAACGGCAGGATGTTCACTCCGTCGGTCATGACGAAGATGGACGCTTCGCGACCCACGAGGCATTCTTCCATGACGATACGCTCCCCAGCCGCTCCGAAGCGACCTGAGAAGATCTCGCGTACCGCAACCTCTGCCTCTTCGCGAGTGTCGGCGACCGTGACTCCCTTGCCCGCCGCAAGCCCATCGGCTTTCACCACGACCGGATACTCCGTCCGGGTGCGCAGGTACGCCAGGGCAGCGGCCTCGCGGTCGAACGCCTCGAAGTCCGCGCTCGGGACTCCGGCGTGGCGCATCAATTCCTTGGAGAAGACTTTCGAGCCCTCGATGCGGGCGGCGGCTCGGGAGGGGCCGAAGATTTTGAGGTTCTCCTCCCAGAAGCATTCGGCTATGCCGTTTATGAGGGGGGCTTCCGGGCCTACGACGGTGAGATCTATTTCGTTGGCTTTGGCGTAGTCTCGGAGGGCCACGAGGTCGTCGGTTGGGATGTCGACGGTCTGAGCGATGCGGGCGATGCCAGGATTTCCGGGGGAGGCGTGTACCTCGGGTTCCAGGGGGCTTGTTACGAGAGCTTCCACTATCGCGTGCTCGCGAGCACCGCCGCCGACTACCAAGACCTTCACGGCTCTATATCCCGATCCTCTCGACTATCGCCTGATCCCGCTCCGGCCCCACGCTGATCATGCACAGGGGAGCGTCCAACTCGGCCTCTACATAGTCCACGTAATCTCGCGCTTCTTTGGGGAGATCCCCGCGCATCCGACAGCCAGTGATGTCCACGCCCCATCCGGGCAACGTCTTGTAGATTGGCTTAGCGTGATGCAGGTCTGTCTGGCTCATGGGATATCCGTCGAAGGGCTGGCCGTCTATCTCGTATCCGGTGCAGACCTTTATCTCCTCTACGACCGATAGCACGTCGAGCAGTGTGAGCGCGAGATGCGTTATGCCGTTCAACGACGCGGAGAACTTGACCGCTGGAAGGTCGAGCCAGCCTATACGACGCGGTCGGCCTGTCGTGCTTCCGTACTCATGTCCGGCTTCGCGGATGCTGTCACCAGTCTCATCGTGTAGTTCTGTTGGGAATGGGCCATCGCCGACCCGCGTCGTGTACGCCTTCGTAACGCCCACGATGTGTTCGAGATCCCGCGGTGGTAAACCCGCCCCTACGCAGACCCCGCCAACCGTCGGGTTGGACGACGTGACGAATGGATATGTGCCGTGATCGTTGTCCAGCAACGCCGCCTGCGCGCCCTCCAACAACACGGACTCCCCCGCCGCCATCGCGTCGCGCAAAAGCAAGCCGGTATCCGCGACCATCGGCGCGAAGAGATCCCGGAACGACAGCAATCGCTCGACCATCGCCTCGACCTCATACGGCTCCTCACCATAGATGCCCTCGAATATCGCGTTCTTCTCCCGCAACACAGCCGTCAGCTTGGTCCGCAGAATGCCTTCGTCAAAGATATCCTGCACCCGGATGCCGACGCGAGCTACCTTGTCTTCGTAAGTCGGACCAATGCCGCGGTTGGTAGTTCCGATCTTGGCTTTCCCGAGAGCTTTCTCGCGGTGCGAGTCAAGGTGAATATGGTACGGCATGATGAGATGCGCCCGACCGTCGATCTTCAACCGGTCGCGAACCGAGAGCCCCCGGCCTTCGAGCTCCGTCACCTCTTCGGCCAGAACTTCCGGGTTAACGACCACGCCATTGCCGATCGTGTTGGTGACACCCTCACGCACGATGCCTGACGGGATGAGGTGCATCACGAACTCCTCTTCACCGACCCTCACCGTATGCCCGGCGTTGTTGCCGCCCGAATACCGTCCAACGTAGCGCACGTCCCGCGCTAACGAGTCGCAGACCCTGCCCTTGCCTTCATCACCCCAGGCCAACCCGAGGACGACCGTAGCCGTCAAGACTTCACCTCCACAATCGCAGAAAACGCACCAATACAAACTGGATATCCCGGATAAATAGAGTAGGTCTCATCCAGGGTTCGTACTCCACCGGCATGTGAATAGAGACCTCTGATATCCGACACGCTCGCAGATTAGCACATGGCACCTCTATTTTGAATCGTCTCGCCAAAAGCTCCACTACTCGAAAAGCACCACCGGCTCGTCGTAGCGTCTCACCCGGTTCGCGCTCCACTGTCGCTCCACAATCTCCCGCAGTTCGGCGTTTCGGGCCGCGAGGTCACCGTCGGCCAAACTATCCAGCGGGAATCGGACGTTTAGCACGCGCTCCGGAACCCGGAAACGAGTTATGCTCGCCGGGAGCACGGAACCATCCCGCACCACCTCGACGAGCTCCTCCACCGTAAACCGCCGGTAATAGAGCCGGACTTCGCCCGGTTCGAGCCTCGATTCCACGCCAGAGTCCAGGCGTCGCACCGGCGGTTTGTTCGGATATACGGACTGGAGATCCCACAAAGCCCGAACTTCGCAGGCAAATCCAGGACTACGGGCTCGCAGGTAAGTCTTCTCTCCGTCGGAATCTTCGATGACGGCCAGCCAATCGTTGCCGGGTTCCGTCGTGGATATCAAGTTCTCGCTCTTGTCGAGAGATTCGAGGTTTGGCTCTACAAGCAGATGAGTCCAGCTCTCCACGGTTTTTGGGGGTGTGATCTTCTGTGCCAGGATAAAGCGACAGCCGATACCGGACATAGTTAGGGCGCGATGAGCACCGTCGAGAAGTAGAAAGTTCTCGTTCCAGGCGGTCACTATTACGGGATTGCGTTGGACCTTCTCAGTGGTTACGCGGCCACGCAGGGTTTCCAGTCGAGACTCGTCATGAGCTTCGTGCAGGATCAAGCTTTCCACGGGGATTACCTGGAGATGGTCGAGCGCGGGGATCAACTATTTAGAGAGGCCCGCATGACCGGACAACAGCTAGGCGTCGCCTCCGCGGCGCGCAAAGATAAAGTCCAGGAGCAGAAAGCCACCAAAAAAGAAGATAGCCAGAATCAGGAAGAATCCCATCACCCCGACTACCAGATTTATAGTCTCCAAAACCTGCGACCTCTCCGTATCTTTTCAGTGTCTTTCATGAGGAGTCGGGACGAGAGGATTTGAACCTCCGACCACTCGGCCCCCAGCCGAGTGCGCTACCAGACTGCGCCACGTCCCGACGTACTTGGATCATATCAGACGAGACTCATGCTATCATCGTCGACCGTGGCACTCGCGGCGGCATATATCAGGACGGACCCGGAGGGCGAACTGCCGTCCCGCGACGACCAACGCGCCGCCATTACAGCCTACGCCACCGAGCAAAACCACCGACTCGTCGCAGTCTACGAGGACTTGGACGCTCCAGGGCAGCTTCTCTATCATCGCCCTGGCATCAAGGCGGCGATAGACAACATCAAGGAAGAGGAGGACTGGGAAGTCCTGATCGTGGCTCATCCACGTGCGATCTCGGACACGGAATCCGCCCTTCACGAGTTTGTCCACAAATTCTCTCTGTACAACAACCGTCTGGAATCTCCTCTACAAACCTGGGATGAGTCCCTGGAAAGTATGAAATCCTACCGAAAGGCGATGAGCGGCAAATAATGCCAAAAATCCCCTTTAAAAATGCGTGAAACCGGACGACTCGTCGGTTAGGATTAGAGTGTGAGCCTTTTTCTTACCATCGTCGGCGTTCTACTGCTGCTGCCTTCGTTGGCTGGCATCGCCTTCGGCGCGTATATGTCCACGCACCCAAAGACCCGCGAGTCGGGCGGCATGTTCGCGCTGCTGTGGGTTCCGGCCCTCGCCGCCGCCATCGGAGTTCTATTAAGGGATCCGGTCACCGTCGTGGTTAGCCTGATCTGCTTCGTGGTAGCAGGTACGACACTCTGTGTCGCGGGTGTCGTAACCAAGATACGTCAGCCCAAGACCCGGCGCACGACTTCCGAGAACCGCCAAAACTTGACTCACGCGCAGACCACCAGGGAGAGTTCGTCGCGCAAAAAGTACCGGCGGACGGCTTCCTGAGAGTTACCGCTCGTCGATGTTCTCCGAATTAAAAATGGTGTCGAAAATAGTATACTGCCGCAGGATTTGCCGGAAACGCTAGGAGAGGAGTCGGCTCAATGGCGCTCATCCGAACGATACTCGCGCTGGTAATCATAGTTATTCTTTTCCATGCTGGCATGTTCTACATGGGCGTGGATCGCGCCACTAACGGCCTGACCGAGGGGATCTACAGCCTCGCCGAACTACTCGAAAGCCCGATCGTGGCGATCATAGAGATCCTGCCGCTCACCCCCCAGCAACGGAATGCCGGAGGCGCGAATGGTTTCTACGTCACGGCTTTGGGGGCCGCCGCAGGATATTTCATCCTCTACTTGCTACTCGGTATCGGTCGTCGCGACTAACGTGAATATTCGTTGATAAACCGCTGATCTATAGAATCTTTTAGCGTCATGGCGGAACGTCCTTTCCAGGAGATGTCTCCGCGAATACCGAGGCCGGTTCCGTCGCCGAGGTTCAGGACGTACAGGTAACGCTGTTGCGGGACGAAAGCTTTTGAAGCTTCATTTAGCAGGTACGCCTGGATGTTGTGGAAGAGTATCGGACCCTGACGGATCGCATGGACTCCGAGCCCAGGAAGTCTTGCTCCCCGGAAGGAGATCGCATCCCCTCCTCCAAACAAGTTGGGATGTGTCGGACTCCGCAAATAGGCATCCGTCCACAAACCACCATCCTCTCCCGTCAGAACTCCCGAGCGCGAGAAGAGAGGCGGCGGCACGGAACCAGTCGCCAGTATTAGAGCATCAGCCGAGAGGCCACGCCCCGAGTCCAAGCGGACGGTTCCTTCTTTAAACGATTCGACTCGGGAGTTTAGGATTGTCTCGACACCGTTGTCTTGCAAGTAGGATGATATTGCTCGCCGTGCTTTCCGGGGTCCAGCCTCTAGTAGCTCCGGGCCGCTCTCCACCAACGTGAGGCTTGTTTTTGGGTTGGAGGTGTCTAGTCTCTGGACGGCGTTCGCGGCTACCTCGCATCCAGCCGCGCCGCCACCGGCTACTACGACTCGCAGGTCCGGTCGCTTTAGGAGATCTCGTATTCTTCGGGCATTCGACACGGGCTTGACGGGTATTACAAGCCCCCCATCGGAGATGTCCGCTCCAACTTCGACTTCCCCACCGACGCAGAAGGAAGCTGCGTCGTAGCGAAGTGAGCTGCCATCTCCGAGCACCAGCCTGTTATCGTCAGCGAGAATCCTTACGACGCTGTCCTTCACGAAGCGGCCACCGCCCTTCACGACCAGGCTTTGCACGTCGATACGGTACTGGTCCGGGGTGTAGTAACCGGAGATTACGCCGGTCGCCATCCCAGAGTATTCGAGGTGAGGGGAAGGGTTTACGAGAATCACGTCGAGACCTCGTTTAACCAGGGTGGATGCGCGGCGCAGAGCGTACAGGTGAGCGTGCCCCCCTCCCACGAACACTATAGTCTGTCGAGCCATTTCATGCCTCCATCATTGCTGGGATAACGCCCTGGGGTACGACTCCTAAGGGTATACTGTAGAGTAGGTATGTTTGTCGAATGCTTGCACATGCTGCTCGAAATACCTTATACTTGATTTAACTCGTAAGTCCCCGATAGACGGAGGCATGGTGGTTGTCCTTACAAAGGTACGAAAGAAGTACTGGGAAGAGTTCTATCCCCGGATAGTCTGGAGAACGTATGATCGAATTTAGAAATGTAAGCAAGACGTATTCAGGTTCCGACACACCAGTTGTGAAGGATTTGTCATTCGAGGTAGCTGATGGAGATATCTGTGTTTTAGTCGGGCCTTCAGGTTGCGGCAAGACCACTTCGATGCGGATGGTCAACCGTCTCATCGAGCCGACCGAAGGTGAAATCCTCATCGACGGCGAGAAGAACACCGACATGAGCGGCACCCAATTGAGGCGCAAGATCGGCTACGCAATTCAGCAAACGGGCCTCTTCCCGCACCGCAGCATCGCAGACAACGTTGCAATAGTTCCTGGTCTACTAGGCTGGAACAAGGATCACATCAAGAGCCGCGTGGACGAACTACTGGATCTCGTAGGATTGGCTCCGGACCAGTATCGCGATCGGTATCCGGCGGAACTCTCCGGTGGTCAGCAGCAACGGGTTGGAGTTGCGCGAGCGTTGGCGGCGGACCCTCCGATCATGCTCATGGACGAGCCGTTCGGCGCGGTTGACCCGATCACGCGCGACCACTTGCAGCAAGAGTTTCTCCGCATCCAGGAGGATATAAAGAAGACCATCGTCTTCGTCACCCACGACATCGACGAGGGAATAAAGATGGGCGACAAGATAGCCATCCTCAAAGAGGGCGGCGTCCTAGCCCAGTACGACACCCCCGAGAACATCCTCGCCAACCCCGCCTCGGACTTTGTGCAGTCATTCGTCGGCGGCGACCGGGTACTCAAGCGTCTCTCGCTCACGTTGGTTGGGGATATGCCGCTCGAACCGGCCAACGGAGGCAGCAAAGATCTGCCGCAAATCGACGCGGGATGGGACCTCAAAGACGCCCTCTCGGAGATCATTGGCGCGGGGACGGATCGCGGTCTAGTGGTTGATGGCGACGGCGGCAACGGCGGCTCGCGGGGCACGATCACGCTGCAGTCGATAATGAAGGTCTCGCACGGCTCGGAGTCCTCCAACTCGGAGGTCTCGGGTGGATAGCGCCGACGACCCACCGACCAGCATAATAGCTTTTCTCTTCCAGGGCGAGTTCGGTGGTGAAGAAAAGGGGCTCATAGACTGGGGCTGGTTGGCGGACAACTTTGTCGAGGACGTGGTACCAGCGTTCCTTCAGCACTTGTATCTGTGCTTGATAGCATTGGCTATCGCACTGGTGATCTCGGTTCCCGTGGGGATACTATGCGCCCGTTACCGGAAGCTTTACGCGCCGGTGACGGTCCTGACAGGGTTCTTCTACACGATACCGAGCTTCGCCATGTTCACTCTCCTTATATTCGTGGGTGGTATGAAAGTTGGGCGGGCTCCGGCAATCATCGCGCTGGTGCTATACTCGCTGCTCGTGATGATTCGGAACGTGGTAACGGGGCTCGACTCCGTACCGCCGGAGACAAAAGACGCGGCGAGAGGCATGGGGCTCACGGATCGTCAGATACTCTGGCGGGTCGAGTTGCCGTTGGCCCTGCCGGTGATCGTGGCCGGTATGAGGATAGCGATGGTAACGGTAATCGGCATTGCGGTACTCGGGGCGTACATCGGCGCTGGTGGTCTTGGAGATTTGATCTTCGACGGCATCGACCGGGACTTCCCGACGCTGTATATCACCGGAGCCGTAATGTCGACCGTACTGGCTATCGCGGCGGACCTGATCTTTGTCCGCGCCGAGCGAATTTTGAGCCCGTGGTCCCGACGTTCGAGGGGGGCGACTTAAGATGCAGGAGTTTCTAGAGGTATTCCAACGAGCGGACTTCGTACGCAACTTTATCGTCCACATTGAGCTATCGGCGCTAGCGGTCTTGTTGGGCATACTGGTGGCTATGCCGGTAGCTGTACTCGTTAACCGCTCCGACAGGGCTTCTACGGTGGCGATCAACATCGGCAACCTCGGGCGATCGATACCCTCTCTAGCACTACTGGTGCTAATGTTCCCGATATTTGGCCTGGGCTTCGACAATGCACTGTTCGCGATTACACTGCTGGCGATACCGCCCATACTCATCAACGGCGTGGTCGGGTTGCGACAGGTAAACGCACAAACCTTAGACGCGGCGAAGGGCATGGGGCTCTCGGGTCGTCAGATACTGGCGGGCGTGCAGGTGCCGATAGCCGCCCCGATCATCTTCGCCGGTATCCGAACCGCAGCAGTGCAGGTGGTGGCGAGCGTGACGCTGGCGACGTTTGTCGGTGCTGGAGGGCTCGGTGACTACATCGTAGAAGGCTTTCAGCGCAACGACAATGCAATAGCCCTGGCCGGCGCTCTCTCGGTAGCGGTTCTGGCGCTCATCACGGAGGTTGTGTTCGCGGGACTCGAAAGGGGCTTCACGCCGAAGGGGCTAAAGATAGCCGCTAAGCGGGGCAAGTAAACCAATGGAAAAGGAGAGAACATTGCTTAACGGAAACAAGTGGATAAGGGCGGTAACGCTGCTGATGGTAGCGTCGCTGGTGTCTGTAGCGGTGGCCTGCGGAGGCGGCGGAGGCGGCAGCGGCGGTGGAGGAGACCAAAGTGACTCGGACAAGAAGGTTTCTGTAGGATCGAAAAAGTTCACCGAGCAAATACTTCTGGGCTATATGTATCTATACGCTTTTGAGGAGGCCGGATACGAGACCACGGACAAAACAAACCTCGGCTCCGAGCAGGTCATGGACAAGTCTCTGCAAGACGGCACTATAGATGTGTACCCGGAGTACACGGGTACGGCCTACGTCGCCATCCTGAAGAAGCCGGCGGACTCGTATCCGGAGACGGCCGACGAGACCTACAAACAGGTCGCGGAGTTCTACAAGAACCGCGAAGACACGCCGATGCAGATGCTAGAACCCGCGCCGTTCGAGAACAACTACGGTATCGCGATGCGTAAGAGTAAGGCCGACGAGTTGGGCATAAAGACGCTGGCGGACCTTGCCGAGAAATCGGATCAGCTCGTATTCTCTTCGTACTCCGAGTTCCAGAACCGCTCGGACGGCTACCCGAACATGCAAGATAGCTACCCGAAACTTGACTTCAAGGACATCAAGATCGTCAACAGCCTCGGCATCCGGTATAAGGCACTGGCCCAGGAAGAGGCGGATGTCGCCATCGGTTTCACCACCGACGGTCAACTCGCGTCCGACGAACTTATAGTCCTCGAAGACCCGAAGAACATTTGGCCCAAGTACTATCCAGCGCCGGTCGTCACCCAGGAGTTCCTGGATAACAACGACGATGCCAAGAAGATCCTCAACGAAGTCTCCGCCAGCCTCGATGCCGACAAGATGCGCGAGCTGAACGGAAAGGTGGACCTCGAACAGGAGGACCCGGAGGATGTGGCTCAAGAGCACCTGGAGAGTGCGGGTATTCTCTAGTATCTCTTAGCTACAAGTCTATAGAGCTTTACGAGACCGTCGCGGTAAGATATCGCGGCGGTCTTCTGTTTGGTCTGTTAGGTGGAAGGCGAGGAAGTAAGTTGCTTCGAGGGACGAATGACTATCGTATCGAACGCTGGTACACGGGTGGGGTTCCGCTGGTGTCGGTGCGACTGGCGGGCGCGGCGGGACCGTTACCGGCGGTTGTGATCCAGCACCGCTTCTCCGGCAAGAAGACGGATGACCTGCTGCATTTGGCGCTGCCCCTGGCCGACTCGGGGTGCGTGGCAGTCCTCCCGGACGCGGCCATGCACGGCGACCGCGCCCCCAAAGACTTCGACCGGCGCGTGGATGAAGACCGCGACAGTCTCTTCGAAGAGGTCTTGAAAGGTACGATCCAGGAATCAAGCGAAATACTGGCCTGGATGGCGGAGCGCGAAGAGATAGACGCCACACGCATCGGGATGGTGGGAACGTCGATGGGCGGCGCGGTCGCTCTAGCCGTCGCTTGCCAGGAGCACACTCCTCCGCCGAAGGTCGCCGTCGCCCTGATGCCGACCACGCCGGGACCGGGCAGTTCGATACGCCAGAAAGCAGCCTACGCAACCGAAGCCGCGCAATCCTTCCCGACAGCGATCATGATCGTACACGGCACGGAGGACCAAGTTACGCCATATCCAAACGCCAGGAGCTTCTACGACACTCTAGTCCCCCACTACTCCGCCGCCCCCGAACGCTTACGCTTCGTGGATATGCCCGGCGAAGACCACCGGGTCGGAGCTTACTGGATCGAAGAGACCCTCTCGTGGCTAGCGAGGTTTCTTTAGAGCGTTTAAGCATTTCCTATCTGATTGAGATCCGCTGCGCACAGCGTGCTAACTAGCTCAAACCTCCGCTGGTCCTACGGCGTCGCCAGGGGTCGAGACTGGTTCTAGTGGTCCGATCTCGGCGGCTACGCGGGCTATTAGACGCCCGTCGGCGATGGCGGCTGTCAGGCCGTCTACGTCGGGCCATTGTTCTTCGGAATCCGTTGCGCCGAATCGGCTTACGAGGTCCTGGGCCACGTTCGTTCCGGTGCCGAGCCTCGGACGTCCGCGCAGTTCTAGGGCGCGGGTGGATACCGTAAGCTCCAGAGCGGCCATGCGGCGGGCTACTTGAACCAACTCTTCGGTTTTGCGAACTCCGAGAGGGGCCATGCTGGCATGATCCTCTACCCCCTCGGCGATCTGACCCCGGTAGTCGAGCGAGACGGGGTTTGCGAGCACCCGCGCTTCGGCTGCGAGCGAGGCGGAGGTGTAGCCGAGTGGTCGGAGTCCTTCGTCGCCGTCGCGGGCGGCTAGTCCGGTTGGGAGACCGCTGAATTGGGACCAGAGATGCTTCTGGATTCGTTCGTTAGCTAGGTGGACGACCTGGGCGACGGCGACCCGGAGAAGGTCGAAGGCTACGGCGAGGGCGACCACGTCGAAGTTGCCGACGGAGATTATGCTTTGGTCTTCGATCAGGACCAAAGGGTTGTCGCTGGCGGAGTTGATCTCGACTTCCATCGTCCCTCTCGAATACGCATGCGCGTCGTAGCACGCCCCGTGTGTCTGGGGGATGCACCGAAACGAGAGCGGGTCTTGCAGACTACGCGCCGCCCCCGGACGAAGCAGGTAGCTACCGTCGAGCAACTCACGAAGCCGATCCGCCGCCCGCGTCTGACCTGGATGGGGCCGCAACCGTGCGGCCTCCGGGTGGATGGTCGAGAGGTTCGCACCGAACGCCTCCATGGAGAGCGCGGCGGATATGTCGAAGATATCGAGCAGATCCGCGACATCGGCGAGCACGAGCGACCCGTGTCCCATCGTGATGCCGTTCGCGCTGATGAGGGCTAGTCCTTCTTTAGCCTTGAGTCCTAAGGGCTCCAATCCCGCCGCCCGCAGCGCGTCGGCACCGTTCATGCGCTCCCCGTTGAATTCCGCTTCGCCACGACCTATCAAGACTTGGCCGATCTCGGCCATCTCTGCGAGATCCGCTTGTCCCACACTCCCCCCGAGCCTAACTATCGGATGGACCCCGGCGTTCAATGCATTGACGAAAGCCTGGACAAGCTCCGTCCGCACGCCGACACCGCCCTTCGCCATACCATTGATGCGCGTTACCATCATCGCTCGCACGACGCTGGCAGAAACCTCCGCCCCCTGGTGGGTGGTATGGCGGCTGACGAGCTTCGCGGAGAAGTGGTCCAGGCTCTCGAATGGGATCTGATACCGGGCTAAAGAACCAACGCCGGTGTTCATGCCGTAGACGAGGTCTCCGCGCTCCAGCACCTGCTCAACCACTGCGCGAGCCTGCCGAACCCGATCTAGGGCCGCCACCGAGACCTCCACCCGAGCCCCGAGCCGCGCAACACTGACGACCTCCTCGATGTAGAGATCGTCCCCAGTCAACATCACCGTCCCACTACCCAACGAGACCGGATCCACCGAGATCACCTCCCGCAGAAACCAGACTCCTACGTGAATTTAAAAATTCACAATGTGCGGCCTTAGTGAGTGGTGTGTATAATTTCATTCACCTTAGTGTAGCAAGGAAGAGGAGTGGCGGATAGAGTGAGTTCGCAGGTTGGATAGTGTGGCGCGGGACGTTGAGTTTGAACGATTGCCGGGGCTTTTTGATCGGCGCCGGCTCTCGCCCACGCAGCGGCGGGTGGCGCGGTTTGTGGCGGATCATCCTAGGGAGGCGCCGTTTCTTACGAGCGTAGAGTTGGCGGCGCGGGTCGGGGTTAGTCAGCCGACGGTAACGCGGCTCGCGGTCGCACTCGGGTACGCGGGATACGGTGAATTTCAGCGGGATCTCCGCCGGATGGCTCTAGGTACTGTAGAAGATGGTCATCGAAACAAGTTCCAGGCTTCGGTGGATGATGAGATCTCGAACCTGCGGGCTTTGCGGGAATCGCTCGCAGACGGGGATGTGATAGGAGATCTCGGTCGAGAATTAGCCGCTTCCGAGCCGCTCGTGGTTATAGGATTGAGAGCCAGCGCCCCTCTCGCCCAATACTTTGGCTACTTCGCCGAACGCATCCACCCGGACGTTCGCCTCGTTACTGCCGGTGGCAGCAGTGGCACGGACGATCTCGTACACGCGCACCGTTCTGGAGCGGCGTGGGCTCTGTGCTTCGTGATGCCGCGTTATCCCAGGGAGACATTGGAGATGATGCGTTACGCCCGTGAGCTAGGGATGCAAGTAGTGACCGTGACCGACCGCGACTCCGAGACTATCGAGGCATCGAGCGACCGGGTGCTACCGGCGAGTGTTGGCTCGCGGCTCGTGTTCGACTCGCAGACGGCGGCGATGGCGCTCTCCACGGCGTTACTCGAAGCACTCTCGGATGCAGCTCCCGAACGGGCACAGGCAAGCCTCGAAGACTTCGAGCATCGAGCGGCGAAACTGGGATGGTTTGAGGCGTGATCGTGACTACCCGCAGAGTCCAGGACCGTATCGAGGAACTATTCGCCCTCGCGCCGAGCCCAAACAGCGGCGCAGACCGCCCCGCCTTCTCACAAAGAGAAGCGGAAGCCACACTACTAGTAGCCCAGTGGGCCGAGGAAGCCGGTCTACAACCCGCCATCGACCCGTTCGGAAACCTGTGGTGCCTACCACCCGGAGATAGACCGTTCGTGACCAGCGGATCACACGTCGATACCGTCCCCGACGGCGGGCGACTCGACGGTCCACTAGGTACGGTCCTGGGGGTCGAAGCGGCGGAGAGCGTGCGGGGGCAAAGCGGTCTTCTGATCTGCGCCGCCGAGGAAGCCGCCCGCTTCGGAGCCGGTACTATCGGGTCGCGCTGCATGACCGGAAAACTCTCCGACAGCGACCTCGCCGAGATGCGTGACGCCAACGGTCGAGACGCTCTAACCGCCCGAGAAGAGTATCTGCAGGCTTTGGACACGCTTCCGCGACTAGAGAGGTCGCCGCTGGATCGAGTTTTGGCGCACGTCGAGATTCACATAGAACAACGCACGGATCTCCAGCGAGACGGCTGCTCCATCGGCATAGCCACAACCATCGCAGGCCCGGTTCGCCACAGGCTCCACTTCATCGGAGAGGTAGCCCACGCCGGAGAGACTCCCGCCACCGAACGCCGCGACGCACTCTGCGCCGCCGCCGAGACTACGCTGCTCGCAGAGCGTCTCTGCAAAGGGTACGCTCCCCACACCACCGCCACCGTCGGCACCTTACGACTAGCGCCAAACGCACTAACCAGCATCCCCGGAACGGCGGAACTCGGAGTAGATATCCGAAGCACTAAGCCCGGCGAGGCGAAGCGACTCCTGGAGGAGTTGCTCGCTGGAGCCCACGATGCTGCGGATTCGCGGGGTGTAACCCTCTCTGAGAAATCCCTCTCCGCTTCCGAGCCGACGGTGATGGATGAGGAGATGGTACGGGCGGTAGAGGAGGCGTGTAAGGAGACCGGTGCGAGTTACCGGCGGGTCGTGAGTTTCGCCGGACACGACGCGCAGCATGTCGCCGCAGCGGTTCCGGCGGCGTTGCTCTTTGTGGCTTCAGAGAACGGCGTTAGTCACGCGCCGGGCGAGGCGGCGGATTGGCACGATGTCGAGGCGGCGCTCGCCGTCCTCACCACGCTAATGCGAGACTTACAGGCAACGAGGAGGCATCAATGACGGAGACCAGGAAAGCCCCGACCATCCGAGCGCCGCGTGGCACGGAGCTAACCTGCAAAGGCTGGCACCAGGAGGCCGCCCTTCGGATGCTAATGAACAACCTCGACCCCGAGGTCGCCGAGCGTCCCGAAGACCTCGTCGTCTACGGTGGCACCGGCAAGGCCGCCCGAAATTGGGAGAGCTTCTGGGCGATAGTAAGTACGCTGCAAAACCTTGAGAACGATGAGACATTGCTCGTGCAGTCCGGCAAGCCCGTGGCTGTCTTCAAGACGCACCCGTGGTCGCCACGCGTCCTGATCGCGAACTCCCTTCTCGTCCCCGAATGGGCGGATTGGGCGACGTTCCGGGAGTTGGAGAAGGCCGGGCTCACGATGTACGGTCAGATGACGGCGGGCTCTTGGATCTACATAGGAACCCAGGGCATTCTCCAGGGAACCTTCGAGACCTTCGCCGCCGTCGCCGAACAACGCTTCGACGGCACCCTTCAGGGCCGCGTCTGCCTGACCGCCGGACTCGGCGGCATGGGCGGCGCACAACCACTCGCCATCACCATGAACGGCGGGGTAGCTCTCTGCGTCGAGATCGACGAGAAGCGTATCGAGCGCCGCATCGAGCACCGTTACCTCGACGAACGCATCGACAAACTGGACGACGCCATAGCCCGCACCGAAGAAGCGAAGAGAAACGGCGAAGTGGTGTCAATAGGAATCCTGGGGAACGCGGCGGAGATCTTCCCGGCGTTGTTGGAACGCGGTTACATCCCGGACGTGGTCACCGACCAGACCTCGGCCCACGACCCGCTCGTCGGCTACATCCCAACCGGCTACGACCTCGAAGCCGCCGCCGACCTGCGTGAGTCGGACTCCGAGACTTACATAGATGAGTCCCGTGCTTCGATGGCTCGCCACTGCGAGGCGATGGTCGGGTTTATGGAGCGCGGCGCGGAGGTCTTCGACTACGGCAACTCCCTGCGCGGCGAGGCGAAGCTGGGCGGCTTCGAGAGAGCGTACTCGTATCCTGGGTTCGTCCCAGCGTACATCCGACCGCTTTTCTGCGAGGGCCAGGGACCGTTCCGGTGGGCCGCTCTCTCCGGCGACCCGGCGGACATCGCCGCTACGGACGATGCGATGCTAGAGTTGTTCCCCGAAGACGAGCGGCTCTCGCGTTGGATCTCTGAAGCCCGCGAGAAAGTCCACTTCCAGGGCTTGCCCGCCCGCATCTGCTGGCTCGGGGCCGGGGAGCGGTACAAGGCTGGGCTGCGCTTCAACGAACTCGTGGCGGACGGAACGATCTCCGCGCCGATAATTATCGGGCGGG
>JAABUN010003425.1_pt1 | contig 24642 bp, 23 predicted proteins | sample 5559311 | NCBI WGS metagenome assembly JAABUN01 (sample SAMN10711877, study PRJNA513370) | rock metagenome | isolation source: Antarctica rocks | place: Antarctica: Victoria Land, Siegfried Peak sud
CACCATCCGCCGCGACAACCTCGAAGCCGCCGGTCGCGAATGGTCCACGGACGACGAGGCCGCGTTCAAGGCGCCCATCCGCGCCCAGTACGAAACCCAGGGGATCCCCACCTACGCCACCGCCCGGTTGTGGGACGACGGCATCATCGACCCCGCCATGACCCGCGACGTGCTGGGACTCGGCCTCGCCGCCGCCAGCAATGCGCCGGCGGAATCAACCCGCTTCGGCCTGTTCCGGATGTGACCGCGATGTTCCGCACCCTGCTCATCGCCAACCGCGGCGAAATCGCCTGCCGCATCATCCGCACCGCCCGCCGCATGGGTGTCCGCACCATCGCCGTGTTCTCCGATGCCGACGCCGACGCCCTGCACGTCCGCTTGGCCGACGAAGCCCACCCCATCGGCCCCGCCCGCGCCGCCGACAGCTACCTCCGCGCCGACCGCATCCTGGCCGCCGCCCGCGCGTCCGGCGCCGACGCCATCCACCCCGGCTACGGCTTCCTCTCCGAGAACGCCGAATTCGCCGAAGCCTGCGCCGCCGCCGGCATCACCTTCGTCGGCCCGCCGCCCGCCGCCATCCGCGCCATGGGCAGCAAGGCGGAATCGAAGCGGCTGATGGAGGCCGCCGGCGTGCCTATCGTGACCGGCTACCACGGCACGGACCAGGACCCCGCGCACCTCGCGGACCAGGCCGCCCGCATCGGCTTCCCCGTGCTCATCAAGGCCAGCGCCGGCGGCGGCGGCAAGGGTATGCGCCCGGTCCTGCACGCCGCCGACTTCTCCACCAAGCTTGCCGGCGCGCAACGCGAGGCCAAGGCCGCCTTCGGCGACGACCGCGTGCTGTTGGAACGCTACCTGCAACGCCCCCGCCACGTCGAGGTCCAGGTCTTCGCCGGCACATGCGGCCACACCATCCACCTGCACACCCGCGACTGTTCCGTGCAGCGCCGCCACCAGAAGGTGCTCGAGGAAGCCCCCGCGCCGGACCTCCCCGACGCCCTCCGCCACCGCCTGCACGCGGCCGCCATCGCCGCCGCCCGCGCCGTCGGCTACGTCAACGCCGGCACGGTGGAGTTCATCGTCGAGGGGGACGACGCCTTCTTCATGGAGATGAACACCCGCCTCCAGGTCGAGCACCCGGTGACCGAGGCCATCACCGGCCTCGACCTGGTCGAGTGGCAGCTCCGCGTCGCCGCCGGCGAACCTCTGCCGCTGCGGGAAGCCCCCGCGCCGCAGGGCCACGCGGTGGAGGTCCGCCTCTACGCCGAGGACCCGGACCACGATTTCCGCCCCGCGGTCGGCACCGTCGAGGACTTCGACCCGCCCTGGACCATGCCCGATCTGCGGATCGACACCGGCATCCGCGCCGGCAATGCGATCACCCCGCACTACGACCCGATGATCGCCAAGCTCATCGCGCACGGCGCGGACCGCGACGCCGCGCTGCGACGCCTGGCCGAGGCCCTGGACGCCACCGGGCTGACCGGCCTGCGGACCAACCTCGCCTTCCTCCGCCGGCTGGTCCGCCACCCGGCGATGCTGGCCGGCGAACTCGACACCGGCTTCCTCCCCCGCCATGCCGCCGATCTTCTCCCGCCGCCCCGGCCGGCGCCGGCCAGTGTCGTGGCCGCCGCGGTGTCGGTGCTGCTGTCCCGTGAAGCCACGGCGGCCGACGCCGCCTCGCCCTGGTCCCGCGCCGATGGCTGGCGGCTGCACGGCACGGCCGAGCGGCTGCTGCGGCTGGACGACGGCGTCGCCCCGCGCGACCTGCTGCTGCGCCAGCGGCCCGGTGGCGGCGAGTTGGAGATCGACGGCGGCGCATACCGCATCGAGCCGGCCGAGACGACCGAAGGGTCGGCCACCCTGGTCCGCATCGACGGCCGGCGCGAGCGGTTCGGCCACAAGCCGGGCCGCAACGGCTTCACGCTCTCATCCGGCGGTGCGGCCGGCGGCCACTGGGCCATGCGCTGGCTCGACCCCTACGCACCGCCGGGCGGCGAGGCGGCGGGGCAGGGGCGCCTCGCCGCGCCTATCCCCGGCCGGGTCGTGCAGATCCTGGTCGCGTTTGGCGACACGGTCGTCCGTGGCCAGCTTCTGGCGGTGCTGGAGGCCATGAAGACCGAACTCCGCATCACCGCCCCCGCCGATGGCGTGGTGGCCGAAATCGGCTGCGCGCCCGGCGACAGCGTGGAGGAGGGGACCGCCATCGTGGTCCTGGCGCCGTAGCGCAGGCAGCCAGCAAGGCCGGCCAGCAAGGCGGGCCAGCAAGGCGGGGGAGGGAACTCCCCCGATCCCCCTCCTTTTTTTGATCGTAGGAACCCTGCCGGGTCACTCCCGCCGCAGCACCTGATCCATCAGCCGGTCGGCCCAGGGGCGGGATTGGAACCGCGCCCGCAGCGTCGCCTCGTCGTAATCCTCCCGCAGCCAGTCGAGGAATGGCTTGCCGGTGCGGTGTGCCGTCGCGTACGCCTCGAAGAACGCGTCAAGGATGCCGGTGCGGCTCTGCCGGAGGTGCCCGAAGCGCCACGACAATTGCGCCAGCGCGGCCTCCGGCGGGCGGCCCTGAAGCACCAGCCACAGCCCGGCGGCCAGGCCGGTGCGGTCGGCGCCGGATTTGCAGTGCAGCAGCGCCGGTTCCTGCATCGTGCGGAAGGTCTCGGCCAGCCGCAGGATGCGGTCCTTGTGCGGCGCGCCGCGGCTCTCGAACGGCGCGTCGACCTGCACCAGTCCGAGCGTCGCCGCCGCCTGCCGCCCCAGTGCGTCGGAGCCGCAATCGGCGCGGTGGCCGCGCAGGTTGATGACCGTCCGCAGCCCGTGCCGCCGCGCCGCCATCCGCAATTGCCAGGGCAGCGGGTGGTTGGACCGGTACAGCCGGCCGGGTTCCACCACCCCCCAGTTGCGCCACGGCAGCCGCAGCACCGCGTGGTCCACGAACAGGCTGTTCAGCCAGGCCTGGCGGCCGGGGCGCTTCGGGTGCGTGGCGGGAATGGCGGACACGCGCAGGGTATGGGGCGCTCCGGGACGCAATGACAGAGGCGGCGCTACTCCATGCGCGCCCCGGACAGGCGCACCATTTCCTTGAACATCGGGCGCTGCCGGGCGGCGTGCGCCAACGCCTCCTCCGGCGTGCTCCAGACGCAGCGCGCGCCGGTCTGCTCGAAGCGGCGCTGCACGGCGGGGTCGGCGGCGACCTCCCGCATCGCGGCGTTGACCTTTTCCACGATCATCCGCGGCATTCCGGCCGGCCCGACCCAGGCGCACCAGGATGTGACCACGAAATCCGCGATGCCGGCCTCCGCCATGGTCGGCACCTCCGGCAGTGTCGCCCAGCGTTCGGGGCTGGTCACCGCGAAGGCCTTCACCCGGCCTTCCTGGATCACCGGCATGTAGCTCGCCAGGTTGTCGATCGCGAAGGTCAGGTCGCCCGAGAGCATCGCCGGGATGATCTGCGCGGCGCCGCGGAACGGCACGTGGTGGCCGTCGATCTTCTGCCGGTCGCAGAACAGGCTGCCCGAAAGGTGCGCGGTGGTGCCGACGCCGGGGCTGCCGTAGCTGACGCCGCGCGGGCGGGACCGCGCCCAGGTGATGAACTCCTGCGCGGTCCCGGCCGGGGTGTACTGCGCCGGCGCCACCAGCACGTTCGGCAATTCCCAGTGCATCGAGACGACCGAGAAGTCGCGCTCGGGATCGAACGGCAGCTTGGCGTAGAGGAACTGCGCGATCGACAGGTTGGCGACCGTCGCCGGACCCTGGGTGTAGCCATCCGGCGCCGCCTTGGCGATCGCGTCCATGCCGATGTTGCCGCCGGCTCCGGGGCGGTTCTCCAGGACGAAATTCTGCCCGAGCCGCTGCCCCAGCCGCTCGCAGACGATCCGCGCCAGCACATCGGTCGAACCGCCGGGCGGCCAGGGCACCACGACCCGGATCGGCCGCTCCGGCCAGGCCGCCTGCGCCCGCGCGGGGAGCGCGGCGGCAAGCGGCAGGATCAGTGGGGTGGCGAGCAGGCTGCGGCGGCGGAACATGGATTTGGGGCTTCCCGGCGGGTTCGGCCGCAACCAAGCATCCACTCGGGGTGCCGGCAACCGGCCGGTCCACCCTCACCGGATGCGGCGTTGCGATGCCTTCCGGAATCTCTCCCAGCGACCGGGTTCCATCGGTTGGCGTTGCGCGCCCGGCGCCACGCCGCCGCCGTGGTTCTGCGCCGGGAATATGCGGCGGAACGGCGGCGGGATCGCGCCTCAGCACTCCAGCACCAGGTTGCCGACATAACGCCCCTGTTCCACCGCCTCATGCGCCGCGACGCACTCCGCAAGCGGCAGCCGCGCCGCGATCGCGTGCCGCAGCAGCCCGCGTTCCAGCCAGGGCGTCAGCGCGCCGATCGCCGTGGCCCGCTGCGCCGTGGTGAGTTCGTAGACGATGAAGAACCGTACCGCGATGCCGCGCATGATGGCCGGCCCGAACGTCAGCTCCGCCGCCGCCGCGTTGGCGCCGTAGGCGGCGCACAGGCCGCCCCGCGCCAGCACCGCCGGCAGCATCGCCGCGTTGCCCGACACGTCCACCTCCACCACGCGGTCCGCCCCGTGGCCGCCGGTGAGCCGCGCCACCTGCGCCGGCACGTCGCCGTCGCGGTAGTTGATCGTGGCATCGGCGCCGGCCGCCATGGCGTGCGCCGCCTTGGCCTCGCCGCTGACCGTCGCCAGCACCTGCGCGGCGCCGAGCAGCCGGGCGAACTGGATGGCGTAGTGGCCGACCGCGCCGGCGCCGCCGCTCACCAGCACCCGCTGGCCGGTGACCCCGCCATCGGTCAGCAGCGCGTGCAGCGCGGTCAGCGCCGGGATGCCGAGGCAGGCGCCGGCGTCGAACGGCGTGCTATCCGGCAGCCGCACCGCCTGCGCCGAAGGCAGCGCGATGTATTCGGCCGCGGTGCCGAACGGCCGCTGCCACTGGCCGTTCCAGATCCACACGCGCTGCCCGATCCGGCCGCGGTCGACGCCCTCGCCCACCGCCTCGATGGTGCCGGCGCCGTCGCTGTGCGTGATCACCCGCGGGAAGGCCATGGCGCGGGAGCCCTTGCGGGTCTTCCAGTCCGATGGGTTGACGCCCGAGGTGGCGAGGCGGACCAGCACCTCGCCCGGCGCCGGGTCCGGCGTCGGCATCTCGCCATGGGTGAGGACTTCGGCGGCGGTGCCGTTGCGTTCGTACCAGACGGCATTCATCGGTTCTGCTCCCGCAGGGTTGCTGGTGTTCCGGTCCCGACGCCTGGTTCCCAGGCGTCGGGTGGAGCGGCCCCCCGGATCAAAGGCCAGTGATGAAAATCCGCCGGTTTCTTTCGGTGAACTCTGCCACTAGGGCCAGGCCACCGCCGGCGGCAGCGACATCAGGATGGCCTCGACGTTCCCGCCGGTCTTCAGCCCGAACAGCGTGCCGCGGTCGTGCAGCAGGTTGAACTCCACGTAGCGGCCGCGGCGGACCAGTTGGTGCTGCCGCTCGGCGGCTGTCCAGGCCTCCCGCATCCGGTGTCGGACGATGGACGGGTAGCATTCCAGGAAGGCCAGGCCGACATCCTGGACGAAGGCGAAGTCGCGGTCGATGCCATGCCCCGGCGTGCGGTCGCCGAGGTGGTCGAAGAAGATGCCGCCGAGGCCGCGCGCCTCGCCGCGGTGCGGCAGGGTGAAGTACTCGTCGCACCAGGCCTTGAAGCGCGGATAGTACGCCGGGTCGTGGCGGTCGCAGGCCGCCCGGAAGGCGGCGTGGAACCGGGCCGCGTCGGCCAGCGACTCCGGCGCGTCGAGCGCCATCGGCGTCAGGTCGCCGCCGCCGCCGAACCAGGCGCGGGTGGTGACCAGGAAGCGGGTGTTCATGTGGACGGCCGGCACGCGGGGGCTGCGCAGGTGGGCGACCAGCGAGACCCCGGTGGCGAAGAACCGCGGGTCCTCGGCCGCGCCGGGCATCTGGCCGCGGAATTCCGGCGAGAATTCGCCGGATACCGTCGAGACGTTGACGCCCACCTTCTCGAACACCCGGCCGCGCAGCAGCGCCATCACCCCGCCGCCGCCGCCGGCCCGGTCCCAGGCATGGCGCTCGAAGCGACCTGGCGGCAGGGCGCCGTGCGGGCCGCCGTCGCACTCGTCCTCGATCGCCTCGAAGGCGGCGCAGATCCGGTCGCGCAATTCCTCGAACCAGGCGCGCGCCCGGCCGGCATGGGGGTGCGCTGCCGGACCGTCGGCAGCCTGGGTGCCGGGGGAGGGGCTGATAGGCTGCCCGAGGGCGTCGGTCACGGCGGATGCTCCGGTGGAAGGCGGCGGGCGGCAGGGATGCCCCGGCCCGGCGGAGAATGCACCCCCGGCGGATTGCGGGACCCCGCAACGTCCCTTTATAAGCGGCGCGGCACAGTGTTGCAGCGCGGGCACGGGGTTGCCTACGCCTCCGGCACCTGTTGCAGGATTGGCATTCGACCGTCGCGGTCCCATTTCGGGATACCCGCACGGTCGCAATCGAGGACGCAGAGGCATGGCCGACACCACGGCGCCACATCCGGCGCGCCATTCGGGTCCCCCCGAGGACGGCGAAACCCGCCGGGACTTCCTGAACCTGGCGACCGCGGCGTTCACCGCCGTCGGCGTCGGCGCCCTGGTCTGGCCCTTCATCAGCTCCATGAACCCGGCGCGCGACGTGCTGGCGCTTTCCACCACCGAGGTCGACATCAGTCCGATCGCCGTTGGTGCATCCGTCACCGTAGTGTGGCGCGGCAAGCCGGTCTTCATCCGCCACCGTTCGGCCCAGGAAATCCAGGCGGCGCGCCAAGTGCCGCTATCGCAACTGCCCGACCCGGCACCCGATCAGACACGCGTGAAGAAGGACGAGTGGCTGGTGGTGGTCGGCGTCTGCACCCATCTGGGCTGTGTGCCGCTTGGGCAGAAATCGACCGACGCGCGCGGCGACTACGGCGGCTGGTTCTGTCCCTGCCACGGCAGCCATTACGACACCTCCGGCCGTGTCCGGCGGGGGCCGGCGCCGGCCAACTTGGCGGTGCCCGATTACGCCTTCATGACCGACACGCAAATCCGGATAGGCTGAGGAGAACACCATGGCATCCGGCCTCACCGAAAGCGCCTTCACCAACCCCGTCATCCGCTGGGTCGATGCGCGCCTGCCCGTCTTCACCATGATCCAGAAGGAATACGGGACCTTCCCGACGCCCCGGAATTTCAACTACTTCTGGAATTTCGGCGCGCTGGCCATGATCAACCTGACGATCATGATCGCCACTGGCATCTTCCTGGCGATGCACTACACGCCGCACACCAGCATGGCTTTCGACAGCGTCGAGCGCATCATGCGCGACGTGAACTACGGCTGGCTCCTGCGCTACGTTCATTCCAACGGCGCCAGCATGTTTTTCATCGTCATCTACATCCACATCTTCCGCGGCCTTTACTACGGTTCGTACAAGGCGCCGCGCGAGCTGCTGTGGATGTTGGGCGTGGTGATCTTCCTGCTGATGATGGCCGCCGCCTTCATGGGCTACGTGCTGCCGTGGGGCCAGATGTCGTTCTGGGGCGCCACCGTCATCACCAACCTGTTCAGCGCCATCCCGCTGGTCGGCCCGAGTATCGTCACCTGGCTGTGGGGCGGCTTCAGCGTCGACAACCCGACCCTGTCGCGGTTCTTCAGCCTGCACTACCTGATGCCCTTCATGATCTTCGGCGTGGTCTTCCTGCACGTGGCGGCGCTGCACGTGACGGGTTCCAACAACCCGCTCGGCATCGACGCCAAGGGGCCGCAGGACACGCTGCCCTTCCATCCCTACTACACCGCCAAGGACAGCGTCGGCATCGTCGCCTACCTGGCGGTCTTCGCCATCCTGGTGTTCTTCTTCCCGAACGTGCTGGGGCACGCCGACAACTACATTCCGGCCAACCCGCTGGTGACGCCGGCGCACATCGTGCCGGAGTGGTACTTCCTGCCGTTCTACGCCATCCTGCGGGCGGTTCCGGACAAGCTCGGCGGCGTATTGCTGATGGGCGGCTCCATCGTCATCCTGTTCATCCTGCCCTGGCTGGACGGCAGCCCGATCCGTTCCATGCGGTTCCGCCCGCTGGCGCGGCCGTTCTTTCTGGCTTGGGTGGGGTCGTTCTTCGTGCTGCTGTACTGCGGTGGCAAGCCGCCGGAAGAACCGTTCATCACCATCAGCCAGGTGGCGACGGCCTACTACTTCCTGTATTTCCTGGTGATCCTACCGCTGCTGGGGCGCCTCGAACGGCCGTTGCCGCTGCCGGAGAGCATCTCGCGGCCGGTGCTGCGGAGCGGTGGCGGCGGCATGATGCCGGCCGGCGCCATGGGCAAGCCGATGGAGAAGGCATGATGGGTCCCCTGCGTGCCATGCGGGCATTCGCAGTCGCGGTCGGTTTGCTGGCTGGCGGGCCGGCGCTCGCGGCAGGCGAGGCCATCGCGCTGCCGGACACCCGCTTCTCCTTCGACGGCCTGTTCGGCACCTTCGACCGTGCTTCGGCGCAGCGCGGCTTCCAGGTCTACAAGGAGGTCTGTTCCAACTGCCACTCCATGCACCTGCTGTCCTATCGCAGCCTGCGGGACCTTGGGCTTTCGGATGCCGAGGTGCGGGCCATCGCCGCCACCGTGACCGTCAACGACGGTCCGAACGACGAAGGCCAGATGTTCGAGCGGCCGGGCCGACCCTCAGACCGGTTCCGCAATCCGCACCCGAACGAGCGGGCGGCCCGCGCCGCCAACAACGGCGCCTATCCGCCGGACCTCTCGGTCATCACCAAGGCGCGGGAGAACGGTTCGGACTACATCCATGCCCTGCTCACCGGCTATTCCGACCCGCCGGCCGGCGTCACCCTGATGGATGGGATGAACTACAACAAGTATTTTGCCGGCCACCAGATCGCCATGGCTGCGCCGCTGACCGGCGAGGGCCAGGTGGAATACCACGACCAGACCAAGGCCACCGTCGAGCAGATGACGACCGACGTGGTCACCTTCCTCACCTGGGCCTCGGAGCCTGAACTCGAGCAGCGCAAGGCGATGGGCGTGAAGTTGGTGCTGTTCCTCAGCATCCTGGGCGGCCTGGCCTATGCGGTGAAGCGCCAGGTCTGGGCCGACGTCCATTAGCGGTCTGGCGGATGGGGGTGGCGTCCCCCGTCCGGGTCGCCCAGACAGGATCGATCCCGGCGGCGCGGCCCGGCGCCAACGCCGCAACGCCGGGGGACTTTCCTGATGCATCGCCGTACCCTGTTGGCTGCCGCCCTTGCCACGCCCGCATTGCCGCGCCCTGGCCTTGCCCAGACTGCGGCCGTGATGCGCCTGTCGCATCAATTCCCGCCCTCCCACCACAACGCGCGGGTGATCTCCGCCTTCGCCGAGGATGTGATGGCTCGGTCCAACGGCAGCGTGCAGGTTCAGGTGTTCCCGGCGGAGCAACTCGCCCGCGCGGCGGAGAATTTCCCCGGCGTGGCGCGTGGCGCCTTCGAGGCGGCGGCGGCGGTGAACTTCCAGTGGGGCAACACCCTGCCGGAAATGAACGCCGTCACCATTCCCTACCTGTTCAGCACGCTCGACCGCATCCAAAGATTCCCCGGCAGCGATGCGGCGAAACAGCTTGAGGCGTTGCTGGAGCGCCGCGCGGTCCGCAACCTGATATGGCTCTACACCTCCCGCCAGGCGATCTTCACCAGCAACCGCAAGCCGCTGGTGGAGCTGGAGGATTTCCGTGGCCTGAAGGTCCGCGGCCTCAACCCGCTGACCGACAACGCGCTCACCGCCGTCGGTGCGGCGGCGGTGGCGATGCCGGGGCCGGAGGTGCCGCAGGCGTTGCAATCCGGGCTGCTGGACGCCGGGCTGACCGACCTCTCGGCCGCGGTGTCCCGCCGCTTCTACGAGTTCCAGAAGTTCGGCACCGTCGCGCCGTACTTCGCGGTGATCAGCCATGTCTACGTCAACCCGCGCTGGTGGGCCGCGCTCGCCCCGCCGCAGCGGGCGGCGATCGAGACGGCGGCCCGCCAGGCCGAACAGGACCAGATCGGCGTCACCGAGCGGACCGCCGCCGAGGCGCTGGTCGAACTCCGCGCCCGCGGCATGACGCTGCATGAGCAGACCGCCGCCGAGGCCGCCACCTGGCGCGCCGCGATGCAGCCGCCGGTGGTCGAGGCCTTTCTGCGCCAGGCGCCGGAAAGCGGGCGGCGGGTGCTGGATCTGCTCGCCGCGCTGTGACGCCACGCAGCCGTGCCTGAACCTCCGGGGCGATCCCGTAACGGCGCCACCCAGGCCGAAAGGACACCGGGAATGACCCTGCCGGACACCACCGCGCTCGATGCCGCGGCGCTCCCATCGGGGGTGCGCGCCCGCATCGTGGCGAACGGCAACGGCCTGGCCATGCACCTGTTGGAGGCCGGGTTCGAGACCCCCGGCCGCCCCTGCGTGCTTCTCCTGCACGGCTTCCCCGAACTCGCCTATTCCTGGCGGAAGGTGATGCGGCCGCTGGCCGAGGCGGGCTACCACGTGGTCGCCCCCGACCAGCGCGGCTACGGCCGCACCACCGGCTGGAACGGCGCATACGACGGCGACCTCGCGCCGTTCGGGCCGCTGAACCTGGTGCGCGACGCCTTGGGGCTGCTCGCCGCGCTCGGCCACGCATCGGTGGCAGCGGTGGTGGGGCATGATTTCGGCTCGCCCGTCGCCGCCTGCTGCGCGCTGGCCCGGCCGGACGTGTTCCGCGCCGTGGCCCTGATGAGCGCCCCCTTCACCGGCCCGCCCGCCTTCGGGGCCGTTGCGCCGGCCGGCGACATCCACGCCGATCTGGCGCGGCTGCCGCGGCCACGGAAGCACTACCAGTGGCACTACTCCACACGCGGGGCGGATGCCGACATGCTCGACTGCCCGCAGGGTCTGCCGGCCTTCCTGCGCGCCTACTACCACTTGAAAAGCGCCGACTGGCCCGGCAACCAACCCTTCCCCCTGACCGGCTGGACCGCAACCGAATTGGCGAAGCTGCCCGAATACTACGTCATGGACCTGCACCACGGCATGGCGGCGACGGTGGCGCCCGCCATGCCATCCCCTGCGGCGGTCGCCGCCTGCGGCTGGCTGACCGAGGCGGAGCTTGCGGTCTACGCCGGCGAATACCGCCGCACCGGCTTCCAGGGCGCCCTCAACTGGTACCGCAGCCGGACCGCGGGCCTGGCCGCCGCGGAGTTGCTGCTGTTCGCCGGACGCACCATCGACGTGCCCTCGTGCTTCATCGCCGGCGCCAGCGACTGGGGCATCCACCAGACGCCCGGCGCCCTGGCGCGGATGCAACAGGCCGCCTGCACCCGCATGACCGGCTGCCACCTGATCGACGGCGCCGGCCATTGGGTGCAGCAGGAACGACCCGAGGTGGTGAGCGACCTGCTACTGCGCTTCCTGGCCGCGGCCTGACCGCAGGGTCCCGCCGGCGGCGATCCGGTCAGCCCAGCAGCCCCCAGCGGAGGCCGAGCCGGTGCAGCGGGCCGACCAGCAGGTTGCACAGCACGGTCCGCGTGAGGTGGAAACCCAGCACCAGCGGCACCGCGAATTCCAGCGCCTTGGCGGTCAGCGCCATCTCCGGCGTCCCGCCGGGAGCCATGCCGAGGATCATCGCCGCCACCGGCAGGCCGGACAGCAGCCCCAGCCCCACCGCCAGCCCGGTCAGCAGCACCGAGAGCACCGCGGCCGAGATCAGCGAGGCCAGCGCCAGCCGGCGCGAGGACAGCACGAAGCTCCGCGTCAGCCGGGTCCCCAGCGTGGCGCCCATGGCGACCTGCGCCGCATCGACCAGCGCCACCGGCACGCCCGACGGCAGGTGTCCGGTGCTGGCCAGCCCGATCGCCAGGCCGCACGGCCCGAGCATCCAGGGGTTGGCGAGGCCCGCCCAGCGCAGCGGCCAGGCCAGCAACAGCCCGCCCGCCGCCATCGCCAGCAGCCAGCCCGGCCGCACCGCCTCCTGCGCCGCGGTGAAGGCGCCGAAGTCGCCATGCGGCGCCAGCCACCCCAGCAGCGGCGGGAAGGTCAGCACCACCACCAGCACGCGCATGGTCTGCGCCAGGGTCACGGTGGCGACCGCGGCGCCGGCCTCCTGCGCCAGCACCGCCATGACGATGATGCCGCCGGGCACCGCGCAGAAGAAGCCGGTCTGCCGGTCGGTCCCGGCGAGGCGGGTGAACAGCCGCGCCACCACGAAGCCCGAGGCGATCGCCAGCACGCCGGCCACCAGCAGCATCGGCAACGCCCCGCTCACCGCCGCCAGGACCGGGCCGGAGAAGCTGCTGCCCAGCGCCAGGCCGAGGAAGACCAGCCCGGCCGGCCGCGCCCAGGGCCACACCGCGACGGGGCGGTGCCAGGACAGCGCGGCGGTGGCCAGCATGGCGCCGATCATCCAGGCCAGCGGCACATGCAGCAGGTGCAGCACCGCGCCGCCCAGCGCCGCGGCGAACGCGGTGCGGAGGCGGTCCCGAAAGTCGGCAGGGGGGTGGCTGGGCGATGGGCCGGCCTCCGCCGTCCCCGCCGCAGGGGGCGCCACGCCGGTCACGGGGGTAGCGGCCTGGGCAGGGGCCGGTTCGGCGGATCGGGCAAGGCGGCGACCTTCGCGCCCGGCACCGGCGCCGTCAAACCGCCGCCGGCGGAGTCCGACGTCTCACCCCTCCGGCATGAACGCTTCCTTCATCCCCCGTCGCATTTAATGGACAACGGAAGCCATGCCCCAGATGAACATTCCTTCGCCCCGCACTGCCGACGCCGCGTCCGGGCGCCCCGCCGCCGCGACCCGAGTCCCGGCATCCGAGCCGTTGTCCTCGGCTTCGTCGGCCGCGCCCGCGTTGCCGAACCCGGCGCTGCGGCTCGACCCCGAGCTTGGCCTGGTGGTGCTGGAATTCCGCGATTCCCAAGGCCAGGTCGAGCGCACGCTGCCGACCGCGAGGGCGCTGGCCGCCTACCGCGCCGCAGCCCGCGTCGCGGTGGCCGGCGGCGGCGCTGGCTTCGGCGATCCGGCGGCGCCTCAGGCAAACAGCGCCAGCACCCCGACCGGCGCCGCGTCGGCCGCCGACCCCGCCGCCATCACCACGTAGCGTTCCGCCAGCTTCGCCACCTCGCGCGGGTTCTGCAGCTTGGCCAGGTCGAAGCGGCTGCCGAGCGTCCTTGCCTGGGCCTCCACCGACTGAAGCGCCAACTGCTGCGGCAGGCCGAGCGCCGTGGTCACCACCCGGCGCAGCACCGGGTCGCCCAGCACGTCGTACGCGGTCTTCGCCCGGCTGGCGCGGCTGCGGAAGTCAAGCGCGTCGCTGATTCCAGGCTGCTCGGCATCCATCCCCTGCTGCCAGGTCAGCCGCCGCAGCCCATCGGCCAGGGCGGCCTGGACCTTCGGATCGCGCAGCCCCGCCAGGCCGCGGGTGGCAAGGTTCAGCGTCTCGGCCGCCGCTTTCCAGCGCCGGTCGCCGAGCCGGGCCAGCAACCCCTTCGGGTCCTTCGGGTCGGAGGTCAGCGCCCGCAGCGCCAGCCCCGGCTGCCCCACCGCATCCGCCAGTCCCAGCGCCGGGAGCAGCACGCCCAGCACCCGCGGGTCGCGCAGCGCGGCCTTGAGGTCCGGCGCCTTCTCCAGCGCCTGGGTGAACTGCTGCAACCGGCGGGCCAATTGCGGGTCGCGCGCCAGCCGCGCCAGCGCCTGCGCTTCCACCGCCGGCATCAGCGCCTGGCGCAGCGCCGGGATGGCGCTGGCGGAGTCACCCACTTGCGGCAGCTGCCACGGCAATCCGCGGCGCCTCGGGCTGCCGGACGGCGATGCCGGGCGATGCCGACGGCGCCAGGCCGAGCACCTCCTCCTCGTGCTGCATCACCCGGCGGGCGAGCTTCAGCGCGGCGTAGCAGTCATCGGCCTCGGCCAGCGCCAGCGCGCTCCGCAGCATCTCGCGTGCCAGCGCCGAGGTGGTCGCCGCCTGGAATTCGGCGATCACCGCACGCGCCGCGACAAGGCAGCCGGGGCGTTCCTCGTCGCTGCCGATATAGGCGGTCTGCAGCGCGAAGTAGATCCGCCGCGCCGGCGTGGTCGCCCCCTCCGGCGGCATGATCTGCTTGCCGAACAGGAAGCGCGCCTTGGCCGCCAACTCGATCCGCGCGCGGTTGCGGAAGCGGAACGGCGCGCCGTTCACCACCATCATGTCGCCTTGCCGCAGTTCGAGCACCAGCGTCGACATTTTCTTTCCTTCTCGCAGCGGGGCTTTTCGCACCAGGGTTTTTCGCAGCGGGGCCGCGGAGCATTCCCGGAGTATCGCCGGCTTCGCTTAACGCCCCCTGAAGCCGTGCGGCCCTCAGCGCAGGAACCGCGTGAGGGTCAGCTCGCCGAGCCGGCCGAGCATGTTGTAGCTGGCCTCCAGCGTGGCCTTGGTGGATTGCAGCCGGGTCAGCACGGCGGCCAGGTCGACCTCCACGATGGAGCCGAGCTGGGCCCGCAACGTGATGGTCACGTCGGCGTGACGGCTGCGCAGCCCGTCGAACCTCGCCTCGGTGAGGCCGAGCGCGCCGGCCTCGTCCGCCAGCGCCCGGCCGGCGCTTTGCAGCCCGTCCCGGATGGTGCCGGCGAAATCCCAGAAATCGGCCGGCGAGGCGGTCTGCGCCGGGGTCAGCGCGGCCAGGCTGGCGAGGCCGCGCAGCAGGTCGCGCGCCCAGGACCCGGTGGTCTCGCCGGCCGAGGCCGCGGCGACGTTGCGGTTGGCCGAAATGCCGTAGGCGGCCAGCACGCCATCCTCGGCCGGGACGCTGCGGCGCGGCTCCGCCAGGCCGGTCGCGGGATCGGACAGGAAGGCCGAGAAGGGCGTGACGCCGGCGGTATCGGCCGCCGCCGCCGCGCCGGTGGCCGCCGCGACCACGGCCGCGTTGCCGCCGCCCAGCGTCGCCACCGCCGCGGCGATCTGCGCCGCCATCCCGCCGCTCGGCAGGCCGTTCGGGTCCGGCACCGGCGGGTTGCCGAAATCCGAGCCGCCGAACAGGTATTCGCCATCGTGCCGGGTGTTCAGCAACTGGCCGACCTCGACCATCGCCGCCCGCGCCCGGGCCGCCGCCAGCGGGATCGACAGCGGCGCCAGCGGGTCCAGCTTCAGCGAGACGCCGTCGCCGAACTCGCGGGCGATCTCGCCGAGCCGCCGCAGCGCCGCCTGGGTCACCGCGGCGCGGCCCTGCGCTTGGCCGATGGCGTCCGAGAAGGCGTCGCGCCGGCCGATCTCGGCCTGCAGCGACAGCGCCCGCGGCAGTTGCGGCGCCAGGTCGCCGGGCGCGTCGGTCTGCTGGCCGGTGCTCATCTGCCGCGTCAGCCCCTGCAGCCGCAGCCGCAGCAGCGCCGCATCGGCATCGAGCCGGCCCACCATGTCGATGCCTGCCATCAACCTCGTGCCTTTCCTGTCCGAAGGTTCAAGACGCCGGCCTCACCGCACCGCGGCCAGCAGCGAATCCCACATCATCTGCAGCGTCCCCATAACCCGCGCATTGGCGGCGTAGGCGTTCTGCAGCGACACCATCCCGGCCAGCTCGGCATCGACATCGACCCCCGAGGCGCGGGTGAAGCGGCCCTCCAGCACGCTCAGCAGGCTGGTCGCCTGGGCCAGCGCGGCGGTGGCGCCGGCGCGGTCGCCGGTCTGCGCCGCGGCGACGCGGCCGGCCTGCCCCTCCAGCGTCGCGGCGGCGGCGAAGGGCGAGGCCAGCGTGCCGTCCGGGCCGAGCCCGCTGCCGGGGATGCCCGGCCAGGGGCTGCCGGCGGCGGCGGCGGCGCCGAAGGTGAAGTCCAGCACCCGGTCGAGCAGCGTGGTGAAGCCGGCCGGGCCGCCGGCCGGGTTCGGCGTGAAGGCCGTGGCACCGCCCGGCGTGGCCGACACGGCGAAGCTGCCGTCGCGCAGCAGCAGCGGCGCGGCCTCGACCGCGGCGCCGAGGCGGATGCGTGCGGCGAAGCCGATCTGCTGGCTGCCGGCATAGGGCAGCGCGGTGTCCGGCACCGTGCCGTCGGCATCTGTGAACAGCGCCAGGCCCTCGGCCGCGAAGCGGCAGGCGAGGTGCGCCGCGGCAAGGTCGGCCTCGGCCTGGTAGCGCGGCAGCGTGCGGTCGCGCAGCGCCAGGTATTCGCCGATGCGGCCGCCCTGCAATTGCGCCGTGACGTCGAGGCCGCCGGCCGTGACCCCCGGCAGCGTGCCGCCGGCGCCGTGGAAGCTGCCGGGCGCCAAGGTCGCCGGGGCGGTCGCCAGCACGTCGCGTTCGGGATCGAGCGGCAGCACCACGCCGCCGCGCGTCACCAGCAGCAGGTCGCCGCCCGGCTGACGGATCGCCCGGACTTCGAGGCTTTCCGCCAGGCGTGAGATGGCCAGGTCGCGCTGGTCTTCCAGCGCTGCCGCGCCGCCATCGCCGCCGGTCTTCAATTGCAGCGTCAGCCGGGCGATCTCGCGCAGCGCCGCGTTGGCGTCGGCGACCTCGGCCACGATGCCGTCCTGCGCCTGCTGCCGCGCCTCGCCGATGGCGGCGCCCACGGTGTTGAGGCGCTGCGCCACGTCGCGCGCGCGTTCCAGCGTCGCCCGCTGCGCGCCGGCATCGGCGGGCGCGGCGCGCAGCGACAGGAAGCCCTGCCGGAGCGCGCCGAGGCCATCGGCGATCGTGGTGCAGGGGGCGTCCGCCGTGCCGAGCGTACCGTGCGCCTGTTCCACCACCGTCAGCAGGCGTTCGCGCACCGCCGCCGCCGCCCTGGTGGCGCGGCTGGCGTCGAGCCGCGCCACCAGGGCGGCGTCCACCGCGCGCTGCGCGTCGGCGGTGCGGAGGCCGGCCGGGCTGTCGCCGACCACCACCGAGCTTTGCGGCACGGTCTTCCGCGTATAGCCGGCGGTCCCGGCGCCGGCGATGTTCTGGGCGCCCTGCGCCAGGCCGCGCTGGACCGCGAGAAGCCCGCTGCGGGCGATGCCGAAGGCGGCGTCGAGGCTCATGGCGGATCAGCGCCTCCGGCGTGTGGGGGTCTTGCCTGGGGTCGGGCGCATGTCAGCGCTTCATGTTCAGGGTGTCCTGCAGCATCTCGTCGCTGGCGGTCACCACGCGGGTGTTGGCGGTGTAGGCGCGCTGCGCCACGATCAGCTTGGTGAACTCGGCCGCGATGTCGACGTTCGACCGCTAGATCGAGCCGTTGACCAGCTTGCCGACGCCGTTGGAAGCCGCGTCGGTGATCCGCGCCTCGCCGGATTCCACGGTGCGGAGGAAGGCCTGGCCGTCCAGCCGCTGCAGCTTGTCGGGGTCGGTGAAGGCCACCAGCGGCACCCGGGCGATCACCCGGCTCTGGCCGTTGTCGTATTTCACCGAGACGTCGCCGTTGCCGCTGATGCCGAGGCCGGCATAGGCGCCGAGCGGCACGCCGTCCTGGGTCAGGTTGCGGACCGCGAGCACGGTGCCGGCAAACTGCGTCAGCCCCTGCGCCAGGCCGAAAGCGCCGAGGTTCAGCGTCACGGTCTGCGCACCCTGGCCGAAATCCGCGGTGAAGGTGAAGGCGGCGGGCGCACCCGCCACCGCCGCCGCCGGCGTGGGGATCGAGCCAGGGGTGGCGGTGGCGGCGAAGCTGCCGATGGTGCCGTCGGCCGCCGCCGGCGTCGCGGCGTTGCCGAAGTTGAGGCCGAGCGTGCCGCGCGCCGCGCTGGCGATGTCGTCCGGCACGTCGACCGCGAGCGACCAGGCGTTGGTGGCGCCGGCGGTGAAGGTGAGGTTCACCGAATGCTGCCGCCCGAGCGAATCATAGACCTGCGCCTGGGTGGTGACGGGCGTGGCGGTGGCGTCGGCCGGCAGGTTGGCGGCGAGGTCGATCGAGGTGGTGGCGATCGGGTTGAACACCTGCTGGTTCACCCGGATGGGGGCCAGCGTGGTGCGGTCCGGGTTGCCGGCGCCGTCGGCCGGCCAGCCCTTCAGGGAATAGTCCGAGCCGTTCACCATGTAGCCGTTCTCGTCCAGCCGGAAGTCGCCGGCGCGGGAGACGAACTGGCGTTCGTCGAACACCGGCAGGCCGCCCACGCTGCCCTTGGTGCCGGCGACGCTGAAGAAGCCCTGGCCGCCGATCGCCAGCGCCAGCGGCGATTCCGACTGCTCCAGCGTGCCCTGGACCGAGTCGGTGTAGGCCGGATGCGCGATCACCGAGCCGGGCTGGTTGATGGTGTTGTTCGAATGCGTGATGTAGTCGACGAAGTTGGTGTCGACCCGCTTGAAGCCGACGGTCTGGCTGTTCGCGATGTTGTCCGAGATGTTGCCGAGCGCGCGGCTCTGCGCGGTGAGGCCGCTGATCGCGGTGGTCAGCTAGCCGAACAGGGACATGGGCGGAGGCTCCGGTTGGGGGACCGGCGGGGGCCGCCGGTGCCAGGTCGAAGGTTCGGCGGGGCTGCGGTGCAGGTGGCGTGCCAGCGCCGCCGGGTTCGAGGCGAGGCCAAAGCGGGGCCAGGACCAGGATCAGCCAGGCCGGTCCTGCCGGCCGGCGGCAGGAAATGCCGGCTGCCGGGCCGGGCTTGCCGGATCCGCCCCGCCGGATCGTGGCGCGGCATTCGCATGCAGGGCGATGGCACGCCGCCCGCACCGGGCGCCGCGCATCCGGGATGCCGCCGCATGGACGCCTTGCCTCACTCCATCCCCCAGCAAGCGGGCTCCGCGCGACCGGCTGCCGCCTCGCCGGCCCGGCTGGCGGCGCGGGTGGCCGGCGGGGCGGGTCCGGACCAGGCCGGCGGTTTCGGCGCGGCCCTGCGGCGGGCCGAGGCCGCCGCGGCGCCGGCCGGGGGCGATGCGGCGCCGGCCAAGGCGGCGGCGAACCCGCGGGCGGATACTGCCGGTGCCGCGCCGCCGCGGGACGCGTCGCCGGACGCGATCCTCGCCGACCAGCCCGCGGTGCCGTGGAACGGCCTGTCCCCAACCCCGCAGCCCGAAGCGGGGCCGGCGGAGGCGCTGCCCGCTGCGGCACCAACCCCCATCGCAGCACCAACTGCGGAGTCCGAGGCCCTGCCGGGGCCGGACGGTTCGACCCCGCCGGCCGTCCCCCCGCCGGCCGTCCCCCCGCCGGCCACCCCCCCGCCGGCCACCCCCCCCGCCGGCCACCCCCACGCCGGCCACCCCCCCGCCGGCCGCCGCACCGGTGCCGTCCGTGGCGACGGCTCCGGCGCCGCCCGGCATCGCTGGGAATGCCGAAGCCGCCGCCCGTGCCCAGGCTATGGCCATTCCGCCGGGCCGGAGCGGCAAGGCAGGCACCACTGCTGCCGGCGACCCCTCCGGCGCCGGGGCGGGGCAGGCTGGGGCGGGGCAGGGCGCCGGACTCTTGGAGGACGGCATCCCGGCCACCGCGCCGCTGCCGGTCGATGCTGCCGAGGCGGCACCCCAGCCTGGCGAACCAGCTGCCGACGCCAGCGTCCCGCTCGCCGATCCACCGCCCGTGGCGGCCGACGCCCCGGCTGCTTCGGGTGGGGCCGCCATCGGGCTGGGCCTTGCCGGGCCGTCTCCCGAGGATCAGGCCGCTCCTCTCCATCCCCCTGCGGCGCAGGCTTTCGGCGGGGTCGCGGGCGCAGCACCCGGCTTGACCGCAGCGTCGTCCGGCGTCCCGGCCACCACCCGCCGCCGCCTCGCCAGCCCGCCGCCGCGCCGTTCCGCCAGGTCGCCCCCATCGCCATCGCGCTGGCCAAGGGTCCCGGCCGGTCGCCGCGCCTGACCGTGGCGCTGGAGCCGGAGGAACTCGGCCGGGTCGAAATCCGCATCGAGCGCGGCAAGGACACCGAGGCCGTCACCGTGCACGTGCTGGCCGAGCGGCCGGAGACCCTCGCGCTGCTGCAGCGCGATGCCCGTGCGCTGGACCGCGCGCTGCACGCGGCCGGCATCGACGTGGCGGCCGGCGGCACCAGCTTCGGCCTCGGCGGCCAGGACCGGTCGGCCCAGGACCGCTCGGCCCAGGGCCAGGCGGGCAGCAGGCGGCAGCCGGCCGGCGACCGCGCCGCGGAGGCCCCCTTCACCATGACCCGACCGGCCGGTGCCGGACGTTCGCTGTTCGACATCGACGTCTGAAAGGACCCATCCCCATGGCCACCATCAACGCGAACCCCACCGCGGCCAGCGCCGCCCCGGCCGCCGCCAGCGCCGCCGCCGCCACCCGCACCACCGGCTTCGGCGGCGACTTCAACACCTACCTCACCCTGCTGACCACGCAGTTGAAGAACCAGGACCCGACCAAGGCGATGGACGCCCAGCAGATGACCGCGCAACTGGTGCAGTTCGCCCAGGTGGAACAGTCGATCAACCTGAACACCAACATGACCAAGCTGATCGGCCTGCAGGAGGCGGCGCAGCTCACTGCTGCGGCGCCGCTGCTGGGCCGCATGGTGGAGGTCGCCAGCGACCGGCTGGCGTTGCAGGGCGGCACCGCGACGCTGCGCCTGCCGCCGGCGGGGGCGGAGCGGCAAGCGCAGATCACCGTGCTCGACCCCGCCGGGCGGACCCTGCGCGAGGCGACGGTGGCGCTCGGCGGCACGGCCACCGCCTGGCGCTGGGACGGCCGCGACGCGGCGGGGCAGGCGGTGCCGGACGGCGCCTACCGGTTCGCGGTCGGCGGGCGGGACGCCAACGGCGCGCCGCAGCCGGTGGAAGCGACGGTGCTGGCCCGCGCCACCGCGGCCGAGCGGCAGATAGGCCCGGCGGGCGGGTTGCAACTGGTGCTGGGCGGCTTGGCGGTTGGCTTCGACAAGGTGCGCAGTCTGCAGGGGCCGTGACGGACCGGCGGCAGGCTCAGAGCCCGTTTTGAAAGGGTGTGCTGTTCTGCCTTGAGGCCCGTGGCCGGGATGATTGGCGGATCCCCAATCTTCAGGGACCGCAGGCAATGAGCTTCTTCGTTTCATTCGCCTGGCGGTGGCGCGCCGCGTGGTCCAACAACGTCCACCGCCTCGATCACCTCCGGGCTACCGCCGGAGGCTCAGTCCGCCGGCCATCGGCCGCGCCGCATGCGCCAAGTGGGCCACGATGGCGGCGTTCACGGCCCTGGGTGAGTGACCGGCGCCATGTGGCCGGCGCCCGGGATCTCCATGAGCTCCGCGCCGGGGATCAGGCTGTGCAGCAGGTCCACGATGCGACGCGTCGGCGCCCTGGTCTGTCCGCCGCGCAGAAGGAGCGTCGAGGCACGCAGCCGCGTCAAGTCTGCTAGCGGGGCGCCGGCCTCGGTGTCGCCAAAGGCCATCGCCCAATCGCGGCGGACCTTCCCGGCGGTGGCGGCCACGTAGGCCCTCAAGGCTTCGGGCAGGGCCGCCCAGGTGCCCGGTCCGCCCCAGTAATCGATATAGGGCGCCGCCGCGCCAACCGCGTCGCCCGCGTCGAACGCCTCGATGAAGGCTTCGGCGACCGCCCGTATCTCCGCGTAGGGGCCGTGCTCGCCGGCCTGGCGCAGCAGCCAGAACGCCACCGGCTCGATGAGCGTGAGGCTCAGGAGCGGAGGCGCCCGGCCGGCTAGCGCGAGCCGCAGGGCGATCATCCCGCCATGGGAGTGCCCGACCAAGTGCACGGGCCCACTCCCCGCATGGGCGAGGACGGCGCGCAGCGGGCCGAGTTCGTCCTCAAGCCGAACGGCTTCGCGCGGGTCCCAAGGCGCGCTGCTGCCATACCCCTGCAGGTCCACCGCCAGCACGCGCAGGCCGCCGCGGGCGAGGAGCGCCTCGCCGAGAGTGCGCCACTGGGCGGAAGAACTGGAGGCGGCGTGCAGCAGCACGACCGGCTCGCCCGAGCCGGCGTCGGTGAAGCGCACCCTGCGACCGCCGGCCTCGAGGTCGGGCATGGCATGGCCTCCTGCGGTCCAGAGTATGCCCCGGCCCCCCGGACCGGTGCAACGCCGCCCGATCCGCGACCGGAGGTTTGCGGCAGAGCAAGGGCGTGTCGGCCGGCTTGACGGGAACTGGGCGGCTGTGTTGACGGCGCTCCGGTGGCTGTTCGGCTCGGAGGCCGCCATGTGGACGTCCGAGGATCGCGCGCTGGTCGGGGGCTACGGGGCCGGCCAGGCGTTGAGCGATGACCAGTTCCGGCTGCTGGAGCCGCTGATCCCGCCCGCCAAGCCCGGAGGGCGGCCGCGGACCACGGACATGCGAAACCTGCTCGACGGGCTGTTCTACGTCGTGCGCACCGGCTGCCAGTGGCGGCACCTGCCACCCCCTCCGGCCTTCCCGCCCTGGTCCACCGTATACGGCTATTTCCGTGCCTTCCTGGAGGCGGGCGTGTGGGAGAGCATGCGCCACCATCTCGTCGTCATGCTGCGCGAGGGCGAAGGACGGGAGGCCAGTCCCACCGCGGCCGTCATCGACACCCAGAGCGTCAAGACGACGGAAAAGGGGGGGCCTCGCGGCTGGGACGCGGCCAAGCGGCTCAAGGGCCGGAAGCGCCACGTCGCGGTGGACACGCAGGGGCTGCTGCTCGGCGTGGCCGTGCACGCGGCCGACATCCAGGACGCCGATGGCCTGTGGGACCTGCTGAGGCGCGTTAAGCCGCTCTACCCTTGGCTCCGGGCCGTGTTCGCCGACAGCATCTACAACCGCCTTTCCGCCCTGCTCGCCTGCTTCCTGTTCGGCCTGACGCTGATCATCGTCCGCCGGGCCGCCGGCATGACCGGTTTCGTCGTCCAACCACGGAGGTGGGTGGTCGAGAGGTCGCTCGGATGGCTGGGCCGGTGGCGGCGCTTGTCCAAGGACTACGAGGAGCTACCCGAGGTCTCCGAGGCCATGGTCACCCTGGCCATGATCCGCCTCATGCTCCACCGCCTCGTCCATCCAAATCGCAAGCGCCTACCCGCCACATGACTTCCAAAACGGGCTGTCAGCGCGCCGGCGACGGCCGCAGCGGCGCCGGGGGTGCAGCCGCCGGCACAACCGGCGCCTCATTCAACGGCGCCGACACGTTCGGCACCGGCGTCAGCGCGTTGACGATGACGGTGCGGATGCCGGCCGAGGCCTCCTCCGCCGCGGCATAGGCGATGTCGCCCCACAGCCGGTTCAGCCGGCCCGCTGGGACCTCGTTGATCTGCACCACGCGGCCCAGTTCCTCGCCGTCGCGCCGGCTGACGATCCACTGGATTTCCACCCGCTGCACGCCGCGGCCGGCGGCGGCGACCGTAACGTCGCCCTCCAGCCCGTAGCCGGCGCCGTCGGCGGTGTCCTGCACGACATAGCCCTGGTTGCCGAGGAACTCCCGCATCCGCGCCGCCAGCGAGGCGTTGCCGTCGCCCGGCGCGCCCTTCACGCCGGTGAGCCGGACCCGCGGCGGGCCGGCGGCGAGCGAGGCCGGGTCGGTCGCCTTGCGCGCGGCCTCTACCTGCAGCAGCAGCCGGGTCAGCGCCGGCGCCGCCTCGGCCGCCACGCGCGCAAGCAATTCAGGGCTGGGATCGGCCCAGTCCCGCAGGGCCTGCGGGGTGCCGTCGGTGGCGGCCTGCGGGCGGCCATCCGCGTCGGTCAGGCGGAAGCGCGGCAGCACCTGCTGGCCCTGCCGCTCGGCCAGGATTTCGACCCGCCAGTCGAGCGGCAGCGGCGTGGCGGTGGCGATGGCTGGCACATCTTGCGCCTGCAACGCCGCGGCGACGCTGTCGGCCAGGCTGCGGGCGGCGGCGTCCGGCAGCAGCGCCAGGCCGGGCGGCGGCACCGCGAGCCGCACCGCCAACGGCACCGCGAGAAGCTGCGCCTGCAATCCGGGCCGGTTGCGGAACGGCTGCGGCAGGTCGCCGCAGCCGCCCAGCGCCAATGGCAGCACCAACGGCGGCAGGAGAAGCAGCAGCCTCGTGGTCCGACCCCAGCGCCTGGGTCGCAGGCGTTGGGTAAGGCGGCCCACCAGATCAAAGGCCGGTGGGTTTTCAGCACCGGCGAGGCCGGCCTTACAGCAGGACGCAGGACACCAGGATGGTGAGCAGCGTGATGACGATGAACTGCACGAGGTAGGGCATGGGGGCATCACTCAGGCCGGCAGGGCGATGGCGGAAAGCTGGTGGCCGATCGGCCCGCCGCCACGCAGCGTCCGCCGGCGGTGGCTGAAGAAGCTGTCCTCCCCGGCCAGCGTGCAGGCGCCGCTGGCCTCCACCTCGGCCAGGCCGAGCGCGGCCAGGCGCGCGGCGCAGTAGCCGGGCAGGTCGAATTGCCAGCGTCCCGCGCGGGCGCCGGGGACGAAGTGCCGGGCATCGGCGGCGTGGTGCGCCAGCACGGCGTCGCGGAGGTCGGCCGCCACCTCGTAGCCGGCCGCCGCGATGCAGGGGCCGATGGCGGCGACGATCCGGCCCGGCTCAGCGCCGAGGCGCCGCATGGCGGCGACGGTCGCCTCCAGCACGCCCGCCACGGCGCCGCGCCAGCCGGCATGGGCGGCGCCGATCACCCCGGCGGCGGCATCGGCGTACAGCACCGGCGCGCAGTCGGCGGTGACGATGCCGAGCGCGACTCCGGGGCGGCGGGTCACCAGCGCGTCGGCGCGGGGGCCATCGCCGGCGGCCCAGTCGGCAGCGTCCACCTCGGCCACCGCGCTGCCGTGGACCTGCGCCAGGCCGTGCAGCGCGGGCAGTTCCAGGCCGAGCGCGGCGGCCGCGCGGCGGCGGTTCTCGCGCACCCGGGCAGGGTCGTCCTGGCCGGA
>JAABUN010003426.1_pt1 | contig 24632 bp, 16 predicted proteins | sample 5559311 | NCBI WGS metagenome assembly JAABUN01 (sample SAMN10711877, study PRJNA513370) | rock metagenome | isolation source: Antarctica rocks | place: Antarctica: Victoria Land, Siegfried Peak sud
CCGCTGCGGTAAACGTGATCGCCGCCGTTAACGTCGTCTTGCCGTGGTCGACGTGCCCTACCGTGCCAATATTGACGTGCGGTTTCGTTCTCGTAAAAGTCGCTTTTGCCATCTCTGCTTCTCCTCTAAATCTCTCGAGCTTGTCTTAGCTTCCAACTGGGGTTCTAGGGTGTAGAGCAGCGCCCAATCCGGCGGCACCGCTCAGCCATCTACTTCTTGACGAGTTCTTCTTGGATGTTGCGCGGGACCTGCGCGTAGTGATCCAAAACCATACTGAACGTCGCGCGGCCCTGCGTCAGGCTGCGGAGGTCGGTCGCGTAACCGAACATCTCCGAAAGCGGCACGTGGGCGCTGATGACCTGCGCGTTGCCGCGTGGCTGCATTCCCTGAATCTGGCCCCGGCGCGAGTTGAGGCTGCCGATAGCGTCACCCATGTAGTTCTCGGGAGTGACGACTTCGACGCTCATGACGGGCTCGAGGACGGCTGCTACACCCTTGCTCATCACCTCTTTAATCGCCATCGACGCAGCGATCTTAAACGCCATCTCAGACGAATCGACCTCGTGGTACGAACCGTCGTAAACGCTGACCTTCATATCGACGATAGGGAAACCCAGAAGCGGCCCGTTTTGCATCGCCTCTTCAACACCCTTTTGCACCGCCGGGATGTACTCGCGGGGGATGGTTCCGCCGACGACGGCGTTTTCAAACTCGAAGCCGCTGCCGCGCTCTAGAGGCTCAGCCTTGATACGAACGTCGCCGTACTGACCACGCCCACCCGACTGCCGGACGAACTTGCCCTGTACGTCGACGGCGCGGGTGATGGTCTCGCGGTAGGCCACCTGCGGCGCGCCCACCGTCGCGTTGACGCCAAACTCGCGGCGGAGGCGGTCGACGATAATCTCGAGGTGCAACTCGCCCATCCCCGAAATAGTGGTCTGCCCGGTTTCTGGGTCGGTTTCGACGCGGAAGGTCGGGTCTTCCTCGGCCAACTTGACCATCCCGTTCGAGAGTTTGTCCTGGTCGGCTTTCGATGAAGGTTCGATAGCTACCGTAATTACGGGCTCTGGGAACTCCATACGCTCTAAGATGATCGGCTGGTTCACGTCGGCGAGCGTGTCGCCGGTGGTGGTGTCTTTAAGACCGATAACCGCTCCCAAATCGCCCGCACCGATACGCTCGACCTCTTCACGGTTATTCGAGTGCATTTTTAGCAGACGACCTACACGTTCTTTTTTGCCCTTTGAGACGTTATAGATGTACGAACCCGATTCCAGCACGCCCGAATAGACCCGCACAAAGGTCAATCGTCCTACATACGGGTCGGTGGCAATCTTAAAAGCGAGTGCGGAGGTCGGCGCGCTCTCGTCGGCGTTGCGAGTATCCTCTTGCTCGGAATCGGGTAGTACGCCGCGAATCGGCGGTACGTCGAGCGGGCTCGGCAAGTAGTAGGTTACGGCGTCGAGAAGCCGCTGCACACCCTTGTTTTTAAGCGCCGAGCCGCACAGCACCGGGTAGTGCTTGAGCGCGACGACTCCCTCACGGATCGCCGACTTGACCACCTCGATGGGAATCTCTTCACCCTCGAGGTAGAGCATCGCCAGATCGTCCGAAATATCGGCGAGCTTTTCCAGCATGATGTTGCGCTTCGCCTCGGCCAACTCGGTGTACTCGGCGGGAATATCGCTCTCTTCGATGTTCTGACCCAAATCGTCGAGGTACGTGTAGGCGCGCATATCGACTAGGTCGATAATGCCCTTAAACGCATCCTCTGAACCCATCGGCCACTGAATCGGTACAGCGTTCGCGCCGAGGCGCTCTTCCATCGAAGTAAGGACGAGCTGAAAGTCTGCGCCGGTCTTGTCCATCTTGTTGGCAAAAGCGAGGCGCGGGACGCGGTACTTATCCGCCTGCCGCCACACCGTTTCGCTCTGCGGCTCGACGCCTTGCGAAGCGTCAAAGACCGCGACTGCCGCATCAAGAACCCGCATCGAACGCTCGACTTCCATGGTGAAATCGACGTGTCCGGGGGTATCAATGATGTTGATCCGGTAGTCTTTCCAAAACGCCTGCGTGACCGCTGAGGTGATGGTGATGCCGCGTTCACGCTCCTGCTCCATCCAGTCCATCGTGGCCGCGCCCTCGTGAACCTCGCCGGTTTTGTGAATACGACCCGTGTAGAACAAGATGCGCTCAGTCAGGGTCGTTTTGCCCGCGTCGATGTGCGCGGCGATCCCGATGTTACGCGTCATGTTCAGGTCAATGCTTGTTTCAGTTGCCATAATCTCTCCTGAGTCACGAACGTTGTTTGGCGGGTGTGGTCGTCGGAAGGCAGAACTTACGCTGTCAGCTGGAGCTTAGCGGCGGAGACGCCCTCAGCTCGCCTCTACCAACGGTAATGCGCGTAGGCGCGGTTGGCTTCAGCCATACGCTCGATGTCATCTTTTTTCTTAACCGCGCCACCACGACCCGCAGCTGCGTCTAAAAGTTCACCGGCGACACGTTCGACGGCGGTGCGCTCGGGGCGGGCGTTCGACGCCGCTACGAGCCAGCGAAGGGCGAGCGACTGCGCGCGGCGCGGCGCAACCTCGATGGGGACCTGATACGTGGCCCCACCGACGCGGCGGCTTTTGACCTCGATACGGGGTTTGATGTTGTCTAAGCCCTGCCGGAAAACCTTAAGCGGTTCTTGACCACTGCGGTCCTGGATCAGACGGCACGCCCCGTAAAAGATGCGGCTCGCCAGGTTTTTCTTACCGTCGCGCATAAGCTTATTAACGAAGGCGGTAACGGTGGTGTCGCTATAGACCAAATCGGGCTCGAGGCGACGAATTTCAGCTCTTCTTCTGCGTCCCATATCTCTCCTACTTCGCTTTCGGTTTCTTGGTGCCGTACTTGCTGCGGCCCTGGTTGCGCTGAACGTAACGGCCCACGCCGACGCCCTGGGCGTCGAGCGCGCCGCGGACGATGTGGTAGCGCACACCCGGCAGATCTTTGATACGGCCTCCCCGGATCAAGACGACCGAGTGCTCCTGCAAGTTGTGTTTCTCGCCGGGGATATAGGCAGTGACCTCACCGCCGTGCGACAACCGGACACGGGCAATTTTACGAAGCGCCGAGTTGGGCTTTTTCGGGGTCTGGGTTTTGACGATGGTGCAAACACCACGACGTTGCGGGCTCCCCTTGAGGGCCGGAACTTTGTTCTTTTTCGGGAGCGCCTTACGCCCCTTGCGCAAGAGTTGATTAACGGTTGGCAGCGCGATCACTTCCTCTCATGGCTCGCTACTTATGGCTTGGGTGGCGGACGTAAACACGTGATTCAGATATTCACAGGTCTAGCAGCACACGACAAAACGTCTCCCAGACCCAACGCTGCGGGTTAGGGAGTACAAACAACCGAGTATAGCTGAATAACTCGCCCAAAAGCAAGTGCCGAGCGACGCGGCAAGTTCAGCTGACGCGGCGCTGTGACGCGCGCTTTTGCAGCGTCGTATGTGAAGGCCCAAAAGCCTGTGGTAAATATGTTGTCGTATTTGGTAGTTGCGTGGGCACCCTTTTGTATTCTGTATTCCTCATTCTCGAAATCTGCAAGAGCCGTAGCCCCGCCTAAAACTCAGCCATCAACCAAGCTCCAAACTCGAGACTGAGAAGTTTCTTAAGACTGTGTTCAGCATCAGCGGTTAAGCTGGCGCTACATGATGAAGCCTCACCACATCACCCTGCTCGCCGCACTTTTAGCTCTTGCCGGAGCAATCTGCCTCGGCGTCTCTGGGCAAGAACCGCGCGCCGGAGCAGCTCTCGGCGTCGCGCTTATCGCCGCAGTAACGACCTTGGCGATGTACCTGCACAACCAGCAGCTCTCACCCCGACCCCGCCACAGCTTCAGCGGTGTCGGCAACGCCTGACCCTGCGCCCCTCGGGGTCGAGTACGTCTAGGTTCTGTCGATAATTTATTCTCCGTCAACGCTACTCTTGGCCTGCTACCAGCAAGTGGCTTGTGGCGTGTAGCTTGTGGGTTCGTATCTGCGAGCCCCACTTGCCACATGCCTCCTTCAGAAGTGCAAAAACCAACCGGACTAGACCGCTTGAAAAGTCGATAGAACCTGACCAAATCCTGTCTCCTGCAAGTTCACATCAGAAGGTGTCTGGTCGGCCCGTGTTGGCAGATTTCGTGTTGAAAGATTTCGTGTTGACAGCGCCTTGCCGCTGAAAGTTCCGAAAAAACTGCACCAGGTCGCCGCAGGTATACCCTGCTGGGGCACACGTCATCTCTCAAAATGCGTGATGGCCCATACTTCCTCAGCCTGGAGCGGTGCAAACCAAAACCAAACGATGTCTGCTAAACCAGCCACAGGCGCGCGTAGGGGGGCAGCTCGAGCAGGCCGCCCTGGGGGGTCAGCGTCTCTCCGCTCAGACGGTCGGTCGCTTCGGTGAACGTATAAGCGGAGAGCGCGCTGAGCGCCAGCACCTGCGTCCGCTCGCTGAAGTTGTGTAGCGCCAAAAGGGTTCCGAGTGGATGCGGACGGACGAAGACGAGCAGTTGCGGATGCACGTCCAAGACCTCGGTCTGGTAGCCCGCGTGGAGTTGTGGCGTGTTGCAGCGCGCCGCGATGAGCTGTTTGACGCCGCTGAAAAGCCGCGCCTCGAGCGTCCCTTGCCGTGACCGTTTCTCCGCCGCCTGCCAGTCCATATGCGGGCGGTGAAGCCAGCGGTTGTCGTCACGGGTGTCGGGGTGCTCGGCAAAGCTGTAATCGTTTAAGAGGCCCAGCTCGTCGCCCATATAGAGGAGCGGGATACCGCCGAAACCGAGCATCAGGGCGTAACCGAGCAAAATACGTTCGGTGCTCAGCTCGACGCCGTAGGAGTCATCTTGGGCCAGAGCTTGCTCGAGGCCCGCGAGACTCGCCAGCGTCCCGGAGATGCGGCGGTCGTTGGTCTCCGGATTGTACGCGAAGATTTCACCGACGGCGTGCGAGCCCGCAAACAGTCCGGCGTAATAGTCGGACAAAAAGCTGCGGTGCGCCGTACCGTCAAGCCCCACAGCGGCGGCGTCTTCGTCGGTTACAGCCCAGCCGATATCGTCGTGGCAGCGAACATAGGTCGCCCAAGCGGTACCGGGCGGCGTCGGCGGAAAACTCCTCAGCACCTGCGTCATCAGGCGCGTATCGCGGCTAGCTAGAGCCGCCCAAAACTGCACCATCAGCGAGTTGTGATACGCCAAGTTCGAGACCTTGCCAAAGTGTTTGCCGGTTCCGAAATAGCGCACCAGATCACCCGGTGAGACGATGGCCTCGGCCTTGTGAACGACGGCGGGCGCAGCAACCCTCGAGCACGCCCGGAGCGCCTGAAGGAGCATATGCACCTCCGGCTGGTTTTGGCTGTTCGTGCCGAGCCGCTTCCACATAAACGCCACCGCGTCGAGGCGAAACACCTCGACGCCACGGTTGGCGAGACCGAGCAGGATCGTAACGACCTCTAAAAACACCTCGGGGTTGGTGTAGTTAAGGTCCCACTGATAGGTATTAAAGGTCGTCCAGACCCAGCGTTTCATTGCGGGGACGAAAGTGAAGTTGCCGGGGGCGAGGTCGGGAAAAACTTCCGGTAGCGTCGCCTCGAAGCGTTCGGGCACGGCGCGGTCGGGATAGCTGTAGAAGTACGCCTGGTAGTGCGCGTCACCCGCTCTGGCGGCCTCGGCCCAGGCGTGCGTATCGGCGCAGTGGTTGAGCACCAGGTCGAGACACAAGCTGACGCCCGACTCGCGCAGGGTCGCGCAGAGGTTTTCAAGGTCGCGCATGGTGCCGAGCGCGGGTTCGACAGCGAGGTAGTCGGCGACCGCGTAGCCGCCGTCGTTTTCGCCCTCCCGCGCCCGCAAGACCGACATCAGGTGCAAGTAGGTAACGCCGAGTTCACCCAAGTAATCCAGCTTGTCGGCGACCCCGGCGAGCGTTCCGGCAAAGCGTTCGGCGTAGGCGACGTAACCGATCATGCTTTCAAGCTGAAACCAGTCGGGCGAGAGTTCGCGTTCTAGATCGAGCGTTTTAAGCGCCTCGGGGCGGTCGCGGTAGCTCTCGGCGAGTTTACCGACCACCCGACCCAAAAATGTCTCGAAGTCGGGGCGGTGCCCGTAAAGGGGCTCCAAACCGTCGTAAAGATTCTGAAACTGCCGCGCCAGCCGCAACCTGAATAGTTGCTGGTCACGAGCCGCCAGGTCCCCGAGAATGTCTTCGAAGAGCGGCAAGACCCCGAGCACCCGTTTGGCCGCAGGAGAAACCTCGAGCATCTACTCGCCCCTCGCCCACGCGCCGCCCAGCGCGCGCCGCGCGCTCAAAGCCAATTCCGCCGCCGCCCGAGGCGTCTCCGCCACAGCGGTCAGGTGGCCCATCTTGCGTCCCGGCCTCGCTTCGGCCTTGCCGTAGAGGTGCAGCGTGACGGCGGGTTCGGCGAGTACGACGGTCCAGTTCGGCGTACCCTCCCCCCACAGGTCGCCGAGTAGATTTACCGTCGCGGCGGGCCGCTGGGGGGGTAGCGCAAGCGGCAGACCGCAGACCGCGCGTAGCTGCGCCTCGAACTGACTGACGCCGCACGCTTCTATCGTCAGGTGTCCGGAGTTGTGGGGGCGGGGGGCGAGTTCGTTGACCAGCAGGGTCCCATCACGGGTTAAAAAAAACTCTACACAGAACACGCCGACGACCCCCAGGGTTTCCATCACCGTGCGGGTAAGTGACGCCGCTCGTTCGGCGACCGGGACGGAAACATCGGCGGGGGCCAGTGACACGTCCAAGATGTGCTTCCGGTGACGATTTTCAGCCACCGCAAAGTGCATGAAGGTACCGTCGTCGCCGCGCGCGCCCACCACCGACAGCTCGGCGGCAAAATCGACGAACGCTTCTAAAATGCATTCGCCCCCCAGTTCAGGGAGCGCCGCCTGAGCCTCGGCGAGCGTCCTCACCACCCGCTGCCCCTTGCCGTCGTAACCGAAACCCACCGTTTTGAGAACTGCCGGAAACCCCAACTCTTGAAGCGCCGGTTCGAGGTCGGCGGCGCTCCGCACCGGTCTGAAGGCGGCGGTCGGGAGGCCGTGTTTGGTTAAAAAGGTCTTTTCGCGCAGCCGATTCTGGGCGGTGTAGAGCGCCTGCCAGCCCGGACGCACCGGGGCGTAGATAGCGGCGGCCTCCAAAGCTGTAACCGGGACGTTTTCAAACTCGAGGGTGACAACGTGAACGCGTCTGGCAAACGCCGCCACTGCGCCCAGGTCGGTGTATGGGAAGACGTGCTCGGCGTCCGCGACGCTTCCGGCAGGGGACCCGGCGTCGGGCGAAAAGACCTCGGCGCGATAACCCAGGCGTTTGGCGACCAAGACCAGCATTCGGCCCAGTTGCCCCCCGCCGAAAATACCCAGTGTGCCGCCCGGCAAGATAGGTCGGGCGGTCAAGGTAACTCTGCTTTCAGTATCCGCTCCGTCTGGGCCTCACGGAAAGCCTCGAGCCTTGCCCGCAGTTCAGGGCGACTGTTCGCCAGGATCGCTACCGCCAACAGTCCGGCGTTCGTCGCCCCTGCCTCGCCGATAGCGAGCGTCCCGACCGGCACTCCGGCGGGCATCTGGACAATCGATAGGAGCGAGTCGAGCCCGCTTAGGGCGCGGCTCTGCACCGGCACCCCTAACACCGGCAGCGGCGTCTGAGCGGCGATCATCCCCGGCAGGTGCGCCGCCCCGCCCGCCCCGGCGATGATAACCTCCAGAGCTTCACACGCCGCACCCTCGGCGAACGCGGTGAGTTTGGCGGGCGTCCGGTGCGCCGACACGACCTCACAGCGGTGCGCGACGCCGAATTCAGTCAGCACCGCCGCGGCGCGCTGCATCGTCTCCCAGTCCGACGTGCTCCCCATCACGACCGCGACCAACGGTTCGGTCGCCGGTTCTGTAGGTGGATCGGCAGTTTCGGTGGCCGGTTCGGTGGGCCGCCCTGTCCGGGGGTTCGTCATCGGGTCTCCTCCGCTTCTCGTTCGGGTGTATCTCGCTTTGATGCTTGCGACCGCGATGCTTGCACCTGGGGTGTCTCCGGTCCGAGTCGCAAGGGTTTGGCAGCGCGGCCCAGGCGGTCGCGGACCGCGGCCCAGGCGGGCGTGTCGGGGGGTGCTTCGACGAGGATGCGCGCGTGGTCGGGCATATCAAGGTCGCGGAGCGCCGCGTAGAGTCCACGACCGAACACGTCGGGGTCGTCGGGCAGGGAGAGCCAGCGCGCAGCTTCGGCGGCCTGGGGGCGGCGAGCCAGCACCGCGTCCTGAGCGCCGCTCACGCCGACGGCAGAAGCCAGCAAGAACGTCGGCGTGAGCGGCGCGTAGTGGCTGGAGAGGCTCCCGGGAACACGGGGCGCGTGTTTTTCGGGTCCGGTCAGCACCTCACCCAGCATCTCAGCTAGCATTTCACCCAGCACCGCCTCTAATTGCGCTACTGAAACCGCGCCGGGACGAAGCACTTTGGGCGCGCCGCCGCTCAGGTCCAAAATGGTGGACTCGAGTCCAACCCGGCACGCGCCGCCGTCCAACACGGATACCGCGTTACCAAATTCAGCACGCACGTGCGCGGCAGTCGTCGGTGACACCCTACCGAAGCGGTTTGCCGACGGCGCAGCGACGCCACCCCCGAACCTCCCCAACAGGGCCAGCGCGACCGGGTGCGCCGGAACGCGCAGCCCCACCGTGGCCTGTCCTCCGGTGACGACCCCCGGTACCCACGCCCGCCGTTTTAGAATCAGCGTCAGCGGACCGGGCCAAAACGCTTCGGCGAGGGCGTAAGCAACGTCGGGTACCTCTTCAGCCCAATCGCCGAGCATCGCCACCGACGCCAGATGCACGATCACCGGATGATCGGTAGGTCGCCCTTTAAGCGTGAAGATTTTTTTTACCGCCGCTTCATCGGCAGCGTCCGCGCCGAGACCGTAGACGGTTTCGGTCGGAAAAGCGACCAGTCCGCCCGAGCGCAAGATGCCGACGGCGTCTTCGAGGTCAATCACCCACAACCTCCGCAGGCTTTTCGTAAAGTTCAGCTACCAGAACATCGACCTCACGCTTCAAACGTCCAAACTCGGCGACCTTCTCCCGAACTTCAGCCTCTTGCACCTCGAGCGCCCGCAACGCCTCGACAGCTGCGTCGGGAGATGCAGGAACGCGCAACCCTCTAGCCGCCGCCATTGCAAACGACGTACCCTTTTCAAGTCCCGAAAACTGCCGCCTGAGCCACTCGAGCCCCTCCTCCGGCACCGCTTCCGACATGCTGAGCACCTCTTGATAACGGCCCCGGTAGAGCAAATGCCCGCCCCGTTTGAGGTCGGTCAAATCCGCAGTATCGTCATGCACCTGCAACCCCCAGCGAACTTTGGCGCTTGAAAGAGGCAGTATTGACAGAACTTTTGGAAGTTTAGCCGCAGCTTTTACCTGTTGGCCTTCAGTGTCTACTCTCCAACCTTTTTGCCGCAGTACAAAAAGGGTTTTCCCAATCCTCAACAGCAAACGCACTTGTCTACTTATCGCCAACTGTTCGCGTTTTCTTAGAATCTTGACCGGGAGAGCTTTGAGTGCTCTCGGCTCGATCTCTCCTGCTCGCACACTCGAACGGTTCGCAGTCAGAAGTTCGTTACCCTTACTCGAGTTCATGACACCCAAAAGGTAATGCGATAAAAAGTTTTCTGACAGCTTTTCCAGTTTAGAACGGTCTTTGTCTTGAAGCTCACCCTCGATGCTGCGGTTTTCTATACCGGCAAGCTCACACCAGCGAGTGGCTATCATGACTGAATGGTTTGCGTAGAGCCAACCATCAGGGAAACTGCCGTCATCAAGTATGGCGCTCGAGGTACGCCCCCTCATAATTTTAGGGCGGTTGTAAAGTTCGGTAAACGTGGGACGGCTGACAAGTGCTGGCGCACGTCCATCAACACCATATTCGAGATAACGCATTTTTGCCGCCTCGTAAGCATCCATATCTTTTCCTTCAACGTAAGCGACGGAATGCCTGGAATCTTTGCCAGTGAAATTAAATCATCTTTGCCAAACTCTCCAGCACTTGTTTTCTCATTGGCGTGAAAAACCATTCCTTTACTGATGTAGCAAACATTCTCGAGTGGCACCATGCCCTCACCGCTCGCAGTCACAACCGTTTGCCTAAAAATGCGCTCTCTAAGGTTTGCCTGTAGACGCTTCTCCTCTCGCAATACCGAAGGTGGTTTGCTACTGTGCCAACGGCTCACAACTTCATGGGCGGCATTAGATGCTTGCTTGGTAGCAAAAAAGATAGTGTTCTCCACCTGCGCGTCGTCAAAAAGTCGCACATTAGGGAAAAAGCTTATCTCGTCAATCCGCGATTTTTCGGCAAGAAGCGTTCGCAGCGGCTCTGCATACGGAACCATCTCAACACTGTTACTCGTAATCATCCCCATTCGCCCACCTTCACCAAGCAAAGACCAGCCGAGCGCGACAAATGGCACGAAAATGTCCCACTTCATCTTGAGCACGTCCCGGACTTCGGGGAAAGGGTGCTCCGCCTTGACCCTACGGCGGTATTCCAAAAGACCCTCGCCACCCTCGTCCGCCCGCACATAAGGCGGGTTGGCGACCAAAAACTCAAAGCCTTGTGAGAAATCGATCTCGCTGTTTTCACTTAACTTTATAGTGCCGCGCTTGGCCTTGATCTTTTCGGCGGTCTGGAGACCGTCGGCAGGAAACGCCAGCGTGCCCTTGACGACTGCCAGAGTTTTGGCGTCGTAGGTAAGCGTGTCAGTGTTGTAGATGTGGAAACGGTCCAGCGTTACACTTTCGTCCGCGTCGAGAGCTTGTTTGATGAGGTCCAGAACCTGAATCAGTAGATTTGTCTCGGCTAGATAACAAGCGAATGGGTTCAGGTCGAGGCCATAGACGGAACCTTTGACCGTGTCCAAGATGTTTTGAATCTCACCTGTGGGAATCTGGTGGTGGTGATAGTCGCGGTACGCTTGCACCAAACGGCGAGCCGCCGAGACCAGAAATGTGCCTGAGCCGCACGCCGGGTCGAGAATCTTTTTGCCGATGATCTCGGTACCCTTGTAACCGAGCCGGTCTAAGATGTACTCGACGACCTCAGGCGGTGTGTAGTACATCCCGCTCTCGTGCTTGTGAGCATCCTCGACGTAACCGCCGTAAACATGACCGATCACGTCGTCGTCGATGGTCGACAAGTCATAGCCAGCCAAGCGGTGCAAGATACGGATAACGAGGTTGCGCTCGGGGTCGTACCAATCGAAGAGCAGGCGTTCGGTGTAAAAGTGCGCGTAAACGTGTTGCGCGCTCGTGTAGGCCATCTCCAAAAGATAATCGGTACCTTTGCCCTGCGCGTATTTGAGGTAGCGCGGCTCTACCGAATCGAACCAGAGCGCCAGACCCCCGTTCGTAAAGACGCGCTCCAAAAGTCCTTTGTCTTCCAAGATGCGTACCAACAGCATCCGCACGATAAGCACATAAGAGGTTTGTAGAGCGAACTCGCGGCGTAGACGTTCGGGGTCAGCGCCACGTAGGAGGAGCGTAGCGACCTTTTCGCGCCACGTCTCGAACGCTTCGTGTACCGCGACTTCGGGGCGGTAGCGTTTGGCGAGGTCTTCACGGTGTTCGTGAAAGTCTGAGAGTAATTTCTGCATCCGCTCGAGGGTAGATTTGATGTCATCTTGCAAGCTCGCTTGTTTTGGCGCGCCCCGCTTGGGCTTGGGGGCTTCTTTCGCGCCTTCAAAGACGGCTTGGGCTTCGCTGGTGTCTTTTGAAGGGGCGGTGTGAGCGTTCAGCTTCAGCTGTTCGTTGACGAGCCTGAGAAGCTCCGCACCCAAGCCGCTGCTGAGGTCGCGTTCGGTCAGCCGCTCGAGCTGCCCTTCCAACCTAAACTGAAGACTATTTCTGTCCCCAACCTTGATGCCGACTCGCTCGAGGCTGCCCAGCAGGTTTTTGAGGTGGTTTGCATATTCGTCGCTGACTTTCGTGGCGCTACCGGGAAGGTGCTCGGGCGCGCTACTAAACTCGGCGTACTTCTCAAGCCTCAGCGTCAGCTGCGCCTCAACATCGGTACGAACATCACCGATAAGCTCGCGCACCTCCCGGACAAAGCGTTCATCGTCCGGTTTGCGAATCTGCACCTGCGCGTTCGCTTCATTCCAAGTCGAACCGTCCGGTGCGTGTGCCTCTCCACTCTTGGTACGGGTCAACTCGTGTACCAGACGGCTCGAGTCCGTGTACGCGCCGCGGTTGAAACGCTGCCAGAAGGCGCGGAATTGCGTCAGCTCGAGTTGCGATAAGGCCGCCTTACCTCTTTTACCTTTTGAGTAGAGCGACTCACCACGCCATAGGTCCACAAGGTAGCCCAGCGAGATGTCCGCGCTAGCGACCGGAGCAGGGCTGGCAAATTCGTAAGCCAACAACCGCTTGCCATCTATCAAGATGCCGCGCTGCGCCCCCTGCGCGCGGAGGTAGCTCTCGAGCTGCGGAAGGTGCGCCTCGAGGTTTTTTGTCGCCGTGTTTTTCGACTCGATGACGGCGCAGGGTTTCGGGTATTCGCTGGCGGGGATTTTAACGGTGAAGTCTGTCCGCTTCCCACCACCGTGACTCCGGTTGTACTGGCGCTCTCCCAGAGCGTAGCCTAGTGCTCGTATCAGGGTACTTACAATTTTGTCATCGACAACATCGGCTTCGTCATTGCTGCGCTCGTCTGCGGGACGACTCAGGTATTGCGGCAAGCTCTGTCCTAGATAGAAGTTGTCTTCAGCAAGGCTGCCGATAAAGGACTCGAGGAAGGTGTCAAAGGTCGCCGACATAGCAAAAGCAACTATACCTGCTCGGGCGTGCTCTTTTTGCAAACGTCCGGGGGAGCTAAAGATAAACTCGGTACCTTATTATTCGCAGGCTCGCGCCCTCCACAGAGCCGCCACACCTTACTTTCACCAGCGTTTTCACACTCGAGTTCAGCCCGTCAGAGACGCTGAAGCGGGCGGCGGGCAGCAGTGGACATTTGTCCCTGAAACGCGTGCAGGATGATATGGTAGCGTGGCTCTAGCCTCGTTTAGGGTGGTAATTCATTAGCCGTGCCGGGTGTCCGCTTACCGTCACGAACAAGGGGGGTGTCGATACTGTTACATCACATCGTCAGGTACCGGTTCGGTAGCCGAGGTCGAGAGCAGACCAAAAGTGTCCTGTTTACGTCCGGCTACCCGCATCCAACCACTTACCATCCCGCCGTTTGCGCCGCAGCCTCACCTTTTCGCCGCCGCAAACCCGTCTATAATGTCCTTATGAAAGGTGTCTATTTTGTGACGTTGCTGCCCATATCGGTTTCCACCCCAACTGCCCTTAGCAGACCCCCCAGCGCCGAGTTATCCGGGGCGAACGGCTGATGCCGCAGATTCTGCCCCCCAACGCCAACACCTTTGCCAAATGGGGTCTGATCGGCGGCGGTATCTTTGTCGTCGCGCTCGTTACGGCGCTCGTGATCTTTGCGCGGACCGACCGCAACCGCGTCGGTGTACCCGTGTCGCAACCGGTCGGGTTTCAGCACTCGCTGCACGCCGGTGAACTCGGCGTCGATTGCCGCTACTGCCACACCTCCGTCGAGGTCGCCGCCTACGCCAACGTTCCGCCCACCGAAGTCTGTATGACCTGCCACTCGCAGATTCGTGTCGGCGCGCCGCAGCTCGCGGCGGTCTATGACAGCTGGGAGACCGAAACCCCGATCAAATGGAACAAGGTTCACGATCTGGCAGATTTCGTCTATTTCAACCACAGCGCGCACATCAACGGCGGTGTGGGTTGTAACTACTGCCACGGGCGCGTCGATCAGATGTCGGCAATCTGGAAGGCCGAACCACAGACGATGGGGTGGTGCTTGGAGTGCCACCGCAACCCGGCGCAGTACCTCCGGCCCCGCGAAGAGGTTTTCAACCTAGCGTACGAACCTCCCGAAAACCAGCTCGAGCTGGGTCATGAACTCGTTGAAGCCTACGATATCAACGCCGACGCTCTTGCCAACTGCTCGATCTGCCACCGATGACGCACGCTCCCAAAAAAGTTGCAAAGATAACAAACCCGAAGAGAACGGAAACAACTTTGGACACCCCAGCTTCAGACGCGAAAACCGCCGCTCAAAACAGCCGCCTCGATATGACCGAAATTCGCGCGCGCCTGGACGCAAAAAAGGGCAAGGCGTACTGGCGCAGCCTCGAAGAACTCGCCGAAACCCCTGAGTTCGAGGAGTTTTTAGCCAAAGAGTTTCCGCGTCAGGCTGCGCCACTCGAGGGGTCCTTAGACCGCCGCGGGTTTGTCAAGTTGCTGGGCGCGTCGCTGGCGCTCGCCGGTCTGACCTCGTGCGTACGCCCCTACGAACAGGAAAAAATCTTGCCGTACGTTCGGGCACCCGAAGAACTCGTTCCGGGAGAACCGATCTTTTTTGCCACCGCGCTGACCCACGGTGGTTTCGCGCAGGGCGTGCTGGCAGAGTCGCATCAAGGCCGCCCGACCCGCGTCGAGGGCAACCCCGACCACCCCGCCAGCCTGGGGGCCACCACGCCGCAAATGCAAGCTGAAATCTTGGGTCTATACGATCCCGACCGCTCGCAGTTCGTCACCGGGAACGGCGAAGCGAGCAGCTACGGCGAGTTCGCGCAGGTTTTCGCTACCGCGCTCGCTGGACTTCAGGAGGGGGCCGGGTTTCACATCCTGACCGAAACCGTGACCTCGCCTACCCTGGCCCGCCAGCTCGCCGAGGTCGCGCACGCCTTTCCGCAGGCGCAGTGGCACCAGTACACGGCGCTGCATACGGGCGCGTACGGGGGCGCTGAGGCGGCCTTCGGCGAACCCGTCCAGACCCTTTACGATTTTTCACAAGCCGACGTGGTGGTGTCGCTCGACGCCGACTTTCTCGGACCCGGACCGGCGCAACTCGCCTACAGCCGAGCCTTCGCCGAACGCCGCCGGGTTCGTAGCGCCGAAGACACTATGAACCGCCTTTATATGCTCGAGGGTGCCCCGACGATCACCGGCAGCATGGCCGACCACCGTGTCGCCCTGCGCCCAAGTGAGGTCGTCGCGGCTGCTCACGCCCTCGCCGCGCGGCTCGGCGTGGCGGGCGCGGAGGGTGAAGCTCACGGCCTCGAGGACTGGCTGGGAGCCGTCGCCGAAGACCTTCAGGGGGCCGGGGGCCGCTGCGTCGTCGTCGCCGGAGACGAGCAGGACCCCTCGGTTCACGCCTTGGCCCACGCCATGAACGCGGCGCTCGGCAGCGTCGGCACAGCAGTTTTTTATACCGACCCGGTAGCCGCGCAACCGACCGACCAACTGGAATCGCTACGGTCGCTGACCGAGGCAATGACGGGCAACACCGTGCAACTCCTGCTGATCATCGGCGGCAACCCCGCCTACACCGCGCCCACCGATCTCGGTTTTGCCGAGGCGCTCGCGCGGGTGCCGTTCAGCGCCCACCTGAGCTTGTACCAAGACGAAACGTCGGCGCGCACCACCTGGCACATCCCGCAAGCGCACGACCTCGAGACCTGGAGCGACGCGAGAGCCTTCGACGGGACCGTCAGCATTATGCAACCGCTGATCGAACCGTTTTACGGGGGCATTTCGGCGCACGAGGTGATGGCGGCGGTTCTCGGCGACGCCGAAGCGACGCCTTTCGACCTCGTCCGGGCAACTTATGAGGGCCAGGCCGAAGGCGACTTCGAGACCTTTTGGCGCGGGACGGTCTACCGCGGCACGGTCGGCGGAACGGCCTCTACCCCGAAACAACCGAAACTCCGGGCCGACGCGGCTAGGCCGATTGCCCCTGCTGAAGGGACGGCGGGGCTCGAGGTCGCCTTTAGGCTCGACCCGAGCATCTTAGACGGACGTTACAGCAATAACGGCTGGTTGCAAGAGCTGCCCAAACCTTTTACCAAGATCGTTTGGGACAACGCCGCGATGATCGCCCCGGCCCTCGCCGAACGTCAGGGGTTAACCAACGGCGACCTGGCGACGCTGAGCATCAACGGAAAAAGCCTCGAGCTGCCCGTCTGGATCCAACCCGGACAAGCCGACAACCTTGTTACGCTTTACCTCGGTTACGGCCGCCAGAGCGCGGGTCATATCGGCAACGGCGTCGGTTTCGACGTGGGCAGTTTACGCACTTCTGGCGCGCTCTGGCACGCCTCGGGCGCAGAGCTGAGCGCGACCGGCGGCTCTTACGAACTGGTCAGCACTCAGCTGCACCACTCAATCTACGGTGACGACGCCGAAAAACGTTATATCGTCCGGCACGGTACCCTGGCCGAGCTTCAGGCCGAACCCGAACACCCGCACTTTGTCCACCCGGTCGAGCACCCCGAGTCAGACCTTTACAAAGATTACGCGTATCCCGGCAACGCCTGGGGCATGGTCGTCGATATGAACGTTTGCACCTCGTGTAACGCCTGCGTTACGGCGTGTCAATCCGAAAACAACATCCCTATCGTCGGCAAGGCGCAGGTCGCCGTAGGCCGCGAGATGCACTGGATTCGCGTCGACGCCTACTACAGCGGCAGCGTCGACGAGCCGATCTTTTACAACATGCCAATGATGTGCCAGCACTGCGAACAGGCTCCGTGCGAACCGGTCTGTCCGGTCGGCGCAACCGTTCACGACCACGAAGGTCTAAACGTGATGGTCTATAACCGCTGCGTCGGGACCCGCTACTGCTCGAACAACTGCCCCTACAAAGTGCGCCGCTTTAACTTTTTGCAGTACGCCGAACTCGACGAAAACAGCTTGGCGATGCTCGCCAACCCCGACGTGACGGTGCGTAGCCGCGGGGTGATGGAAAAATGCAACTACTGCGTCCAGCGTATCCGCAAAGCCAATATCTACGCTGGTAACGAACGGCGCGACATCCGCGCGGGCGAGGTCGTCACCGCGTGCCAGTCGGCGTGCCCGACGCAGGCTATCGTCTTCGGCAATCTCAACAACGCCGAAGAGCAGGTCGTCAAGGACAAACGCTCGGTGCTCAACTACGGCGTGCTGACCGAACTCAATACTCAGCCGCGTACGACCTACCTGACCAAACTCACCAACCCCCACCCGGCACTTGCCGAGGCAGCTGAAACGGGAGCGCACTGATGGCTGTTCGGCCGAGAGTAACGGTCCGGCGGGACCGGGTTCAGGAGACGAACCGGGTCATTGCGCCCGGGCAGTCTTACGGGAGCGTCGACGATACCGTCAACCGGCCCGTCCTCAAAAAATTGACCGTCGCCCCGCGCTGGTGGTTTTTGGGCTTCGCCATCGGTTTTACCCTGCTGATGGTGTGGCTTTACACGGTCGTTACGCTAATCATTAGCGGGACCGGCATTTTCGGCAATAACATTCCGGTAGCGTGGGCGTTTCCGATCATCAACTTTGTCTGGTGGATCGGTATCGGGCACGCCGGAACCCTGATCTCGGCAATTTTGCTCCTCTTTAGGCAAGACTGGCGGACCTCAATCAACCGTTTTGCCGAGGCCATGACCCTTTTTGCCGTCGTTTGTGCGGGTCTCGGGCCGATCTTGCACTTAGGCCGTCCCTGGCTTTTTTACTGGTTGTTTCCGTACCCGAATACCTACGGGCTCTGGCCGCAGTTCCGTAGCCCGCTCGACTGGGACGTGTTCGCCATCTCGACCTACGCGACCGTCTCGGCCCTGTTTTGGTTTATCGGGTTGATTCCCGATCTGGCGACGATGCGCGACAAGGCGACGCACCCGTTTCCGCGTCTTTTTTACGGCAGCATGGCGATGGGTTGGCGTGGGTCGGCTAAGCACTGGCAACGCTATCAACGCGCCTACTTGCTGCTAGCGGCGATTTCGACGCCGCTGGTATTGTCGGTTCACTCGACGATTGCCATGGACTTCGCCGTGGCGCAGCTGCCGGGTTGGAACAATACCATCGCGCCCCCCTACTTTGTCGCCGGGGCCGTCTACGCAGGGTTTGCGATGGTGCTGATTTTGGGGATTCCGCTCCGGCGCGCGTTCGGTTTGGAAGGACTGATTACCAAAAAGCACCTCGATAACTGCTCGAAGGTGATGTTCGCCACCGGTATGATCGTTTTGTACGGTTACATCATCGAGCTCTTTATCGCCTGGTATTCGGGCGTCGAGTATGAACGTTACATGGCGTACAACCGCGTTTTCGGCGACTACGCTTGGGCGTTTTGGGCGCTGATCTTTTGTAACGGTCTGGCGATTCAGCCACTCTGGTTCCGGCGGGTACGGCAGTCTCCGGCGGCGCTGTTCGGTATCGCGCTGATCGTCTCGGTGGGGATGTGGTTAGAGCGTTACGTCATCATCGCCATCAGCTTAACCCGCGACTTTTTACCCTCGTCGTGGGGCAATTACCACCCGACCGTGTTCGACTGGTCGCTCTTTATCGGTTCGATGGGTCTGTTTTTAACGCTCTGGTTCGTCTTTATCCGGCTTTTACCGGCGATTGCTACGTCCGAGATTAAAGAGCTGGTCCACCACGACATGCACCATAACCACGAAAGCCCGGGGCACGAAACTCACGACACCAACGAGTCCCCCCTTAACCGAACGGAACCGGAGGCAGGCTGATGGCGACCTCACACGATCTCTCACACGGTGGAGACCACGCGGAAAGCACCCCGCAATACGGGGCGGAATATGGTCCAGGCGAAACGGAGACCCTCTACGGCGTCGTCGCCGAATTCGACACCCCGGAGGCTGTCGTTGACGCTGCTAACCACGCCCGCGAAGCCGGGTACAAAAAAATGGACGCTTACACACCGTTCCCGGTTAACGGCCTCGATGAGGCGCTCGGGATGACCAACACGCGCCTCGGCTGGTTGGTGCTGCTGATGGGCATCACCGGCGGCTTGGCGGCTTTTGCCATGCAGTTTTACGCCAACGCGATCTTTTACCCGCTCAATATCGGCGGCAAACCCCTCAATTCGTGGCCCAACTTTATCGTCATTACGTTTGAATGTACGGTGCTTTTTGCCGCCTTTACCGCCGGACTTTTTATGCTCGGGCGTAACGGGTTGCCGCAACCGTACCATTCGATCTTTAACACCCCGAACTTCGGCGCAGCAACCCGCGACCGCTTTTTTCTCTGTATCGAGGCCGTTGACGAAAAGTTTGAAGTCGCCGAGGCGCGTACTTTTTTAGAGAGCTTGAGCCCACTCAGGGTTTCCGAGGTCGAGGTTTAAGATGACCCGATTTTTTCTCTTGAGCGCCCTGATTGTTCTGACCGGTTGTGGTCGCAACATGTACGATCAAGCGCGTTACGAACCCTACGACGCGTCTCCGATGTTCGAAGACGGTACCTCGTCGCGCCTCTTACCTGAAGGCACGGTGTCGCGGAGCCGTGGCGAAGTCAGCGAAGTTTTTTTTACCGGACAGGGCGAAAACGGTCTCGCTACCGAACTCCCCCTCGAGCTGACCGAAGCGGTTTTGCAGCGCGGACAAGAACGCTACAACATCTACTGTTCGCCGTGCCACAACTACTCCGGCAACGGTGAGGGCATGATCGTGCAAAAGGGGTTTGTTCAACCCACCTCGTTTCACGACCCCCGTCTTAAGGCGGCCCCGGTCGGGTACTTTTTTCAGGTCATCACCAACGGTTTCGGACGGATGTACTCGTACGCGTCGCGGGTTCCGCCTGAAGACCGCTGGGCGATTGCGGCCTATATCCGCACGCTTCAGTACTCGCAAGCTGCGCCGGTTGCCGACCTGCCCGAAGACGTTCGGGAGCGGCTCGAGAAAGCGCAGCAGAACGCCGAGGTTGCCGCACCGGGCAAAGCGGGTACAGCAAAAAGCACCGCAACCGAGGGTGAAGTAGCCGCCACACCCGTCCAAGAAGGGGGTACGCAGTGACGCGCACCGCAACCCATACTAACGCCGACGTTTACCCTACCGCACTGGGCCGCGCGCAGCGGCTGGCGACGGTCGCCGGTCTCGTCGGCCTAGTGCTGGCCGTTATTCTCGTCCCGATGAGTGGCGGACTCGAGGCCTTTTTTCAGGGCTACCTGATCGCTTACATCTTCTGGGTCGGCCTGACGCTCGGGTGCCTCGCCCTGCTCCTGCTTCAGCACCTAGCCGGGGGGCCGTGGGGCGCTATCGCGCGCCGCTTTTTAGAGGCGGGCGCAGGCAACGTCTTTATGATGGCGCTGCTTTTTATTCCGGTGTTGATCGGGATGCGGAGCCTTTACGTATGGACCGACGCCGAGTACATCGCGGCTCATCACATCGTCGAACTTAAAACCAGCTACCTAAATATTCCGGCGTTTATCCTCCGAAGCGTCATCTACTTTGCTACCTGGGGCATCCTGGTGTTTCTTTTTCAGCGCTGGTCGAAACGGCAAGACGCTGGAGAAGATTTGGCCCAGCACATGCGTAACGCGGGCGCGCTGGGTCTGCCGCTGTTTATCCTTACCATGACCTTCGCCGCCTTCGACTGGGGGATGTCGCTGACGCCCGAATGGTTTTCAGGGATGTACGGCGTGATCTTTATGAGCGGGCAGGTGATCAACGCGGTGTGCCTGCTGATCTTGCTGCTCGTTAACTTTCGCCAGGTCGAACCGTTACGGCACGTCCTAAACGACAAACGCTTGCAAGATTTCGGCAACTTTTTAATGGCGTTTACGATGTTTTGGGCGTACGTACAGACGTCGCAGCTGATCATCTTGTGGTCGAACAACGTCGTCGAAACGAACACCTGGTACGTCACCCGTTTCGGCGTAGGCTGGGGCTGGGTCGGCGGCTTTTTGCTGGTGTTTCACTTTTTCGCGCCCTTTTTAATCTTGTTCTCGAGGTGGGTCAAGCAAAAAGGCCGCGCGCTCGTGTGGGTAGCGGTGTGGCTGCTACTGATGCGCGTCGTCGATATCTACTGGATTATCGTCCCAAGCTTTGAACGGGAAGGCTTCGCCTTTCGGCCCCTCGACTTGGCGCTGCTGCTGGCGTTCGGTGGAATCTGGCTGAGTTTCTTTTTCCGCCGCCTTAAAACTACCCCCATCTTGCCGAACCACGACCCCCGTATCGAACCGGAGCTGACAGGAGCAGCCGCGGCCCATGACTAAACGATCAGGCAAAAACCCCGGGGACGATCCCCGAGCGGCGCAGCAAGAAGCCAAAGACTTGAAGCCGAACCAAGATACCGAAGAAGAACGCGACGACATCTTGGGGCGTGAGTTCGAGGCTGAAAATGAGCATGACCTCGAGTCCAAGGAGCGTCAGCACCGGCCGCTGACCGACCCCGAAGACAACGCCGAAGTCGACCGGGTCGCCGAGTCGCCCCGCCCCGCCGTCGTCCGGCAACCCGAAGCGCGTCCCTACCTGGTGTCCCCGGCGGCGCTCCGCAACATTTTCGTCGGTAGCAGCGTCGCGGGCGTCGCGGTGATCGTGGGCCTTTTGACGCTGGCCTCGAGTGGCAACGACGCGCGTTATACCCCCGCAGACGAAACGCAGTATCAGCGCACCCTTCAAGAAGCGACCGAGACGATCACCGCTACCGGCGTCGGCGAAGACGGAACTGCCCGCATCCCAATAGAAGAGGCGATTGCGGTGGTCGCCGCGCAGGGTCTGGAACCGATCAACACCGCTCTCGCCGCGCCACCCGCGCAGGCCGAGCCTGCCCCAGAGCAAACTGCCGAACAACCCACCCCCACCGCAGAACAATCCGAACAGCCCGGACAGGACGAAGCTTCAGAAGCAGGTCAGGACCAAGCTGAAGCACCCGCTCAGGCACAAATGAAGCAAGAGCAAACGGGTCAAGAACAAGCGAGCCAAGAGCAGACGGATTCGGAGCCAGCAGATCAGCAGCAAGCCGACGCACCCGCGCAGACCGCCGCAGGGGTTCCCGCCGCAACCGAGGTCGTCGACACTGCCGCCGGTCAAGCCATCTACGAAGCAAACTGCGCGTCGTGCCATCAGGCCACGGGCGCAGGGGTTCCGGGCGCATTTCCGCCCCTTGCCGGTCACGTACCTGCGCTCTATAACGCCGACCGCAGCTACCTCGTCAATCTCCTGCTCTACGGCCTTCAGGGTGAGATTCAGGTTCTGGGAGAACCCTACAACGGCGCGATGCCCGCTTGGTCGCAGCTTTCCGACGACGACATCGCCGCGACGCTCAACTACGTCTCGACCGCGTGGGATAACGAAGGAACACTCGAGGACTTTCAGCCCTTCGGAGCCGACGAAATCGCCCCAGCCCGCGACGCTGCGCTGAGCACCGACGAGGTCTACGCGCTCCGGCAAGAACTCGGGTTGAGCGCCGACGAGTAGAGGCTTTAAGCGACCTCACAACAAGTCTAGAGGTGGGCCGCGGCCCACCTCTATTTTGGTCTCTCGACGTTATTCTCAACGTCATTTTTTGTGCAGTCGCTTTTGCGCCGTTCTTTGGTTAGGGTCTTCTCAAGTGTGTCTCGAGCGCATTTTCTCTCAAACAGCCTTTTACCGATGTTCGCCGTCACCACGTGCGGTAGACTGACACTACAAATTGCGATGTTTGAGGGGTGTACATGAAGCGAAGTTGGCTTGTTCTGATACTGGCGTTTTTAACGGTGGCGAGCGCGCAGGTTCCTGACGGCGTGGCGCGTATTCACTACAGCCGCCCCGACGCGGCTTTCGAGGGTTGGCTGCTGCACGTCTGGGAAGACACGACCGAAAGCGTAACCTGGGAAGCGGGACTCGAGCCCGACGGTACCGACGACTTCGGCGTCTACTGGGATGTAGGACTAAAAGACGACGCTGAACTCCTCGGCTTTTTAGTCCATCAGGGCGACGAAAAAGACCCCGGTCCGGATATGCTTCTAGAGTTGGGAGAGTCCAGGGAGGCTTGGATTATCTCCGGTGATACGACGATGTACACCTCTTCTCCCGACCCCGACGCGGCGCAGGTCCCCGGCGACCTCACCACCGCTAGAGCGCACTGGCTCGACGCCACTACGCTCGTCTGGGACGCGGTGCCCGAAGGGGCACAGGTCATGCTCTACAGCGACTCGGGCGCAGGGCTCGAGCTGACCGAAACCGGCGTCGAGCAACCCGGCCCCACCCCCATCGCCATGACCACTTTTGAGGTCCCTCTCCAAGCCGATCCGGGCGGACTTAGCGACGAGCTGAAAGCGGCGTTCCCCCACCTCGCCGGGTATCCGGTTTACAAAACCGACTTGGACGCCGCAGCCGCAGCCGAGTTTTTACGCGGTCAACTCGTACTCGCAGCTCTGGACACGGACGGAAAACTCCTCGACGCGACCGGGGTGCAGCTGCCGGGCGTGCTCGACGACCTCTATGCGGAGGCTGCCGCCGACGTACCTCTCGGCGTCAGCTGGACGGGCGACACCCCGACGGTGCGCGTCTGGGCACCTACGGCGCAGACGGTCAAGCTTCACCTCTTTGCGGACGCCGACGGCGACGCAGAAGAGGTGCTCGAGCTGACCCGCAGCGATACGACCGGGGTTTGGGGCGTTTCGGGCGGTCCTGACTGGAACGGCAAATACTACCTCTTCGAGGTGCAGGTCTACGCGCCGAGTACCCAGAAGCTCGAAACCAACCTCGTTACCGACCCGTATTCGCTGTCGCTCTCAACCAATAGCGTGCGCTCACAGATCGTCAGTCTCGACGACCCGACCCTTCAACCCGAAGGCTGGAACACCCTCACCAAACCACCGTACGCTGCCCCCGAAGGCGTGAGCGTGTACGAGCTGCACGTCCGCGATTTCAGCGTCGGTGACGCTATCGTACCCGAACCCCTGCGCGGTACCTATGGCGCGTTCAGCGTACCGGATTCGGCGGGAATGCAGCATCTGCGCGCTCTGGCCCAGGCGGGGCTGACACACCTGCACCTGCTGCCCGTCTTCGACATCGCCACTATCGACGAGGACAAGAGCAACTGGCAAACGCCCGCAGGCGACCTGACGAGCTACCCGCCCAACAGCGCCGAGCAGCAAGCAGCGGTAGACGCGGTGCGCGATCAGGACGCCTTCAACTGGGGCTACGACCCGCTGCACTACACCGTCCCCGAGGGTTCCTACGCGGGCGATCCAGCGGGCGCGGCGCGGATTCTCGAGTTCCGGCAGATGGTCAAGTCCCTAAACGAATCGGGCCTGCGCGTGGTGATGGACGTGGTCTACAACCACACGAACTCGAGTGGTCAGGCCGAGCTGTCGGTTTTGGACCGCGTCGTCCCCGGTTACTATCACCGCCTGAACGCCGACGGTTTAGTTGAGACCTCGACGTGTTGCCAAAATACCGCCACAGAGCACGCCATGATGGAAAAACTGATGGTCGATTCGTTAGTGACGTGGGCGAGGGACTACAAGGTCGACGGGTTTCGTTTCGACCTGATGGGGCACCACCTGGTCCGCAACATGGAAGCCGTACAGGACGCGCTCGAAAGCTTGTCCGAAGCGGAAGACGGGGTGGACGGGTCACAAATCTACCTCTACGGTGAAGGGTGGGATTTCGGCGAGGTCGCGGGGAACGCTCGAGGTGAAAACGCTACCCAGCGTAACCTGGCAGGTACCGGTATCGGCACCTTCAACGACCGCCTGCGCGACGCCGCGCGGGGCGGTACCCCCTTTTCCGGGCCGCAGGAACAGGGCTTTATCACCGGGCTCTACACCGACCCCAACG
>JAABUN010003427.1_pt1 | contig 24630 bp, 25 predicted proteins | sample 5559311 | NCBI WGS metagenome assembly JAABUN01 (sample SAMN10711877, study PRJNA513370) | rock metagenome | isolation source: Antarctica rocks | place: Antarctica: Victoria Land, Siegfried Peak sud
GAGGTGGCCATCGGGTTGGCGGCAAGCTCGTCGGCGTTGAGCCCGAGCACGGTGAGCGAGCGCGGCGGTGTCGGCAGGTGGCTCACCCAGCTCGACATCAGGTCCAGGACGTCGCCGGTGACCGCCAACTCGGCGTAGAGCGCCGACACTGCGGAGATCGCCGGCTCGTCGAGGTGGGTCACGAAGCGGGGGGAGTCGTAGAAGGCGGGGTCGTCGCCGTTATCCTGACGGTCGAAGAAGCCCGGCGGGAAGGGGCTGCTCGCAGGACCGGTCACAGGAACAGGGTGCACCGGTGGCCGCTCGCTGGCTCGCCGGAGCACAGCAGCAGAGGCGCGTCGTGGGCAGTGGGGAAGCCCCCGTCGAGACCGGCCGCGAGGTCGGCCGAGCTCACTCCCCGGCCACCGGCAAAGCGGTCCGGACGCTTTCCGCATCGACAACATTGAGCGACCTGATACGGATTGGACGGCCGAGTCCCTTGGAGTGGTGTAGCCCGGGCTCTTGATCGTGACCGGGTTCGTGTCGGTCACCGACGTTGAGGGGCCACCGCGTGAGTCTCTGTGAGACCGACCAAAGAACTCACTGACAAGGACTCAACACGATGGCCCTAGACGATTCTGCCCTGATCGAGATGATCGAGATGCTCCGCACCGCCGACGGCGGCGAGCTCATGCGCCGGCTGCTGGGCGGGAGGGACTGCCCAGACTTTGGTTGACCCGGTCGGGTAGGTGTCATCAGGCTGCGTGCGCGGACAGAAGCCTGGGTCACGGAGCAGGCCACCGGTAGCTGCTGACCCCGCCCGTCGGGGGCCGGTCGCTGCGGGGGACTGGCCGGCCGGGAGCGACGGGGCGCTCGGCCTCACGAATGTTTGGTCATGACAGAGGTTTGGGCCGGCTGGCAAGTCATAGCGTCGACGCTCGGCGGCCGGCGAGCCATGTTGCTCACGCCCGACCGGGCCGAGCTCCGCGATGTCCGCTCCGTCGACTCGCAACCGCATCTTCGGGCGGATTGTGGGCGCTGCGCCGCGCTGTGTCGCGACGGCCTTCGCTCGATCGGCGGACTTCGCGATCGACAAGCCAGCGGAGCGGCCGTGCACGAAACTGCTCGGAGACCTGCGGTGCGGCATCCACGACGGCCTTCGCGACCAAGGGTTTCCCGGCTGCGACGTCTTCGACTTCTTCGGCGCCGGTCAGCAGGTCGTGTAGGTCGCCTTCGCCGGGCGGGACGGCGCGACGACCCGCAGCCGGCCGAGGGCGTGTTCGAGGCCTTTCCGTTCTGCGGCAGTTGCACAAGCGCTGGTATCTCGCCCTCCGTCGAAGTGCTCCGGGAGGGGCTACTGAGCGAGGAGATCCTGCGCCGGCAAGTCGAGGTCGAGCGGGTAGCCGTAGGTGACGCCGACGTGCTGGTCGGCTTGGACGCGCCCACACTGCGCCCGACATCGGGGAGCTGCTCGAGCGGGTCGGCGAGGCGGTGCGCGCGGACCTGCCGCGCGGCGGTCCCGACCGCCGTGGCGCGGACCTCGTAGGCGCGCGGCTGCGTGGCACCGACCTCCGCGCACGAGCCTGCGCGGTGCTGTCCCGCTGGGGGCCGGACCTGCGCGCCGCCGACCTGCGCCACGCCCGACCTGCGCGCCGTCGACCTGTCCGGCGCCCGACTCGACGAGAGTCTGTTCTTCACCCAGCCGCGGCTGCAGGCCGCCCGCGGTGACGCCGCCACATACCTGCCCGGGTCGCTGGCGCGGCCGAGTCACTGGACAGGGTGCTGACGAGGCAACGTCGTGCTGCCCGCCGGCTCGCGGCTGCACGTCGTGAACCCCCCGACATTGTGCTGGGCGTGCTTGCCCCGGACCTGAGCCGCCACAGAACAGGCCTCGACCTGCGATTTCACACCTGGACCGCTCGGACTCTCGTGGCCGTCGTCGAGCTGCGACGGCCACAGACGGCCCAAGATGGTGCCGGGCGGCGCGGCCACATCAGGGGCGCAAGTGAGCAGCAAACTCACGACGGTGTCGGTGTCGTCGCACGGCTCACCCTTGGGCCGACCGCCTCCAGCGGTAGGTGTGGAGAATGCAGGCGAGATGCCCGCACGCCGGCATCGACATCTCGTGGAGCGAACATGATGACAATCGTCAGCCTGGTGACCCTGAAGCAGGGCAGCGAGCCGGATTGGGACGCCGCGATGCGCGAGCGCTTCGCGGCGGCGAAGAGCGTGTCCGGCTGGAAGGGCGGCCAGATCTGCATGCCGGCCGGCCGCCTCGATCAGCCTTGATCGTCGGCACGTGGGAGACGCGCGCTCACTGGGAGGCGTGGCACGGCGACCTGGCCTTCGCCGAGACACGCGAGCGACTGGAGGGGCTGCAGGACGAGCCGGCGGACGTGCGCTGGCGCGAGGTCATCCTCGACGAGTAACCGGAGCAGCCGTAGCGCGGGCTCGTTGCCGCGGGCGTCGTCTCAGCCGGTGCGTCGGGTCGGCCGCGGCGGCCGCACGTATAGCAGGACGGTGCCCGGCGGCACCGTCACCCCGTTCCCACGTCCGGGGCGGCCGAGGCCACCACGATGGCCCCTGAGCAACATGCCGACAGCCAGCCCGACGCCGCTCGCGACGGCGAGCGGGACAGACCGCTTGAGCAGCGGGACGGCGATGAGCGACAGGCCGTCGAGCGCTGCGCCGGCCGGCTCTTCGTCCCTGTGCCGGGCCGCCGGGGGCGGCGCCTCGGGCCGCTTGGCTGGGGTCGGAGCATCCGACCCGGTCGCCGGGGCGGATGCTCCCGCGGCGGGCGGTGCCGGCGTGCCATCGGCTTGCCCCTCCTGGCGGTTAAGCAGCTGTTCTACGTTGCCGGCGAACTGCGTCATGAGCCGGCCCGACACGTCCCCGATCACGCCTCGGCCGAATTGGGCCACTTTCCCGCGGATCATGAGGTCCGTGTCGATCACGACCTTGGCCCCGTCCCCGTCCGACTCGACCCGGGCCACGACATGGGCGTCGGCGTTGCCCTGTCCGCGCATCTCGCGCCCCGAAGCCTTGAGCGTCGCGGTGCGCGCGTCCCGGTCGACCTCGAGGAATCGCACGGTGCCGGTGTAGGAGGCGCCCAAGGGGCCGACCTTGACGGTGACCTCTCCCTGGTAGGTGTCGTCGTCCACGCGGCCGAGAAGCCGGCTGCCCGGCATGCAGACGGCGACCTTCTCGACGTCCAGGAGCGTGTCGAAGACCTCCTGCGCCGGCCGGGCGATCTGCATCTCGTTGGTCAGCTTCACGGGGCCACCTTCTCGCTTCTCAGAGGAGCGGGCGCGGTCTCGTCCCGGCATCTGGTATACCATGCCCCTGGACGACGTCTCGGGTCGACGCTCGGAGGACGCATGAAACCGGCCGCATTCGACTATCACCGGGTCAGCGAGGTCGAGGAGGCCGTCGAGCTGCTCACCGAGCTCGGCCCTGAGGCGAAGGTCCTCGCCGGCGGGCAGAGCCTCGTGCCGATGATGAACTTCCGGCTCGCGCGCCCCAGTGCGCTCGTCGACATCGGTCGCATCCCGGGTCTTGACCACATCCGGCGCAGCGGGGACCGGCTGCACATCGGTGCGCTGACCACGCACCGCGCCGTCGAGGTCTGCCGCGACCCCGGCCTGCTCGACGGCTTCTCCGTGCTGGCGCGCGCTGCGCGCTGGATCGGCCACTACCCGATCCGCTGCCGCGGGACGTTCGGCGGCAGTGTCGCGCACGGCGACTCCACCGCCGAGTGGTGCCTGCTTGCGGTGCTGCTCGACGCCAACGTCGTGCTGCAGGGCCCGGCTGGGCGGCGCGAGATGCCCGCGTCCGAGTTTTTACTCGGCTTCTTCTCCACGGCTGCCGAGCACGGCGAGGTCGTCGTCGAGGTGGTCTTCCCCCGGCCCGCACCGCAGTCCGCCCTGCTCGAGCACTCGCAGCGGCAGGGGGACTTCGCGGTCGTCGCGGCCGCGGTCGACGTCGACGTGGAGGATGGGGTCTGCCGATCGGCGCGGATCGTCCTCGGCGGGGTCGACCCGCTGCCGGTGCGGATGACTGACGCGGAGGACTCCCTCGTCGGCACGAGCCTGGACGAGCACGCACGGAACGAGGCCGGCAGGCTCGCGGCGGCGGCCTGCGACCCGGCGAGCGACGGCCACGGCAGCGCCGACTACCGCCGCTCGCTGGCAGCCGCGATGGTCTCGCGGGCCCTTGTCGATGCGGTAGCGCAGCGTGGGTGAGGGCGCACACGGGCCGCCGCAGCCCGCGCCCCGCGCATGGGTCGGGACGTCCCTTCCGCGCCGGGAGGACTCCCGTCTGGTCCAGGGCAAGGGCCGCTTCGTGGGGGATTTGGAGCGGTTCGGGTTGTTGCACGCCGCCTTCGTTCGCAGTCCGCACGGCGCGGCGGAGGCGTTGGAGATCGACACCTCGGCCGCCCTCGCGCTCGACGGCGTCGTCGCGGTTTACACGGCAGCAGACCTCCATGACGCGAGCCTGACGGCGCTGCTGGAGCGCCCGGAGTTCGTGCCGACCGCCATGCCCCTGCTCGCCCGGCAAGCACGGCATGCGGCCGAGCCGGTCGCCGTGGTGATCGCCGAGGACCCCTACACGGCCGAGGACGGGGCCGAGGCGGTGGAGGTGAGATGGGACGTCCTGCCCGCCATCACCTCCATGGCGGCTGCCCGTGCGCCGGGTGCCCGGCGGGTGCACGACGCCCTGACCGACAACTGCTTCGTCACGCTGGACATGTTCGAGGACGACGGCATGGACGCCGTCCTGCAGGATGCCGCCGTTGTGGTCGACTACACGTTCGACAGCGGCCGGCTCTCTGCGCTTCCCATGGAGGGGCGAGCCTGCCTGGCCGAGTGGGACGACCGTGACGACCAGGTGGTGGTCCACGCCTCCACCCAGGTGCCGCACCAGGTGCGCACCGGCATCGCCCAGGCGCTCAACCTGCCCGAGCGCTCGGTGCGGGTCATCGCCCCGGACGTCGGCGGAGGGTTCGGGCTTAAAGCGGTGGTAGGACGGGAGGAAGTGGTCGTCACCGCCGTGGCCGTACGTCTGCGCCGCCCCGTGCGGTGGGTGGAGGACCGGCAGGAGAACCTCACCGCGTCCTTCCACGGCCACGAGCAGCACTACGCGGTCCGCGCAGGGTTCGACCAGTCGGGACGCATCCTCGGCCTCGACGCCGCGATTAGCTGCGACGTGGGTGCCTATTCCGCCTTCCCCTTCACGTGCGCGGTCGAGCCGCTGATGGCCTGCACAGAGCTGCCCGGCGCCTACAAGGTGCCCCGCTACCGGGCGACCGGCAGCGCGGTGGCGACCAACAAGGCGCCGACAGCGCCGTACCGCGGGGTCTCCCGGCCGCAGATCGTGCTCGTGATGGAGCAGCTGATCGAGCACGCCGCACGGCGGCTCGACCTCGACCCGATCGAGGTGCGCCGGCGCAACCTCATCTCCCCCGGGGACTTCCCCTATACCGGGCCCAACGGCATCACATACGACGAGGGCAGCTACCGGGAGTCGCTCGACCGCGCCGAGTCCTACGTGCTCGAGAACGGCTGGCAGCAGCGGCGTGAGGCGCTGCGAGCGGAGGGCAAGCTGGCCGGCATCGGCTACGCCTGCTTCTCCGAGCGGACCGCCTACGGCACGGCGACGATGGCCAAGCGCCGCATGAGGGTGACGCCCGGGTTCGACGTCTCCCAGGTGCGCATGGACCCCTCGGGCGACGTAGTCGTGACGACCGGCACCGCGAACCACGGCCAGGGCCACGAGACGACGTTCGCTCAGATCGTCGCGGACCGGCTCGGCGTGCATCCGTCACGCGTGCAGCTGCGGCAGGGCGACACCGACATGACGACCTACGGCTGGGGCACCTGGGGGAGCCGGTCGGTCGTCATCGGGGGCTCCGCAGCCCACCGCGCGGCCGACGGCGTCGCGCTGCAGCTGCGGAAGATCGCCGGCCACCTGCTGGAGACCAGCGCTGACGACGTGGTGCTCGAACAGGGCCGGGCGTATGTGCGCGGCGACTGGAGCGCCGCGATCGACGTCGACGAGTTGGCGCGCCTGGCCCACTTCCAGACCCAGTCGCTGCCGGAGGACTGCCGCTTCGGGCTCGAGGCGCGCGGCACGGCGGACCCGCCGGGAACCTTCTCGAACGCCTGCCACGCGGTGCTGGCCGAGATCGACCAGGAGACTGGCCGCATCACGCTGCGGCAGTACCTCGTGGTCGAGGACTGCGGCGTCATGATCAATCCGATGGTGGTCGAGGGCCAGGTGCGCGGGGGTGTCGCTCAGGGCGTCGCTGCTGCTCTCTACGAACGCATCCGGTACGACGAGGACGGTCAGCCGGTGACGGCGACGCTCATGGACTACCTGGTCCCGACCGCTCAGGAGATGTGCCCCTTGGACATCGTCCACCTAGAGACGCCGTCGCTGTTCAGCGAGAGCGGTGCGAAGGGGATGGGCGAGGGGGGGACGATCGGCGCTCCGGGTGCGGTCCTGAGCGCCGTGAACGACGCGCTGGCCTTTACCGGACGCTCGTTCAGTCACATCCCGGTGTTTCCCGAGGACGTTCTCGACCTGCTCATGGACCACTCGCCAGGAGGCTCCCTGTGAAAGACGTCCATCTCGTCTCCCTCTGCGTCAACGCCCGGCAGCACGAGCTCGTCGTCGAGTCACGACGCACGCTGGCCGACGTCCTGCGCCACGACCTCGGCTACACCGGCACGCACCTGGCGTGCGAGCACGGCATCTGCGGCGCCTGCACCGTGCTGGTCGACGGCCAGCCCGTCCGGTCCTGCCTCGTGTTCGGCGTACAGGCTGACGGCAGTAACGTCCGCACCGTGGAGGGGCTGGCCGACGGCGAGAGGCTGAGCGACCTCCAGCAGGCGTTCAGCCGGCGGCACGCGCTGCAGTGCGGCTTCTGCACCCCCGGCTTCCTGATGCTGGCCGAGGCATACCTCGCCACCGAGCCGGAGCCGGACGAGGCGGAGGTGCGCGAAGTTGTCGCTGCCAACCTCTGCCGGTGCACCGGCTACCAAGGCATCGTCGAGGCGGTCACCGAGGTCGCACGTGAGCGCCAGCGGGGGACGGCGCAGCCGCCCTCGACCACCTCGTGACCTCGGTCGGGACGCGCGTCCTGCGTAAGGAGGACCCGGCGCTGCTGCGCGGCCTGGGGCGCTTCGGTGACGACCAAAGCCGCGCCGGGCAGCTCTGGGCGCGGATCGTCCGCTCGCCTTTGGCGCACGGACGACTCAGGTCGGTCGACACTGCTGCGGCGTCGGCCTCCCCGGGCGTCGTGCGGGTGGTGACCGCCCAGGACCTCCCGACCGGCCTGGTCATCCCCGTCCGGCTGTCCGTGCAGGGCCTCGACCTGTCGCCGTTCCTGCAGCCCGTGCTAGCGGGCGAGGCCGTGCGCTACGTCGGCGAGCCGGTCGCCGTGGTGCTGGCCGAGGACGCCTACGCCGCCGAGGACGCCGCCGAGCTGGTGGTCGTCGACGTCGAGGACCTGCCGGCGGTGCTGGACGCCGACGCGGCGCTGGCTCCCGGTGCGTCGCCGCTGCACGCGCGCGGGAATTGCGCAGCTGACTTCACCGTCGGCTTCGGGAACGTCGTCGACGCGTTCCGCGCGGCCGCGCACGTCGTCGACATCGACTTCCGGGTCGGCCGCCACAGCGCCGTGCCGCTGGAGCCGCGGTCGCTGCTCGTCGATGTGGACCCGCGCGACGGCTCCCTCGACATCTACGGCATGACGAAGGTGCCCGTGTTCAACCGCGGGGTGCTGGCCGGGATGCTCGGGATCGACGAGACGTCGATCCACATCCACGCGGTGGACGCGGGCGGCGGCTTCGGCGTGCGCGGCGAATTCTATCCCGAGGACTACCTGCTGCCCTGGCTGGCCCACTCCCTGCGTCGGCCGGTGAAGTGGGCCGAGGACCGGGTTGAGCACCTCGTGGCGGTCAACCACTCGCGCCAGCAGCGGCACCGGCTGGAGGTGGCGCTAGCTGCCGACGGGACCATCCTGGCGATGCGCGACGAGGCGGTGCAGGACAACGGCGCGTACTGCCGCACCCACGGTGTCATCGTCCCCGAGCTGACGATGACGATGCTGCCCGGGCCTTATCGCGTGCCGGCGTACGAAGGGCGGGTGCGTGTCGCACTGACCAACAAGACGCCCTGCGGCACCTACCGCGCCCCTGGCCGGTTCGAGGGAACCACGGTGCGGGAGCACCTGTTCGACGTGGCGGCCGACCGGCTGGGGATCGACCGTGTGGACTTCCGGCGCCGCAATCTGCTGCGTCCCGACGAGCTCCCGCACGCTCGGTCCATGAACACGCTGGGTGAGGACATCGTGCTCGACGCAGCGGACTACCCCGGGCTGCTGGATAAGGCGGTCGCGGAGGGCGAACGGCTCGGCTACCACAGCCTCGTCGAGCAGCGCCGGGCAGCCGGGCGGCTCACCGGAATCGGGCTGGCGCTCTTCCTCGAGAAGAGCGGTCTCGGGCCGCAGGAGACGGCGGACGTCAGCGTCAGCGCGACGGGGATGGTCCACGTGCACACGGGTGGCACGTCGCTTGGCCAAGGGATCGAGACGGTGATGGGTCAGATCGCGGCAGACGCGCTGACGGTCGGACCCGACCAGGTGCGCGTCGTCAACGGCGACACCGGGCTCCAGCCCTACGGCATGGGCTCGTGGGCGTCGCGCTCGACCGTCGTCGGCGGCAGCGCGGTGCACCTGGCGACCGTGGCCGTGCGCGACCGCGCCCGCGAGATGGCGTCCCGCATGCTCGAGGTGTCGGTCGACGACCTGGAGGTGGCGGACGGCATCGTGCGCGTCATCGGTGACCCCGGCACCAGCCTCGCCTTCGGCGAGATCGCCCGCGCTTGCCTTCCTGGTGGCGCCCATCTGGGACGGGACGAGCCGGCGGGGCTGACCGCGTCCCGCCGGTTCGAGGTCGGGCACATGACCTACCCGTACGGCGTGCACCTCGCCGTCGTCGACGTCGACGCCGGCACGGGCAAGGTCTCGGTGCTGCGCTACCTCGTCGCCTACGAGGTAGGTCGCGCCATCAACCCGACTCTGGTCGAGGGGCAGCTGCTGGGCGGCGTGGCGCAGGGCGTCGGGGGCGCGCTGCTCGAGGAGTTTCGCTACGACGATGCCGGCCAACCTCAGTCCGTCACCTTCATGGACTACATGCTGCCGACGGCTGCGGAGGTGCCTGTCATTGACCTGCTCGTCGTGGAGGACTTCCCGGCGCAGGGGAACCCCCTCGGCGCGCGCGGCGCCGGCGAGGGCGGCCTCACCGCAGCCGGTGGTGCGCTGGCGAACGCGGTGCGCGACGCGCTGTCCACTCAGGACGCGTTGACGCGGCTGCCCATCACACCGGACGACGTGCTGGCGGCGCGGGTCACGCATGCATGACGGTTGTCCTCCGCCGTAGTCGAGAGGCTTGGACGCGTGGTATACCAAGTGTCCGAGCCAGCCGATCAGGGAGTACCGATGAGCAGACGGCCTGCAACCCTTTCCGTCGTGGCGCTGGCTGCGGCAGCACTCACCCTGGCGGCCTGCGGCAGCGAGACGCCGTCGGCGGGTGGCGTGCAGGAACCCGTCGGGACCGACAACTCCTCCCCGGCGGAGGGGGACAAGGGCATGCTGACCGTCGGCCTCCTCAACCCCGTGACCGGACCGTTCGCCGCCCTCGGTGAGGACGTCAACGCCGCCTTCGAGCTCTACGTCGAGCAGAACGGCGGGACGCTCGGCGGCTACGGCATCGAGATCGTTAAGGAGGATACGGCGAACGACCCCGGGATCGCGACGCAGAAGGCCCGCCAGCTGGTGGAGCAGGCCGACGCGGGCATCGTGGTCGGCCTGGTCAACTCCGGCGTCGCGTACGCCGTCGCGCCGTACATGAAGGACGCTGGCGTTCCGCTGCTCATCACGGTCGCCGGCGCCGACGGCCTGACCCGCACTGAGGACGGGAACATCTTCCGCGTCTCCTACACCTCGTCGCAGGACACGATGCCGGCGGGCGACTACGTCTGCAACGAGCTCGGCCACAAGACCGCGTCGATCGTGGCGCTCGACTACTCCTTCGGCTGGGAGGCCGCCGGCGGCTTTGCCCGCACCTACGAGGACGCCGGCTGCGAGGTCGTGCAGGAGCTGTACGCGCCGCTCGCGACCCAGGACTGGGCGCCGTACGTCACGCAGATCGACCGCGAGGCCGACGTCGTGTTCGCCGTGACGCCCGGCAGCGACGCGGTGCGGTTCTTCAAGGCGGCGAAGGGGTTCGGCCTCGAGACGCCGATCTTCGCCCACGGCTCGACCACCGACGAGCAACTGCTCCCGACGATGGGCGACACCGCCGAGGGCGTGATGACGAGCTTGCACTACTCCCCGTTGATCGACAGCCCGGCGAACCAGGAGTTCGTGTCGGCCTGGACCGAGGCGACCGACCGCCCCGCGAACCAGTACGCAGAGGACGGCTGGGCGGCGGCGCAGACGCTCGAGGCGGCGTTGAGCGGGTTGGAGGGCGACGCGACGGGCGAGGCGATCGGCGGAGCGCTGCCGGAGGTGCAGATCGAGGCGCCGCGCGGACCGCTGAGCTTCGACGACTATGGCCAGGCGGTGTACGACGTCTACTTCCGCGAGGTGGTGCAGCAGGACGGCGAGTGGGTGAACGAGGTCGTCGACTCGGTGGCCGGCGTCGACCAGTTCTACGACTACGAGCCCGAGGAGTACCTCCAGTTCCCCGGCTACGACAAGCTCAAGGGCACCTGGGCCAAGTAGTGGGGAGCTAGACGTGGTCCTCCTGTCCAACGTCCTGAACGGGCTGGCCTTCGGCTCCCTGCTGTTCCTCGTCGCGAGCGGCCTGACGATCACCTTCGGGCTGATGCGCACGATCAACCTCGCGCACGGCGGCTTCTACCTGCTCGGCGGCTATCTCGCCTTCGATCTGTACAACCGCACCGGCAGCTACCTGCTGTCGCTGGCGCTCGCCGTGCTGGTGACGGCGCTCGTGGGGATGGTCGTCGAGCGGGTCCTGCTCCACCGCCTCCTCAACCAGGAGCTGCCGCAGATCATCCTCACCGTCGGCGTGGCGCTGATCATCGGCGACCTGCTCCTCGCGCAGTACGGCGGCAACCCTATCTCGCCGCCGACCCCGGGCCCGCTCGAGGGGTCCCTGCAGTTCTCGGACACGTTCTTCTTCCCGAAGTTCCGGGCGTTCCTCATCGTACTCGCGCTCGTCCTGGCGGCCGCGATCATGGCGTTCCTGCGCTTCTCGTCGGTCGGCGCGAAGGTGCGCGGTGCCGTCGACGACCAGGAGATCGCGCGCTCCATCGGCATCCGGGTGCCGCTGATCTTCCTGCTGGTCTTCGGCGGCGGCACCGCGCTGGCCGCCTTCGCCGGCATCTGGGGCGGGGCGCTCACCAGCCTGTCCCCGGAGACGGGGTTCGACATCCTGCTGCTGGCGTTCGTGGTGGTGGTCGTCGGCGGGCTGGGGTCGGTCCCAGGAGCTCTGATCGCTGCGTTCGCCGTCGGACTGCTCGACCAGTTCGGCAAGCTCCTGTTCCCGGAGTGGGCGCTGTTCACCATCTACGCGCCGGTCGCCCTATTCCTGGCCTTCCGCCCCACGGGCCTGCTGGGGAAGGTGGAGACCCGGTGAGCGTGCCGACTGCCGCCGGGCGGTCCCGGGTCCTGGCCCTCGCGGCGATCGTCGTCGGGCTGCTGGCGCTCGCGGTCCTGCCGCTGGTCCTGCCGTCGTTCTACCTGTTCGTGCTCACCCGCGTCCTCATCCTCGGGCTGTTCGCGACGGCGTTCAACATCGTGTTCGGCTTCGGCGGGATGCCCTCGCTCGGGCACGCCGCGTTCTTCGGCGTAGGGGCCTACGTCGTCGGAATCGGCACCGTGCGCACCGACCTAAGCTTCATCCCGATCCTGGCCCTGACGCTGCTCGCCGGCGCCGGGCTCGGGGTCATCTTCGGTGTGTTCAACCTGCGCGCCCGCGGGATCTACCTGCTGCTGCTCACGCTGGCGCTCGCTCAGGCGGCGTTCGGGCTGGCCTTCCAGCAGGTCGAGATCACCGGCGGCGACAACGGCATCTCCGGGATCTCACGCGAGTCCCTGCCGATCCCACAGACGCTGCCGGCCTTCTACTGGCTGACGATGGTCGTGGTCGCGGTCTGCCTCGCCCTGATGTGGGTGTTCATGCGCTCCCCGGTCGGCATGGCCATCACCGGCCTGCAGGAGAGCGAGTCGCGCCTGGCGGCCAGCGGCTACCGGGTCGGCACCTACCGCGTGTGGGCGTTCGTCGTCTCGGGCGCGTTCTCGGCCGTCGCGGGGCTGCTCGACGCCTACCTGCTCGGCAGCGTCTCGCCGTCCCTGCTGTCGTTCCTGCTCAGCGCCGAGGTGATGGTCTTCGCCATCCTGGGCGGCGCGGCATACTTCTTCGGCCCGTTCCTCGGGGCGGCGATCATCCTGTCCCTGGAGCTCTGGGTCAGCACGTTCACCTCGCGCTGGACCGTCGTGCTGGGGAGCGTCTACGTGCTGACCGCCCTGTTCATGAGCGACGGGGTGCTAGGACGGCTGCAGGCGGTGCGCCGGCGGTCGCGCCGGAGCAAGGGAGGTCCCGCCGCCGGTGCCACGGGGCAGGCGCAGTCGGCACCCGTGGACGCGGGCGACCTCGTGAAGGAGCGGCAGCGATGACCGACCTGGCCCTCGCGGCGCGCGGCGTCTCCATGCGGTTCGGCTCGTTCGTGGCGAACGACGACGTCACGCTCGAGGTCCCCGTCGGCCAGCGCCGCGTCCTCATCGGCCCGAACGGCGCCGGCAAGACGACGCTGTTCAACGTGCTAGCCGGTCAGCTGCGGGCGACGAAGGGATCGGTCGAGCTGCTCGGCGAGGACGTGACGCGCACGCCGGCCTACCGGCGGGCGCGTCGGGGTCTGGCCCGCACCTTCCAGCTCAACAACCTGTTCGACGAGCTGACGGTGCGGCAGAACGTGGAGATCACGCTCGCGTCGCAGTCCTCGTCGCGCAACGTGTTTTGGCGCAGCCTGCGGTCGGTCCCCGGCATCCGGGACCGCTCCGACGCTCTTCTCGCCGAGTGGGAGTTCACCGACTTCGCGGACCTGCCCGTGAGCGAGCTCGCGTACGGGCAGCAGCGGGTCATGGAGATCGTCCTGGCCATGAGCACCGAGCCGCGGGTGCTCCTGCTCGACGAGCCGACGGCGGGGCTCGCCCCGGCCGACGCGGCCCGGCTCACCCGGCTGGTGGCCGACCTGCCCCGGGACATCACCATCGTCATGATCGAGCACGACATGGACGTCGCGTTCGCCCTCGCCGACGAGGTGACGGTGCTGCACCAGGGGCGGGTGCTCGCCGAGGGGGACCCCGACGCCGTCGCGGCCGACCCGCGCGTGCTGCAGGTCTATCTGGGAGACATGTCCGATGCTTGAGGTCGAGGCGGTCGACACCTACTACGGGCGCAGCAAGGTCCTGCACGGCGCCAGCCTGACGGTCGGCGAGGGCGAGGTCGTGGGCCTGCTCGGCCGCAACGGCATGGGCAAGACGACGCTGGTGCACACGATCGCCGGGCTGCTGCGCCCGCGCGCCGGACGGATCGTGTTCGGTGGCAAGCGCATCTCGACGCTGCCGGCGGAGCGCATCTCGCGGCTCGGGATGAGCCTCGTGCCGCAGGGCCACCGCGTGTTCCCCTCCCTCACCGTCCGCGAGAACCTCAAGATCGCCGAGCGGAGCGTGGGGGAGGGTGACTGGACGATCGACGAGGTGCTCGACCGCTTCCCCGCCCTACGCGAGCGGTGGAAGGTCGACGCGGGCAAGCTCAGCGGCGGGCAGCAGCAGATGCTCGCCATGGGGCGGGCGCTGGTCAGCAACGGTCGGCTCGTCCTGCTGGACGAGCCGACCGAGGGGCTCGACCCGCAGACGGTCGCGCGGATGGGCGACGTGATCGACTCGCTGCGCCAACGGGGCACCGCGGCGTTGCTCGTGGAGCAGAAGGTCGGGTTCACCCTCGACCGGGTCGACCGGGCCCTCGTCCTCAGCCGCGGTCAGGTCGTGTACGAGACCGCTCAGCCGCGGGCGCTCAAGGCGGATGCGGCGAAGCTGCGGCAACTGATCGGCGTCGGGAGCGGCCACGCGCCCGCGGCAGCGCAAGCGCCGAGTCCCGCGGGCAGCTCACCCGTCCTGTGACGCGTTCGCCGGCATACGTCGACGCGCCGAGTGGCGAACCGGCTCGCTGCTTACCACCGGGTCGAGGTGCACGGACCCGAGGATGTGCTGCCGGGTGACCTCGGCGGCGCGGTCCGGGTCCCGGGTCCTCAGCGCCTCCAGCAGCTCGCCGTGCTGGGCGGCCGACTCGGCATGCGACCTCAGCACCTTCGGCCCGCCGGGCATCGATGCCCACAGCAGCCGCATCAGCGAGAGCAAGAGCGGGCTGTTGGCGTATTGGTAGATGCTGAAGTGAAACTCCCGGTTCAGCTCGGCGTAGCGCCCATGGTCCGCGGTAACCGCGGTGAGCCGCTGGTTGAGGTCCTCGAGGGAAGCCAGCTGCTCCTCGGTAATCACAGCGGCAGCCAGCGCCGCGCCGAGCCCCTCGAGTGCGGCCCGCACTTGGTAGTTCTCCTCCGTGGCGCCGATACCGGCCTCCGCCACCGTCGAGCCGCGGAACGCGTCGGAGACGACCAGCCCCTCGGACTCGAGCCGGCGCAGCGCCTCCCGCACCGGCGTCTGGCTCACGCCCAGCCGCGCTGACAGCTGGCGCTGCCGCAGCTGCTCGCCCGGCTTCAGCTCGCCTACGATGATCAGCTCGCGGAGCGTCGCGGTGACCATGTCGCTCTTGCTGGTGTAGGTAGACAAGGGCGCGGTGCCTTCCTGAAGCGGTGAGACCGATCATACTTTCGGGCCTATCGCTGTGTGCTCAGCCAAGCGTCCGCGCCTCAGGCAGCGCGCCCAGCGCCGCGGTGACACGACCGACCAGAAACTCTCCACCGGGCACCGTGAGCAGCTGCACCCCGACAGGCAGTGCCAATCCTCGACGGTCACCTGGCACCGACTTCGCGGGCACACCGGTCACCGACGCCAACGCGGTGAGCCGGCTGAGCGCCGCCTCGACCGGCTCGTGACGACCTTCGACCAGGACGGTCTGGTCCCGCCGGCCGGGCGTCACGCACGGCGTGGTGGGCAGCAGCAGCAGGTGCAGCGCCTCGTCGTGGAACGCACGACGGAGCGCCTCGGCCAGCGCTGCCCGTGCCCTGGCCAGTGCCGCATCGACGTCCGCCGGCATGTCCTCGCCTACCGTCAGTAGGGCACGGGCCTCGCTCCGAACGCGACCGGGTTCGCGTGCACCTGCGCGGCATGCAGCTGCGCCGACGACGGAGCCTGGCCACGAGGGAGATCGCCGGTGCGACGCGAGCCGCGGGAAGCCGGACGTCGACCGGGACGGCGTCGCCGGCGGCCAGGGTGCGCACGGCCGCGTCGCGTGCCGCGGCGACCTCGGGCTTCAGCCGGCCGACGTCGCCGAGCCCCCCCACACGGAGCCCGGCCACTCCGCCGAACACGTCTTCGAGGGGCCGTCGCGCCAGGCTGGCGAAGACCGCGAGGCAGACCGCCGCGTCGGCGGCGATCACTCCGACGACGCCTGCTTGGGGCAGAGCGGCGTGATCCCGTCCATCGGCAGCGAGCCCCAGGTGGGCCTGAGTCCGACCACGCCGCACAGCGCGGCCGGGATGCGGACGGAGCCCGAGGTGTCGGTGCCCAGGGCTGCGGGCACCGCGCCCGCGGCCACGGCGGCGGCCGACCCCCTGAGGACCCGCCCGCGAGGTGCCCCGGTGCTGCGGGGTTGTCCACGCCGGGCGTCGTGACGCCCCACGCCATCTCGTGCGTCGTGGCCTTGCCGAGGCAGGCGGCCCCGTCGTCGGCCAGCCGCTGCCACGAGCCGGCCGACCGATCCGGACAGCGCCAGCGGCCACCGGCGGTCCCGTTGCGCGTCGGCACGCCGGCAACGTCGATGATGTCCTTGACGAGCAGCGGCATGCCCGCCAGGGGGCCGGCTCCGCCCGCGGGCCGCGTCATGGCAAGGTGGCTCAAGGGGCTCTCCTCGACGGCGGCGAGCCGGCGAACCGCTGACCAGGACAGCGAAAGCTGGGCCTGCGTGCCAGCCGCTGTCCCACCCGCTGCCGCTGCCGCGCCGACCGGCAGCTCCGGCCATCCACCGTCGCCCCCGGGGCTGCTCGGCCGTGCGGCGGACGGCGTCGAGGGCCAACACCAGCCAGCCCCCGTAGATCTGGCGCGTGTGCTGCTCCGCGGCGTCGGCCGGCACGAGCGTCCGCTGGCTCTCACTCACGCGGGCCGGTCTCCGGTGGGCGCAGCTCGGCTCGGACGACCTTGCCCATTGCGTTGCGCGGGAGCGCCTCGACGACGTGCACGCGCTTGGGGCACTTGTAGGCGACCAGCCTTGTACGACAGTGCTTGAGGAGCTCGTCGGGGCCGGCCTGCGCCCCGCGCAGCACGACCCAGGCCTCGACCTCCTCGCCCCACGTCTCGCTGGCGGTGCCGGCGACGGCGGCCTCCGCGACGGCGGGATGCGCCTCGAGGACGAGCTCCACCTCCCGTGGTGAGACGTTCATCCCGCCGGTGATGATGAGCTCCTTGAGCCGGCCACTGATCATGAGGTGGCCACCCTGCTCGTCGTCCCAGTGACCGAGGTCCCCGGTGCGGAACCACCCGTCCGGCCAGAACGACGCGGCCGTCGCCGCCTCGTCGCGCCAGTAGGCCTCGATGACCTGCGGCCCGCGCATGAGGATCTCCCCGTCGATCCCTGCCGGGACGGGCCGGCCATGGTCGTCGGCGATGCGCACCTCCACGCCAGGGAGGGGGACGCCGACGGTGCCGAGGCGTCGTGGCCCGTCCAGCGGGTTGGACAGGTCGAGCCCGGTCTCGGTGAGCCCGTACCGCTCCAGCGGCACCGCGCCCGCTGCGCCCGCAATCTGCTTCCCGAGCGCAGGAGGCAGGGGGGCGGAGCCAGACGTCGCCAGGCGCAGCTGACGCAACACAGTGAGGCGTTCGGAGCCGAGGGCGGCGAGCCGCTGGTAGACCGCAGGTACGGCGAACAGCACGGTCGCGCGGTGCTCGGTCAGCACGTCGAGCAGCTGGTCCGGGTCGAACTTCGGCAGGATGTGCGCGCGCGAGCCGGCGAGCAGTGTCGCGTGGAGCCCCCCGAGCCCGTGCTGATGGGACAGCGGGAGCGCGTGCACCAGTACGTCGTCCGGAGACCAGCGCCAGGCCCGCATGACCCCGCGGATCGAGGACAGCAGGTTGCCGTGGGTGAGGGGGACCCCCTTGGGGAAGCCGGTCGTGCCGGAAGTGAAGCCCAGCAGCGCCACGTCGTCGCCCTGTCCCGCCGCGGCGGGGCTCGACGCCAGGTCGCCTGCTCGGTGGATCAGATCGGCCACCGTCGCCGTGCGTGCGCTGAGCCGTGCGGTCGGTGCCCCCGTCTCGCCAACTGCCGCGGTCAGGACGAAGGACGCCTCCGCGGCCCGGACGACGTGGTCGAGCTCAGTCTCGGTGTACGAAGCGTTGACCGGGACGGCGACCGCCCCGCAACGCAGCACGCCGAGGTATGCGAGGACGAACTCACCGGACGTCGGTGCGCTGAGTACCACGCGGTCACCCGGGTGCACCCCTTGCTCGGCAAGAGCGGTCGCCACTCTGCCGGCGCCGTCGTCGAGCTGGCCGTGGGTGAACTCCTCCCCGATGCGCAGCGCCGGGGAGTCGGGCACCCGGGCAGCGACGGCCGCGAACGCCTGCGGCAGGGTGCCGGCGGACAACTCGGCGCGCAGTAGCGCGGGGTTCAGGGCGGCGACGTCCGTACCGAGGTGGACCGCCCATCCGCTCAGAGACCGCTGATCCACCGCGACAGGGTCACCCGGCATCGGACGTGCCGCTCCCCAGTCGAGCGATCCCACGCACAGCACCCGTGAACGCTGAGTTGCCAGCACGCTCGCCCGCCAGTCGTTCGTGCAGCCGCTCGCCGGCGACGACGAGGCGCTTGGCCCGCGTCACGGCGTCGCGGTCGAGGCTCGAGACGGAGACGGCCAGGGCCACCGCGGCCTCCAGCGGTGCGTCGTCCAGCTGTTGCGCCAGGCCGGTCCGGACGGCCTCGTCCCCGCTGATGTCGCGCTGCGACAGCATCATCTCGAGGGCGCGCCCGCGGCCGACCGCGCCAGGCAGAGCCCAGGCGCCGACCGCGAGTCCGTGTCCCGGACCGGCGAAACGGACGAACGCCTGAGGAGACATGACGCACACGTCGGCGGCGAGCGCGAGCTGCGCGCCGCCGCCGACGGCCGGCCCGCTCACGGCGGCCACCACCGGCACGGGGCACTCGAGCATGCTCGCGTACAGGCGGTAGAGCTGGTCGCTGAGCGCCCGCCGCCCGGCATCGTCGATGGCCAGGCTGACCCCGGAGCAGAAGGCGCCGGCCGTGCTGGACCCGAGGACGATGGCGCGCACGCCCGGTACGGCGCACGCGGCAGTGTCCACGGCGTCCTGCAGCGCCGAGACGAGCTCCCCGGTGAGGGCGTTGCGGGTAGCGGGCAGGTCCAGCAACAGCTGGAGGACCGCGGGCGCAGGTCGTGACGAAACGAGCGGCACAGGCCCTCCCTCGTGTGGTGCTCGAGCTGCGGGCGCCGCGGCCCGAGGCGCGCTACGTGTCCATGATCGCCTTGCGCTGGCCTCCGTCGACGGGGATGTGCGCGCCGTTGATGTAGCTGGCGAGTGGCGAGGCCAGGAACGCGACGAGCGAAGCGACTTCGGCCGGCTCACAGATGCGACCGAGCGGCAGGGACCGGAGCGCCAGCGCGTGGGCCTCCTCCTGTGTCACCCCCTTGTCGCGCGCGAACGCCTTTTCCAGCCCGTCCCATCGGCTGGTGTTGACTGGCCCCGGGTTGACGGTGTTGACCCGGATGCCGTACGGCGCGTACTGCTCGGCGACGGAGGACGCGAAGTTGATGTCTGCCGCGTTGGCCGCGCCGGCCGTCATCTCCCAGTAGCTCGGCTTGAGCCCGTCGTTTCCGACGACCAGGACGACCGACCCCTCGCCGCGCTCACGCATGTGGGGGATGACCGCACGGACGCTGCGGACGTATCCCATGAACTTCAGCTGCAGGCTGCTCATCCACTGGTCCTCGGTGAGTTCCTCGAGCAACCCGCCGGGCGACGAGCCGGCACACGTCACCAGCACGTCGATGTGGCCGAACTCGGCCAGCGTCGCGTCCACGCAGCGGTTGACGTCGGCGGAATCGCTCATGTCGCCGGCGAGCGGCAGGACTCGCACGCCGTGCTTGTCCTGGATCTCGTCGGCGGCCTTCTTGATGTCGGCCTCCGTGCGACTCGAGATCGCGAGATCCATCCCCTCGCCCGCCAACTGGTCGGCGGTCTCGCGCCCGATGCCCCGACTACCGCCGGTGATGAATGCCGTCTTGCCCTTGAGCTGCAGGTCCACTGTCTTCTCCTGTGTGAGGTGAGGGCTACTTGGCGCCCGTGATCGACGTGCTCATGGATCGGACGTCCCTTGGCTTCCATCGCCCGCTGTCCACCGAGGCGAGGAACGACTCGACCAGTGCGTTGAAGAGCGCCGGCTCCTCGAGGTGCGTCAGGTGACCGGTCCTGGGCAGCACCGTGAGAGCCGCCGACGGCATGCTCCGCTTGAGCATCAGGTCGGTGTCCAGCACGCCGTCGTCCTCGTCACCGGCCACGATCAGCATGGGGACCGTCACGGCTGCGAGCTGCTCCTGCAGCGCGTAGAGCGACGGTCGCTCGCGCTGCACGCCGCGCATTGTGAGGCTCGACCCGACCGCATCGTGCTCTGCCAGCAACTGGACGTGTTCCGCGTGTCCGCGGGGGTCCTTCACCTCGAGCTGGACCCGCGCTGGGCCGGTGCCGTACCAGCTCGCCACGGATGCCGCGCCCTCCTGCTCGAAGGCGTCCGCCAGCCGGTCGCACTCCGCGCGGAAGCCGGCCTCCTTGTCCGGGTGGGCGCCGTACCCGCACCCGCCGGCAACGCTGGACAGCAGTCGCTGCGGGAACTGCAGAGCGAGGTGCAGCGCCGTGAAGCCGCCCATGGAGTTGCCCACGACGTGCGCCTTGTCGGCCCCGACCGCGTCGAGCACTGCGATCGCGTCGAGCACGGCGCGGTTCTGGCTGTACGACGATGGGTCGTCGGGAACGGACGACGGCGGGTAGCCACGCGCGGCGTACGTGACGCACTGGTAGCGCCGCGAGAAGTGGCGGACCTGCGCCTCCCACGAGCGGTGGTCGCCGGCGAACTCGTGGATGAACAGGAGCGTCCTGCCTTCACCGGTCACCTCGCAGTAGAGCGCCACGCCGTCATCCGCGATTGCCATCGGCATGCCGTGCTCCCCTCCGTGGTGTCCAGATGGTATATCAACTGGGCTCGTCGCGGTCAAGCCGGCATAGACCCTCGAGCGACGGCCAGCACTCCCGTCCGCACCGGCACCCGCGTGTCTTACGACCCCTGCCCGTAGCGCACGCCCGGCGGCTGACCCGCTGAGGGCGGCGGCGAGGGCTGCTGACGCCGCCGGCGCTGTCCCGACCACCTGAGGCCCTCTCTCCTGCGGGAGACAGCGTCTCAGGCGCGCCCGGGCGCGCGCGGGCTTCCGGCAGCCGTCGTCACGCCGTACGGTGCGGGGATGTCGACAGCCGAGCGTCGCGCGACGGACTTCTACGCCCTGGACGACCTGCTGACCGAGGACGAGAAGCGGATCCGCGACCTGGGCCGCGACTTCTGCGAGCGCGAGGTCCTCCCGGTCATCAACGGCTCCTGGGAGCGGGCGGAGTTCCCGTTCGAGCTGGTGCCGAAGATCGCTGAGACGGGGCTCGTCGGCGGGACGATCGTCGGACGCGGCTCCCCCGGTATGAGCGCGGTCTCCGCCGGACTGGTCGCGATGGAGCTGGCCCGCGCGGACGGCAGCATCGGCACCTTCTACGGCGTGCACTCCTTCCTCGCGATGCAGTCCATCGACCAGCTCGGCGATGACGAGCAGCGCGACCGCTGGCTGCCGGCCATGGCCCGCCTGGACGTCATCGGGGCGTTCGGGCTCACCGAGCCCGACCACGGGTCAGACGCGGTGCAGCTCGAGACCTCAGCGCGGCGCGACGGGAAGGCGTTCGTCCTCGACGGCGCCAAGCGCTGGATCGGCAACGCCTCCATCGCCGACGTCCTGATCGTGTGGGCCCGCGGCGAGGACGGCAACGTCGGGGGCTACCTCGTGGAGAAGGGGACGCCCGGGTTCACCGCGGAGGTGATGACCGGCAAGACGGCGCTGCGCGCGGTGTGGTAGGCCGACGTGACCCTCGACGGCGTCCGCGTGCCCGAGGCGAACCGGCTGCCCGGCTGCCGCAGTTCCTCGGACGTGTCGAAGGTCCTTGACCGCACGCGCTACACCGTGGCCTGGCGCGCCCTCGGCGTCGCGCTCGCCTCCTACGAGGCCGCCCTCGACTACGCGCTGCGGCGCGAGCAGTTCGGGCAGCCGATCGCGTCGTACCAGCTCGTGCAGGAGAAGCTGGCCCGGATGCTCGCGGAGGTCACCAGCATGCAGCTGCTGTGCTGGCGGCTCAGCCAGCTCGCCGACGCGGGGAGGATGACGGCGGCCATGGCGTCGATGGCGAAGATGAACAACGCCGCGAAGGCGCGGTCGATCGTCGCGGACGCGCGCGACATCCTCGGCGGAAACGGCATCCTGCTGGAGAACCACGTCGCCCGCCACCACGCCGACATGGAGGCCGTCTTCACCTTCGAGGGCACCGACTCGGTGCAGGCCCTCATCGTCGGGCGCGAGGTCACCGGGATCTCCGCCATCGCGCCACGCGTGTCGTCCCGGCGGCCGCAGAGAGCGCCGGGCGTCGCCTCGACCTGAGGAGGGCCTCAGGTCAGCACCCGTCGCGGCGCAGTGGCAACCCTCGCCCGACGACCCCGTGTGGCAGTCGGGCGTCGAGGGGCAGGTCCAGGGCCGGGTTGCCGTCGAAGAAGCCCACCGGCTTGAGGTGGAAGCCGACCCGCGAGACCGGCATGACGGGCCAGTCCTCAGGCCGCACCACGTGGTCGGCGCTGAAGGAGTATGTCAAGCGCTGGGTTTGATGGAGACGTGGAACTGCCGGCGAGCAGGTTGCTCTGGCAGGGTTGTGCTGCGGCGGTGCAGGGTCTTCGAACTCAATCGGCGGGGTGAGCCCGGTGTTTGCGTCGTCGCACGGCGAAAAGCGTCGAGGTTGTGCCGTCGGTCAAGTGGACCCCAGCCCCGCCCGCTCATCGGCTATGAGCGGTCGACGACGACCGTCCCTGAGCCCGCGTCCAGGAGACCGGTCACGGAGCAGGCAGGTAGAGGCCCCCGCTCGTCAGCGGCCGGGTTCAGTAAGGAGTGGCCGCGGCGGGAGCGACGGGGCGCTAGACCTCGCGAATGTTGCGTCATGACAGAGGTGGGGCGGGAGCAGTCCGGCTGTACCAGTCAGCCGAGAGCACCGGCGCAGGACGGCCGAGAGGTCACCGATCCAACAGCCGCCGGGCGAGGGGGTCCTGAATGGCGTTCAACCGCCGCATCGACTCCGCCCACCGAGCAAGCGGCACCGGCGGGATTCCGCGACCTCGTAGACGACGTCCATGTGCTCGGCCGCGCTCGCTGTCTCGTCGTACTCGAATCGCGCCACATCACAACCTTGGAGACTGAGGGGAGCCATCAGCGCTCCCTCGTGTCCAATGCCCGGGGAGCAACATGAGAGGACGTCTACTGGGCCACGACCCGGGCCCGTCGGGGCAAACGGCTAGACGACACGGGCAGGGCGCCTTATGTTCCGGGCGTGCGTGCGGCGGTGCTTCTGGCGACGGCGGTGTGCCTCGCCGCCTCCGCATGCGGCGGGAGCGACTCGAACTCCGGCAGCCCCTCTAGGCCGGCCGCCTCGTCTGCGAGCGCCACCGGTTCGTCGCCAACTGAGCCGCCGCTGGCGTCCGCGCCGACGAGCGCCACGCTGGCCCCTCCCCGGCCGATCCAAGACACCGCTCCGTTGGAGGTGACTAGCACCCGCGTCGAGGGGCGTGAGGGCCGCACAGCCTGGACCATGGACCTACCCGAGGTCGCCGGGTTGCTTGGCCTTGAGGTGGAGCGCCGGGTCCGGCGATCGGCAGACGAGGAAGTCTCCCGGTTTGCTACGGACGCTCCGGACGACGTCGACAGCAGCGTGGAGGTGACCGCCCAGGTCACCCGCAACGACGGCCGGACCGTGCAGGTGCAGCTGAACACTTTCTTCTATGCAGGGGACACGCCGCATCCGTCGAACAGCGTGAGCACCGTTGTGCTGCGGCGGCCGGACGCCGCTCCGGTCCTGCTGACCGACGTGCTCACCGACGCCACGCCGGCGCTCGAGGCTGCGCTCCGCCACGCGTCGCGGATAGCAGCGGAGGAAGGCCGTGAAGACCCGGCTGGCAGCCTCTCGGCCGTCGTCGAGGATTGGGCCGACTGGCAGGCCGGCCCCGACGGAATGACGTTCTTGTTCGATGACTACCAGGCCGGGAGCTACGTCGCGGGACTGCGAGAGCTGGACGTGCCGTGGTTGGTCGTCCGCCCGTGGGTGCGCGACCAGGCGTACGAGCTGCTCGGTCCCGCCTGACCCGCGCCGGACGGCCAACGGTCGGGACTGCTGCGGGGTCGGTTGACACGGGGTGAGTGGTGATCATGGGCGACAGGCGTCGACCGACTCCAAGGCGATCTGGGACTTGGAACAGGTTGGAAAACCCGGTCAGGCTCCAGAGTCATGCTGCTGACCCAGCCCGTCGGGGGCCGGCCTCTGCGGGGGAGTAACCGGCCGGGAGCGACGAGGCGCTCGACCTCACGAATGCCGGGTCATGACTGAGGTGGCGGTGACCCGTCTGGCCGCTTCAGTCAATGGAAGTCTGTGCAGTCTCGTGGCTCATCGCGCCCGTGCCGGTGTGGGCAGTTCGTTGCCTCCGCACCCGTCGTTCATGAGGGCTGAGAGGGCGTTCCGCTCGACGTCGTCGATGCTCAGCCGCCAGCGGTACTTCACCGCGACCCATCGGATTGCGTACTCGCATCGAACGCTCGCGAGCGGCGGAAGCCACTGTGCCGGGTCGGAGTCGCTTTTGCTTGCGTTGATGTTGTCGGTGACGGCCTCTAGCGACCAGGCGAAGTCCAGGTCGTTGGCGAAGCGCTCTCGATCCAGGACTGTCCATCGCTTGGCGCCGGAGTCCCAAGCCTCAGCGAGCGCGACGACATGGTCGATGTCGACGTCGGAGGCGCTGGTCCAGATCGGGCCGCCTTCGTAGTACGAGAACCACTCACCCTCGAGAATCAAGCAGCTCGGGTCCGAGGTGACCGGGATGCGGGACTCCTCCATGAGCACCTCGGCCCGGGTGTCGCAGCCGTCGCCGTCTGCGTCGGTCCAGTGGCGAAACAGCGCCCGGTCGTAGCCGACTCGGTCTTCGACTGCAATGGGCAGCGCGTCGAGCAATCCTCGGGCCGTTGTCGTCGCGCCGGGCACCTCACTACCCGTGGAGTGGACCACGGCTCCCGTCGCCGGGGTCCAGGTGATGTAGCCGTTCTGGAAGTCTG
>JAABUN010003428.1_pt1 | contig 24626 bp, 19 predicted proteins | sample 5559311 | NCBI WGS metagenome assembly JAABUN01 (sample SAMN10711877, study PRJNA513370) | rock metagenome | isolation source: Antarctica rocks | place: Antarctica: Victoria Land, Siegfried Peak sud
CGCGTGTCAATGGCCTGTTGCTGATTCCCGCGCTGGCGATCGAACCGGCCCTGCAACTGTGGCATACGCGGCGCTTCGACCGACGCTGGCTCTGGCTCGCCGCCATCCCGCTCGGCTTCGGCGGCTACCTCTTGCTGAACCACCGGGTCACCGGCGACCCGTTCGCCTTCCTGACGATCATGCGCGAACGCTGGTTCAAGAGTATGGCACTACCGTGGACGGGGATCGGGGCGATGTTCGCGTCCCGCTCCTTGCGACCACCGTTCGAGATCTGGACGGTGATCTGGCAGCAAGCGTTGTTCATCGCGATCGGGTTAGTCGGTGCGGTCGCGGCGTGGCGCTGGCTGCGGCCTTCCTACGCGGTCTGGATCGCGCTGAATTTGGTCCTATTCACCAGCACCTCATTCATCCTCAGCGTGCCGCGCTACAGCCTGATCCTCTTCCCGCTGCCGATCCTTTGTGCCCTGCTGGCGCGGCGACCGCTCTGGCACAACGCCCTCACCGCCTGCTCGCTGCTGCTGCTGCTGCTGCTGGCGCTCCTCTTCCTGATGCAGCGCGGGATGGCTTACTGAGGCTCAACCACCGTGGCGGCGAGCGCCGCACGCACGTCGGCCACCTTCGGCTCGCGGCCATCGTCCTGGTGCGAGACCAGTAAAGTCCCGTTCAGGTAGAGGGTAAAGTCGCCATCGTCAACGGGGATGAGGGCCAGCGCATCGATCGCCTCATCGAACTGCGCGAAGAGTCGCCGGGCGAGCGCCAGCGCGGCATCCTCGAAGCCGCGCGCCGGATCGTAGCGGATGGCGAGGTCGAGCGGGCCGGTGGTCATCAGTCGCCAGCCGCCGCCCGCTCGCTGCCGATCGTGACGGCGATCTCGCCATCGACCACCTCTACAGCGTAGGTCACGACACGGACTTTCTCATCGAAGACCGCGTGGCCGGTAGTGATGTCGTATTCCCACTCGTGCCAGGGACAGCGCAGGATCCGTCCTTCCAACCCGTAGTTGAACTCATAGACATCGGAGGGTAGGGTGGTCCCGACGATCCGCCCGAGGCAGACTCGCGCACCCTGATGCGGACAAACGTTCTTCAGGGCGTAGAAAGTGCCTTCGAGGTTGAAGATACCGACTTCGCGCCCTTCGAGGCGAACGATCTTGCGACCGCCGTGCGGAATCTCCTCGGCACGCGCGACGATATGTGTTGCCATCGCTCCTCTCATCGCCGGTCAGGCGGGCAAACCGCTCAGGAATTCATCGATGCGTTGGTTGAACAGCGCGGGGCGCTCGAAGTAGACCGAGTGCCCCGTCTCGGGGATCCGTGTGAACTGTCCCTGTGGGAACAAGGTAGCCGCATACTCGACCGCAGCGGGCGGGATGACAATATCTTCCGCGCCGGTGAGGCAGAGGACTGGCACATTCAACGCCGCGACCACTTCGGCGGGTACACAACGCAGGCGCAGCAATTCCGCACGTACCCCCTGCTTATCCAGGCCGAAGCTGAGGCCGTCGATCTGGCGGTAGAGTTGGTGCAGCGCCGGTTGCTCGCGCGCCATTCGCGCCCCCGCCGCAGGGTGGATGCCACGCGCAAAAAGCTCGGCCTCCCCGCCCGGCCCGGAGGCGAAGCGGCGATCGAGTTCGGGCGTGGCGAGGGTACCAACGGTGCAGGCCAGGACCAGCCCACGCACACGTTCCGGGTGCTGCAACGTGTAATCAAGACAGGTCCAGCCGCCCATCGATTGCGCGACGAGATGGACATCCGCCAGACCCAGGTGCCCGATCAGCGCCGCGAGATCGTCGGTGAAAGCGCGCGGCCCGAGCGGTTCGGAAGCATCGGTCGAAGGCGCGAAGCCGCGATGGGCAAACGTCACGCACGTATACCGATCGCAGAAGAACGGCACCTGCTGCCACCAGGAAAGGTGATTGCCACCCAGGCCATGCGCGAAGACCAGCGCCGGACCACTGCCGGTCACGTCGTAGAAAAGTTCGGCCCCATTGTGATGCAGAATCGGCATGATCCCTCAGTAAAGAGTCGTGGGTCGTGAGTCGTGAGAAGGTTCGCCGCTGACGATGACTTTGCAGCGGACACGTTCCCTCTCACGACTCGCGACCCACGACTACCCCAATCGTTCCCCGTATAGCGCACGGGCGTTGTCGGCCAAGACACGCTGGCGCAGCGCTGTCGGGATGTCGTTGATCATCTCGGCGGGGTCGCCCGCCTCCCAGTGGGGGTAGTTGCCCGCGAAGAGGAGATGGTGTTCGGCGTCGATCATCGCGAAGATCTGCGCGAAGTGCGCGGGGTCGGGCGCGGCTTCCAGCGGATAGGTCGTCGAGTAGAAATGTTCGAGGATATAGGCGCTCGGCGGGCGCTTCACCCACGGCGTCTCGGCGCGCTGCGCCTTCCAGTTCTTATCGAAGCGCCACATGATATGCGGCAGCCAGAAAACGCCCCCTTCATGGAGCACCACCTTAAGGGTCGGATAACGCTCGAAGACCCCTTCGGTGATCATGCTCATGATGTGGGCCATGTAGCTCTGCGGCAGCGAACCGTACCACTCCAGATAGGTACTCGGGTGCCCGACCGCTGTGGCCGGTGGCGACATTCCCGCACCCTCGCCGCCCAGATGCAGCGCCAGCGGCAGCCCATGCCGCACGCACGCCTCATAGATCGGGTGGTACTGGCGACGACCGAGCGGCGACTCGGTCGCGCTCGGCAGCAGCACCTGCGCCACGCCGGGATCAGCGGCGAGGCGATCGATCTCGGCCACCGCCTGCGCGACCTCTTGCGGGGCGATCAGGATCGAGGCGCGATAACAACTGAACGGGCGCACCCAAGTGTCGAGGACCCAATCGTTGTGCGCCCGCGCGAGCGCCGCTGCCATGTCGATATTCGGCTGCACGCTCAGGCTGGTGAGGTCGGTCGTGAGAATCGCCAAGTCGATCCCGCGCGCGTCGAGGTACTGCTCCTTGACCCACTGCGGATCACCCGCTGGCTGGCCGATCTTCCCCGCCGGGCCGGTCGGCAACGGCGCGACGCCAAAGGTCGTGCCGACCGGCTTAAGACCATGCCGCGCCATCGGCGGCCCACCGGTGCGGGCGATCCGATGCCGCAACCCTTCCGGCGCATACGCGGCGAGCGCCTGCCAGTCGGTGATCTGCGGGTGGAGATCGACATCGATCGCGCGGACGGCAGCGGTAGTTTCGCCGCCTAACTTGCCCCGCGTCGTTGCTGCTACGCTCATAGCGACCTCACGCTCGGGGCGAGGAGGCGCGGGCCGTACATCTCCAGCGAGTTATCGACGAAGATCCGGCGCTTGAGTTCTTTCGGGAAATGGGTGAAGGCGAGGATCGGGTTGTCGAAGTCCCAGTGGGGATAGTCGCTGGCGAAGACGACCGTGCGCTCGGCACGCAGCATCGCCAACAGTTGGAGGAGGTGCCGGTGATCGTCCGGCTCCTCGATCGGCTGGGTGCTGAAATAGCAGTTATTGAGGATATATTCGCTCGGCAACTGCTTCAGCCAGGGCGTTTCGGCCTTCAACGTCGGGTAGAGGCGATCGAGCCGTCCCATCACGTAGGGTGCCCAGCAGACGCCGCCCTCGATGAAGGCAAACTTGAGGGTTGGGAACCGCTCGAAGACCCCTTCGGTGACGAGGCTGACGCAGTGCGCCATCATCGTCTGCGAATGGTCGGTGTGGAATTCGAGATAGGTGCTCGGGTAGCCGACGCCGGTCGGGGGGTTGGCGATCCCGGTCCCCTCCGCCCCGACGTGGATCGCGACCGGCAGATCATATTGCACCGCCGCCTCGTAGAGCGGCCAGTACGCGACGTTCCCGTAGGGGATACGCGCGGCGGAGGCGAGCAACACCTGCACCATCCCCGGATCGTCGCCAAGGCGATGAATCTCACGGGCGGCGGCCAGCGCGTCCTGCGGCGTGACCAGGATCGAGCCCTTGAAGCAGCCGTAGGGCCGGACCCACTTCTCTAGCGTCCAGTCGTTATAGGCGCTCGCCAGGGCAGCGAGGAAACGGGCGTTGTAATCGATGCTGACCGCCCCGGTCAGCCCACCGGTGAGGACGCCGAGATCGATCCGATACTTGACCATTAATTGCTGGATCGTCCAGTCGGGATCACCAGCGCACAGGCCGTCTTCCTCGCGCACGGCGTCATCCATCCGCCCGGAACCGGTATTGGCGTAATAACGCGCGGCGAACTTCGGCCCCCCATTATCGAGATAGGGGTGCCACTCGCGCGCCAGGAATGGGCGCAACTCCTGGAGACTCGGCAGATCGTTGTGGATGTCGGTATCGATCAGCCGCAGCATCGTTGGATCGAGCGCCTCGGTCAGTGGTCGCGTGTGCAGATCGGTCGCGATCGCCATCGTCAGGTCCTCCTTCATGGCAGGCATGGTGAATCGAAGGTCGCATCTCGAAGGCGTCCGAGTGGCCGAAAAGGCCAGAGCGGCGCACTACCATCGTACCCCAGATGGCGATAGCGGTCTAGTTCGGTGAGTTGGCGACCCCGATCACCCCTTGCTCTTCGATTCCAGAACCCCCAGGTAGTGCGGGTTATACATGATCCCCAGGATATTGCCGAACGGATCGGCCACCGACGCGGTAACAAAACCCGCCTCGCGGACAATCAGCGCCTCGTATTCTCGCGCGCCCATCGCGAACAGGCGATCGAGGGCCGCGCGCACGTCATCGACGTGCCAGAAGGCGACGGCACCGCCCGATCCGGTCGCCGCGCCAGCGGGCGCGTAGCGACGATCGATGATGCCAAGTTCGTGCTGATAATCGCCGATGCAGAACTCGACATACGCAGGCGGGGCGGAGCGCCGCTCGGGATACCGTGGCGCTCGACAAGCGCGGCCATCCCCAGACCAACCTCAAACGACGATTGTGTATCGTAGCAGAGCTTGGCGACATAGCGCCGATCGCCTGCCTTGACCAGCCACGTTTCACCCTGGAAGCCCGAACCCAATTCCGAAACCGTTATCGGCGCGGGTAAGCGCCACGCAGCAAGAGCCTCGGAGAGATTTTTGAGACTCAAGGCTAACGCCATAATCCCTCTGGGTACAAGTGGGTGAGGGACGATGTTGATGAATCTGGTCGATACCGTTGCCGTGCCAATTAGGAGGAGCGCAGCTCTTGTCCGCCGCTATAGACCGCAGGAGACAACAGAGTAGCGCGGCGGGAACTCAGGACAATATTGCGTCAATGTAGCCGCCCGCCAATGGTCGCCGAGGCTTGCTACAAACTGACGTAGTCAAGCGACCAACCGCTCACCCAGCGGGTTTGGTCGGATCGCTGTGGCCGCCCTCTTCGAAGCGGGCGAGGATGAAGAGGAGGTCGGAGGCGCGGTTGAGGAAACACAGCACCTCGACGTTGGCGATCGTCCCTTCGTGCAGGAGACGCGCAGCACCGCGCTCGCCACGCCGGACGATCGTGCGCGCCAGATCGAGCGCCGCCCCGGCGACGGTCGCGCCGGGGATGATGAACTGGTTGCCGATCCGCACGCGCGACCGGAACTCTTCCAGGATCAGATCGAGCTTCTCGACATCCGCAGCGGCGATGTGCAGGCCCATCTGCTCGTAGTTCTCGGGCGGCGTCGCCAGTTCACCCATCAGCAGATAGAGGTCGCGTTGGAGGGCATGAATTGTCGTAGCGACGCCCGGTGCTGCGACCTGGGCGCGGGCGAGGCCGAGCGCGGAAGTCGCCTCGTCCAGCGTCCCAATCGTCTCCATCCGGGGGTCCCACTTCGGCACGCGGCCCGCACCGAGCAGGCCGGTGTAGCCGTCGTCGCCGGTACGGGTGGTCACCTTGGCGTTCCGTTCGGTCATCCCTGCTCCTGACTGGCGAGAGTTCGGCAGATAGATAATGCGGCGGGCGGGTGACGTGCTCACCCGCCCGCCGCGCGATTAATCGACCGGGACGCCCATCCCCATGATGTGGTAGCCGCCATCGAGGTGGATCGTCTCGCCGGAGATATTGCGCCCACCGGGGCCGGCCAGGAAGGTGGCGAGGTGGCCGATATCTTCGATATCGACGTTGCGACGGAGCGGCGCGTTATTGCGGACATACTCTTCCATCTTCGGAAAACCGGGGATCGAGCGCCCAGCCAGGGTCCGCACCGGCCCGGCAGAGATGGCGTTGACGCGGATATTGCGCGGCCCGAGATCGAAGGCCAGGTAGGTGATCGCCGATTCGAGCGCGGCCTTGGCGACCCCCATCAGGTTGTACTTCGGCACGACACGCTCGCCGCCCAAATAGGTCATCGTGATCACGCTGCCGCCGCCACGGGCTTCCATCAGCGGCGCGGCGGCGCGCGTCAGCGCGACCAGCGAGTAGGCGCTGATGTCGAGCGCGGCGGCGAAATCAGCGCGGGCAGTATCGACGAAGAGGCCCGCGAACGATTCTCTCGGCGCGAAGGCGACCGAGTGGACCAGCGTATCCAGCCCGCCATCGAACGCCGCACCGACAGCGCTGAACACGGCGGCGATATCATCATCGCTCGTCACATCGCACGGCAGCACCGGATAGGTCGCGTCGAGCGATGCCGCCAGTTCGCTGACCGTCTCTTTCAATCGCTCACCCTGATAGGTGAAAGCGAGGCGCATCCCCGCGTCGTGCAACGCCTGGGCAATCCCCCAGGCGATACTGCGCTTATTCGCCACACCGAAGACCAGACCGGTCTGCCCGTCGAGTTGTCCCATACCCGCTCCTCCTCACTTGTTCAACCATGCACGGCGGCGGCGTCGATTCTTCTGCTCCCGATAACGTGCATTGCGTGGAGATTGTAACATTCTCACTTCGGCAATTAGCGCAGCGCGGCCTGTTACGCAGGCGGAACCACGCCCGCGATAGGTTGCCGGGCGATACGGATCGTTGCACGACCGGAGAACGGATGTGATGATGCGCCGTGGGAAGCGTGAGCGTTGCTTGATGATGGAGAATATTATGTCGCATAACAATAGCGGTGGAACGGGGCCACTCACACGGATCGCGGCGGTCGAAGCGTTCGTGCTGGTCGGAGACAAAGATTATGTCGCAGGGGCTGGCCTACGAGTCGCGGCGGGTGGGCAGGCGACACGCCCGGGTCGCGCGCTGGCCGAGATCGGCGATCTCCATATCTGTGTCTACCCACCGCAGGCACAGACCTGTCTGGTGAAAATCACGGCGGACGATGGGACGGTCGGTTGGGGCGAGGCGCACGCGCCGCTGGGGCCACGCGCAACCAAGGCGGTTGTGGAAGATGTGCTGGGGCCGATCCTCCTCGGGGCCGATCCGCTGGCGATCGATCTCCTTTGGGAGCGGATGTACGGCTCGATGCGCCTGCGCGGCCACAGCACCGGCTACCAGCTTGAGGCGATCTCCGGTGTGGATATCGCCCTCTGGGATCTGGCCGGGAAACTGCTGGGCGTGCCGATCTACCGCCTGCTCGGCGGGCCGTACCGCACCAGCCTCCCGGCCTATGCCTCCGGGGTCCCCGGCGCAACGATCGCCGAGCGGGTGACGGCGGCGCGGGGCTTCATCGACACCGGGTACACGGCGATGAAGCTCTCGATCGGGCGCGGGGATATCGACAGCGATCTCGCGACCGTCGCGGCGGTGGCCGAGGTGATCGGTGGCAAAGCCGATCTCCTGATCGACGCGCACGGGGCTTACACCGCCGAGAACGCCCTCTATGTCGGGCGCAAGTTGCAAGATATGGGGGTCTACTGGCTCGAAGATCCGCTGACTCCGGAAGATGTGGCGGGCTACGTCCACCTCAGCGCCTCGCTCGACATGGCGATCGCGGCGGGCGAGACGGAGTGCAACCGCTGGCAGTTCGCGGAGCGCCTGTCCAGGCGCGCGGTCGATGTCATCCTACCGGACATCTGCCGGGCGGGCGGGATCAGCGAAGGGCGACGGATCGCGACGGTCGCCAGCCTCTACGCCACGAAATGGGCGGCACACGTCAGCATGGGCTCGTCGGTCCATGTCGCGGCGGCGGCGCATCTGGCGGCGGCGAGCGCCAACTTCCTGGTCTTCGAGTTCTCCAGCACACCCAATCCGATCGGCGAGGGGTTGCTGACAGCGCCGCTCCACCCTGAAGGCGGGTACCTACAAGTCCCCGATGGTCCGGGGCTGGGGATCGACTTCGACGAGGAGAAGCTACGCGCGCATATCGCGGAGTAGCCCGTACATCGCTACCGCTTGCCAGTACCGTATCCCCCTCGATACGTGGTCGGGCCATCCCGATGATCGGCATGGGACGTTCGACAGGCATCTCGTGCAAGGCGAGGCGACAGCGCCCCAACCCCGAGCGACGGCCCCGCTCCTGGCATAGCTCACGCCAATCGAGTCCACTCGGAGCAGGGCACCGCGAATGATCGCGGTGCCCTGCTGCACCTTATCTCTCTGTAATACCGATCAGGGGTACTCCGACATCTCTCAACGCCATAATCCCGAGCAACCGACGGAAAGAAACTTCCCCAAGCCGCGTCTTCACCGATAATGGCATTTACGCCGATCGGAGATGAACGGAATGAGCGAAAGAGGCGACCGGCACTCGATCAATCGCGTCTCTTCGCTATGGGCGACAGTTATCCACAAGGTATCCACAGCGCGGCAATCGTCCGGTGTACCATCGAGGATTGGCGCATTGAGCGCTTTGCTCAGCCTGCTCGGCGTTACGCTGCTAGCGTATGTACCACTCGCACCACACGATCGTGCGGGCAGTCTGCTAGGGATGGCTGCCCCGCCGCGCTTGCTCCTCGTCCAGTCCAAGCCTGTTATCGCCCAGACAACACGCGGCGCAACGAACGGCTAAATACAGGAGTTGCGCCCGGTCGATCCGCAGACGTTGGCGGATCTTCCCGGTTACACGCCGATTCGCCTCGAAACGCGCTACCGCAGCGCCCTCAGCCCCGACGCGCAGACGTTGGCGCTCCTCACGTCTCCCCCAGACGATACCTTCAACCCTCCGGTACCGGAGGGCCAGCGCAGCTACGCCCTACGTCTGCTCGATCTGGCCCGCTGGCAGGAACACCCGACGACGGTAATCGTCACCGGCGCGATCGGCTGGTTCGGCTTTGCGGCGGACAATGGTCGTCTCTACTGGCTCGTTTCCACCGACAGCGATGAAACGGCACCGGCCCAACGTGAGTACACGCTGTACCGCTATACACCTGGCACGGCAGAGGCCGAGTTGGTCGCCCGACTGCCGCGCGGCATGGTCGGAGACCCTTGGAGCGATCTGCGCCTCTTGCGCTCCGGTCGCCAACTCGCCTTCTACGATTGGGCGAGCGCGGCAAACGGCCAGCCGCAACTCCGGTTCCTCGATCTCGCCAGCGGGCAATTCGTCACCACGCTACCGCTTGCAGGGGTACGTACAGGGACAGTAACGAGCGCATCCGGCAACGAAACGTTCGTGCCAGGATTGGCCTGGGATACGGCGCACGCCCGCCTCTACGTCGCCCACGCCGATGCCGACGCGATCACGACCATCGATCTGGTCGCGCGCACAGTTATCCAACAAGCCGAGATCGGTGACGGCTCACCAGCCCCAACCTACAATCAGGAGCCGTACATGGTCGATCGCACCCTCACGACAGGCCGTAGCAATTACCGGTATGCCACGATCGATACGACGGGCGAGACGCTGATCGACAGCGGTCGGGAAACGACCACCGAGCCGCTCCCCGGCGGGCGCTGGCAGGTGCACGATCGGATCGACACGCTGCGCTCGATCGCCACCGCAACCTTCCGTGTCAATGGCCAACTCCCCGAGTGGAGCGCACTGGTGGCCGCGACCGAGCGCGGCGTCCTGATCCATACCGTGCGCTACGTGAATGGCTACCCTTCGCTCAAACCCGGCGATTTTCAGCTACACCTTTTCGACCCCCAAGATTTGCACGAACTGTGGCGCGGGGATACCGCGCCGCGCGACATCTGGACTGGCGGGAGTTCACCCGACGGGCGCTTCGTCTACCTGATAAGCCCGAACAACGGCGGTTTCGCGCCGCACAACGGTGACAGTGGACGCGGCGACATCGCCCTCGGCGTCTTCGACCTCACAACCCGGCAACTGACAGGCGAGCGAGCCATGCCCGCTGGCGGCGCATTGCTGCCACTCTGGCCGAGCAAGTAACGGCGCGGCGACCTCGTTGCACCGAGTGGTCGGTGACAGGTTGCCAACGTTGCTCGCCACGGGTACGGTCGTGCCACAGTTCGAGGCGGAAGCGCAACACCAGTTGGCGACCGCTCCTCATCACCGCTGACAGCGTTCGCGCAAATCTATTCACCGCCGAGCATCACTCGGCGGTGAGGCCAATTGAAAGAGATACAGCAGCCGACAGTATGGGATCTCCGACTACCCCAACCACGCGCCGGCGAAGCGCATGATCTGGTCGGCGTAGACTTTCGTCCCCCGGACATTGGGGCGCGTCACGAGGAGGGCCAGGCCGAAGCTGTAGAAGACGAACGGGGCATCATCGACGATCTGCTTCTGGGCCTGTTGATAGAGGCTCTTGCGCTCAGCCTGATCGTTGGAGATGCGCGCCTTGTCGAGCAGATCATCGACCTGGGGATTGGCGTAACGACTCTCGTTAAGACTCCCTTTGCCGCGCATCTGATTGTAGATATTGCCGTCGGGATCGATCCGCCCGCTCCACCCGTAAAATGACCCCTGGAAATTGCCCTGCTGCGTGTCGGTGGCAATCTTCGCCGCTTCCAGCTGCGTGATATTCATCGTGATATTCGCCTTGGCGAGCTGATCTTTGATCAGCTGCGTCAGGGTGAGGGTCGTCGGGGAGCCCGCGCCGACCTTCATCTCGAAGGAGAAGCCATCCGGTTTGCCACCCGCAGTTAAGAGAGCCTTGGCTTTGTTCAGATCGACCGCGAACGGCTTGAACTCCGCATCGTAGGCCCAACTCGACGGTGGGATCGGGCCGTAGGCGACGCGCTGGGCGCTGAAGAAGACCGTCTTGATGATCTGATCACGATCGATGAGATAGTTGAGCGCCTGACGCAGTTCCTTCTTGTTGAATGGCTCCGCCTCGGTATTGAAGTACAGACTATTGAAACTGATGGCGGGCGTCTCCTGAAGGACCAGTTCGCTGCCCGACTTGGTAGCGGCATAGTCTTTCGCCGGGATATTGAAGTCCGCTTCGAGGTCGCCGGTCTTCAGGTTCGTCAGCCGCACCGTCTCGTCGGTAATCCCCCGGAAGGTAATCTTGTCGAGGAACGGTAACGCCTGCCCCTGTGCGCCCTTCTGCCAGTAGCCGGCGTTGCGTTCCAATGTGATGTGGTCATCCTTGACCCATTCCACGAATTTGAACGCCCCGGTCCCGGCACCGAGCGGCTTGCGGGTGAAGTCTGCGCCCCCCGCCTGCACCGCCTTGGCCGACACCATCATCCCCGCGCGATCGACGAGGTTCGCCAGCAAGGGTGCAAAAGGGGCTTTGAGGACAAACTTCACCGTGGCGGCATCGACGGCCTCCACACCCTGGATGCTGTTGATCTCGCTGGCGCGACGGCTGGTCTTATCGTTCAGATACCGCTCGATGTTGAACTTGACCGCTTCCGCGTTGAAGTCGGTCCCATCGTGGAATTTGACATCGCGCCGCAGGGTAAACGTATAGGTCTTGCCGTCGGGAGCGATCTCCCACTTTTCGGCCAGCGCGGGAATGATCTTCAGGTCAGCATCGATCGCGACGAGGGAATCGTACATATTGTAGAAAACCTGGCGATCGACCAGGAAACTCGATAGCAACGGATCGAGGTTGCCGACGTCGGAGGTGAGCCCCACCTTCAGGGTGCCGCCCTGCTTCGGCGTGCCGCTCGCGGGGGTACTCGTCGCCCCCGTACCGCCGGTAGTGCCACCAGGGGAAGAGGCACCGCAAGCGGCGAGCAGTCCCACGAAGCCCGCCGCCCCGGCGGTGCGGAGCAAAGTGCGTCTGCTGAACGAACCGGCCAGGATAGCGGATTGCCTGAGATGCGTCATCATCCCTCCCTTTACGCGATATCCACGCTCGATTCGTAGTGCTTCGTGGCGACTAGCGGTGGTGAGGCAGGAACTAGTCCCTCGTGGCGTTCAGGTAAACGCAGCAGGGCTAGTGATGTATTGAGCATCTTTAGCATGGCGTACCGGCCAACGACAGTCAATGGCCTGTTACGCCAATTCGTCCGCCCATAGCGGTGCAAAAAGCACAGGAGCCTCAACCTGCTAGCGGCCAAAACTCTGCCAACGCAAAGGAAGGAAAGTGCCGTGCCGGTGGAGTGCCACGAACCACCAGGATAGCTCGCCAGGGGATACCGGTCCGTGAAGGTCACTACAGCTAACAGCAGAAGGGTTACTGCAGAACCACCAGCGCATGAAAAGGCAAGAATCGCCAGTGCGGCGATTGACCATTCAGCGCCAGCGAGTAAACCAAAAGGCTACCTATACGAGGTAGCCCAGATAGCTGTCCGCGATATGAGTGGCTGGGCTACAGGGATTCGAACCCCAACTACTTGATTCAGAGTCAAGCGTCCTACCATTAGACGATAGCCCATCGTACCGGCAAAAAGTATACGCCGACCGCACGGAAGATGCAAGTGCGGCCCACGCCATTCTCAGGATCATAGCGCGAAAGGATAGGGTGATAGCGCCCCCCAGGCAGACACAACAGCATACCGAACACGGCGCTCACTTTTCAGCACGCTCTGATTGCATCAACTATCCACTGAAGAAGCACTCACCATCGCCGTCACCTCCCCGGCTGAAGGTAGAAGTGCTGGCGACGGGTGAGGCTCGCGGCGCAACGCCTCGCGCGCCAGGGTGATGAAGGCGGCGACGGCGGCTGGTTGGTAACGATCGCCCGCACGGGCGAGGGCGACGGTGCGGTTCAGCGCCGGGCTGAGATCGAGCACGATGAGTGACATCACACCTAATGTCGCCTCGGAGCGTGGGAGGATCGCCACGCCGAGCCCGGCAGCGGCGAGCGCACGCACGGTGGCGGTGCCGCCCGACTCGAACGCGATCTGCGGGGCGAAGCCTGCGGCGGCGCAGGCGGCGAGGATCGTATCGCGGATGACCGAGCCGGATTTGGTGAGGATGCACGGCTCGTCGCGCAGGGCGGTGATCGGCAGGGTCGTGCGTGCCGCGAGGTGGTGTCCAGGCGCAACGACGGCGACCAATTCCTCGGTGAAGAGCGGTTCGAGAATCAGGGTGGGGTGGCTCGCGGGCGGGCGGGCGTCGGCCATGCCAGGAATCGCTGTGGCTTGATGGAGCAGAGCGAGATCGACTTCACCAGCGGCGAGCAGGGCAAGGAGGTTGGCGGTCCGTTCTTCACGTAGCACCAGTTCGAGCTCTGGATGGCGCGCATGGAATCCGGCGACGAGGGTCGGTAGCTGGTGCTCGGCGAGCGACGGGAGAGCGCCGACGATCACCCGACCGCGCGTCGCCCCGGCGTATTCTGCTAACTCCGCCGTGGCGCTGGCGACTTCGGCCAGGATTCGCTCGGCGTGGACCAGGAACGCTTCGCCCGCAGGAGTCGGCCGGACGCGCCGACCGGTGCGATCGAGGAGTTCGACGCCGAGTTCGCGTTCCAGCAGACGGATCTGCTGCGAGAGGGCGGGCTGCGCGACGCCGATCGCGGCGGCGGCGCGGGTGAAATGGCGCTGGCGAGCGACGGCGGCGAAGTAGCGGAGTTGGCGTAGTTCCATCGAGGGCTCCGTGACAAGGGTTTACCGCAGAGACGCAGAGACGCAGAGGGCCGCAGAGAGGGGACGGTTTTGGGACGGACTTCGGGCGGTTCTCCTTACTATAAGTGTAGCTTATCGTGACGAGAGTAAGTTGGTCTTTGACTTATGGGTTGGGGCGGGGCATAGTTGAGGGGTGATGGATGAGAGGGGGCAGTAGGGTGAGGCGCTGACTCAGTAGTGTAGTGGGGGGCGGTTGGCGGGCGTGGGTCGCCGGATGAATCCGGCGCTAGTTATTCCGGGATTGAAATCCCGGCTAAGGGCTGCGGCCACGAAACCCGCCTCCGCGGGCTGGGTCCGTTGCAGTGCCTTGTAGCGAACCTAGTCCACTTCAGTGGACTTTGTGGCCCGTAGGCCACCTAGCGCCGGATGAATCCGGCGACCCACGTTTACCGGATGCCGCCTACCGCGATAACTACCGCCCCCACGCTCGCCAACCGCCACCCAACACGGTACCGAGCCAACGCCACGCTGCCGCGCGGCCGACTTCATCGCCATCTGCCGCCCACCCCTCACACAGCCCCCTGCGGGCAGGGTGGTACAATCAGCACCATGACAACTGGTGTGGCTTGTGGGGTGCCAGGCTGCGCGACGACGACGGAGAACGGCAGCGGGTTGCCGGGTTAGGGAACATGGGAGGTTCTGATGGCCGATGATTCGATGGGGGCGTTACGATCGCACATAAGCCCGGATGGTGCGGTGCAGTATTACAGCTTAAAGGCGCTCGAAGAGCGTGGGATTGATCTCTCCCGCCTGCCGTATTCGGTGAAGGTGCTGCTGGAGAATGTCCTGCGGAACGTCGATGGGATCAATGTCACCGAGGATGATGTCCTGGCGTTGGCACGCTGGAACCCCAACGATGGTGGCCCGACGCGGGTCTTCCCGTTCATGCCGGCGCGCGTCGTGCTGCAAGATTTCACCGGCGTCCCGGCGATCGTGGACCTCGCGGCGATGCGCTCGGCGGTCGCGCGGATCGGCGGCGACCCGAACCGCGTCAATCCCTTGGTGCAGACCGATCTGGTGATCGATCACTCGGTGCAGGTCGATGTCTACGCCTCGCTGACGGCGCTGGCCCGCAACGTGGAGTTCGAGTACGAGCGGAACGGCGAGCGGTATGCGCTGTTGCGCTGGGCGCAGCAAACCTTTAATGGCTTCCAAGTCGTGCCGCCCGGCACCGGGATCATCCATCAGGTCAACCTCGAATATCTGGCGACGACCGTCTACAGCCGCGAGACCGATGGCGTGACGACAGTCTATCCCGACACGGTCGTGGGGACCGACTCGCACACAACGATGATCAACGGCCTCGGCGTCTTCGGCTGGGGTGTCGGCGGGATCGAGGCCGAGGCGGTGATACTCGGGCAGCCGATGGAACTGATCACGCCGGAAGTGATCGGCTTCAAGTTCAGCGGCAAGCTGCGCGACGGCGTCACCGGCACCGATCTGGTGCTGACGGTGACGCAGATGTTGCGGCGCAAGGGCGTCGTGGGCAAGTTCGTGGAGTATTTCGGCTCCGGGTTGAGCCAACTGAGTCTCGCCGATCGCGCCACCCTGGCGAACATGGCCCCGGAGTACGGCGCGACGACCGGACTCTTCCCGATCGACGATGAGACGCTACGCTACTTGCGGCTGACTGGTCGCCCGGAGAAGACCGTCCGGCTGGTTGAGTGGTACGCGAAGGAGCAGGGCTTCTTCCGCACCGACGAGACGCCGGACCCGATCTTCAACGACTTCCTCGAACTGGACCTCGATACGGTCGTGCCAAGCATGGCCGGGCCGCTGCGCCCGCAGGATCGTGTGGCGCTGCCCGAGGTGCGCGATAACTTCCGGGGCGCGTTCCCGCAGTATTTCGGCGAGGCGGGTGAGCAGCCGACCAGCGCGGCGGTGATCCCCGGCAGCACGCAGGAGCCGGGCGCGCACACGGTGACGATCAACCCGGCGGCGCGGGCGGTGCCGGTGATGGTGCGCGGCGAAGAGGGCCAGGTGCGGCGCGGCTCGCTGCGGCACGGCTCCCTGGTGATCGCCGCCATCACCTCCTGCACCAACACCTCGAATCCAGCGGTGATGGTCGGGGCGGGGCTGGTGGCGAAGAAGGCGGTCGAGAAGGGGCTGATGGTCAGCCCGACGGTCAAAACGAGCCTCGCCCCCGGCTCGAAGGTCGTCACCGAGTACCTCAACGATGCAGGGCTGACGCCGTACCTCAACCAACTCGGCTTCAATCTCGTCGGTTACGGCTGCACCACCTGTATCGGCAACAGCGGCCCGCTGCCGGAGTCGATCGACGAGGCGATCAGCCGCGAGGGGTTGGCGGCGGTGGCGGTGCTGAGCGGCAATCGCAACTTCGCCGGGCGGATCCACCCGTTGGTGCGGGCGCAGTATCTGGCCTCGCCGCCGCTGGTCGTGGCCTACGCTCTGGCCGGGACGATCGACATCGACCTGACAACCGAGCCGATCGGCACCGGGAACGACGGGCAGCCGGTCTTCCTGAGCGATATCTGGCCGACGACCGCCGAGGTGCAGGAGACGATGGCGGCGGCGGTGACGCCGGAGATCTTCGCCAAGGAATACGCTAGCGTCTTCGAGGGCGACGAGCGGTGGCAGTCGTTGCCGGTACCGACCGGCGAACTCTACGCCTGGGACGCCGATTCGACCTACGTGCAGGAGCCGCCGTTCCTAATGGATTTGCAACCAGAGCCGACGAAGCCGGGGGATATCCTGGGCGCGCGGGCGCTCGGCGTCTTCGGCGACTCGGTGACGACCGACCACATCTCCCCGGCGGGCTCGATCCCGGTCGAAAGCCCGGCGGGCGAGTACCTGATCGGCAATGACGTGCTGCGGCGCGACTTCAATTCCTACGGGGCGCGGCGCGGCAACCACGAGGTAATGATTCGCGGCACGTTCGGCAACGTGCGGCTACGCAACCTGCTCGTCCCCGGCCAAGAAGGCGACTGGACAATCTTCCAGGGGGACGGCGAGTTCTCCGGCGAGCAGATGCGGATCTACTACGCCTCCCTGAAATACCAGGAAGCGGGGACGCCGCTGGTCGTCCTGGGCGGTAAGGAGTACGGCACAGGCTCGTCGCGCGACTGGGCGGCGAAGGGGACACTGCTTCTCGGGATCCACGCGGTGCTTGTGGAATCGTTCGAGCGGATCCACCGCACCAATCTGGTCGGGATGGGCGTCCTGCCGTTACAGTTCCTCGCCGGTGAGAACCGCGAGACGTATGGGCTGGATGGCACGGAAGTCTTCGATGTTGTCGGGCTGGCGGGCGAGTTGAAGCCGGGGATGCACGCCACCGTGCGGGCGCACAAGGCCGACGGCACGACGACGGAGTTCGCGGTGTTGGCGCGGCTGGACACCCCGCTCGATGTTCTCTACTACCAGCACGGCGGGATCTTGCCGTATGTGACGCGATTGCTGCTGAAAGCCTGATCTGAATGACGAGTAGGGGAGGAGGAACGGCCCTCACCCCGGCTCGCATTCGCTCGCCACCCCCTCTCCCAATTCTGGGAGAGGGGGTTTTCGTTTGGCAGGCGATCGGATCAGGGTAGGGGCGGGGCGCTGACCCGCCCGGCTGGTGGCGGCAATGACTTGGTTGTCTGGCACGAAATGCGGGTGGTTGTGGCACGCGCGGGGGTGTTGCGACCGGGCGGGCCAGTGACCCGCCCCTATCCTACTAAACAGGGTTTATGGTGAAGCATTGCCCTCCGCGTGTCCTAGCAGACAGGTTGACAGACTGATTGCCTGGGCGTATGCTGCGGAGACGATATTACGAATAGGGAGAAATTGGAGCGAATCGCGAGGGCGGAGGGTCGGTGATGCTCGATACGCCGCTGGCGCGCGATACGCTAACCGATCAGTTGGCCGAGCGGCTGACGCAACTGATCACGACGCAGGGGCTCAGGTCGGGCGATGCGCTCCCTGCGGAGGCGGAGTTATCGGCGCGCTTCGGGGTCAGTCGCGCGGTCACGCGCGAGGCGCTGCGGGCGCTGCAAGAGCGCGGGATCGTCGTCATCGCGAATGGGAAGCGGGCGACGGTCAGCCCGCTCACGAGCGAGCCGCTACGGAACTTCTTCCACTGGGCGGTGACGTTCGAGCGGCAATCGCTGGTCGAACTACTGGAAGTGCGGAAAGGGTTGGAGGTTCAGGCGGTGATGCTCGCCGTGCAGCGCCACACCGAGGATGATCTCGCCGCGTTGCGCGCGACGTTGCGCCAGTTGGCCGACAGCTTGCACGAGGCGAGCGCCTTCACCGCGCTCGATGGCCTCCTCCATCGGCAGATCGCCGTGGCGGCGCGGAACGAGATGCTGCACCATCTGCTCAGTTCGCTCCAAGGACCGCTTATGCAGCAGTTGACCGTTTCATTGCGTGATGCGCGGGCTGCTCACCCCACTGCGGCGGCGCAGTCACAGACCGATCACGCCTGGCTCCAGATGCTCCACGCCGAACATGAACAACTGATCGACGCCATCGCGCGGCGCGACGCCGAGCGGGCGGCCACGACGATCGCCGCGCACCTCGATAGTGCGCGAATGATCATCGCCCGCGATCCGTTTGCGGCACCAGATGCGGATACCATGAAGCCGCCGCCGTAAGCACAGCCGCCGAGTTGGGGAGCGAACGAGGGGGCCGCGTGGCTCTTTCGATGCACCAGTATGGGAAGGGGTAGGGAGAGTATGGTCGGATCGATCAGCCGCCGCGACATCCTGAAATTGGCCGCAGGGACGGCCGTGACGACGTTACTCGCCGCCTGCGGGGGGACGCCCGCGACGAGCGCACCACCGGCAGCCCAGCCGACCGTCGGCGGGACGGCGCTGGCCGGGGGCACCGGCGGTCAGGCGTTGCCGAGCCGTCAGGCGGGGACAGCGGTGGCGGCGGGAGGCACGCGCACCGCCGCCGCAGCGGTGCCGATCGTCACCGTGACGCCGAACGCGCCGAACACCGCCGCCACCGGCAACGTGCGGTACTGGCAGACGACCTACGACAACCCGAATCTGCCGAGCGCGCAATATCACCAGCAGTGGGCCGCGCAGTTGAAGACCGCCCTCCCGAATGTCCAATTCAAGGAAGAACAGCTCGCCTACAACGATATGCTGGATAAGCTGCGGGTCGCGCTGCGGGCGAACCAGGGGCCGGATATGGCGGTGCTGCCGATCCTCTGGGGGCCAGAATTCGCGGCGAGCGGCGCGCTCGCGGAGATCGATCTGGCGGAGATGGGCTACAAGCCGGAGAACTTCTGGCCCGGTGCGCTCAAGTCGGTGACGTGGCAGGGGAAGGTCTACGGGGTGCCGACGAACAACGAGACGCACGGCTTCATCTGGAACAAGGAACTCTTCCAGAAGGCGGGGCTCGATCCCGAGACGCCGCCGAAGACCTGGGCGGAGGTCCAGACCTTCGCCAAGCAGATCAAGGATAAGACCGGCAAGGCGGGCTACGGACTCGTCGCCAAGCTGAACGCGGGCGATATCCCATTCCGCTTCATGCCCCTCTGCTGGGCGCATGGCGGGGCCGCCCTCGACGAAACCGCCAACAGCCCGCAGTATATGAAGTCCGGCTTCGATAACGAGGGGACGATCGCGGCGTTGCAGTGGGTCTACGATGTCTTCGTGCGCGACAACTCGGCACCGCAGTCGGCGCTGACGAATACCGGCGTCGAGAATCAGAACCTCCTCCTCTCCGCCGAGATCGCGATGATGTCCGGCCACCCGACGACCTACGCCCTCGCCGTGCGGACGGCCCCGGAAATCGCGGAGAAATTGGGCTACACGCTGATGCCGCAGGGGCCGGTGCGCCGCGCGGTCGTCTTCGGCGGCTCGAATGTCGTCATCTTCAAGGGGGCGAAAGACCTCGCGGCGGCGAAGGCGGTGATCAAGGACCGCACGTCGGCGACCTGGTCGCTGTATCACCAGTGGGAGACCTCGAATCCCGGCAACCGCGATGCCTTCAATCTCCCCGCGCAGCAGCAGCGCCTCACCGAGAATCGCTACCTCAACGTGACGACCGACAACTTGCAGTACGGCGTCTCGTTCCCGGCGATCCCCGAGTCATCGGACATCATGAACCTGATCGTGCCGCAGATGATGCAGGATGTGATGCTGAAGGTGAAGACGCCGCAGCAGGCCGCGCAAGAAGGGGCGAAGAAGGTCAACGATCTGCTCGCGAAGCGCCGGTAGTCGCGGGAGAGGGGCGAGCGGGCGACCCGTCGCGGGTCGCCCGCCCATGTCGCGACTACCGGAGGAGAGGAAGATGGCGACCGCGACACCGACGATCCGCCGCTCGCGCACGCGCGGCAAGCCAGGCGTGCTGAGGGAGATCATCGCGCACTGGGCGGATTATGCCTATGTCCTGCCGGCCCTGATCGTGATGGGGCTGGTGATCGTCTACCCGCTCTTCGATGTCCTCCGTCTCAGCTTCTTCTACACGTCGCCGTATGGCGGTGCCGAGAGATTCGTCGGCCTGGACAACTACCGCGAGGCGATTGCCGATCCGAATTTCGGGCTGGTGTTGCGGAACACGATCGTCTGGACGGTTTTTAGCACGATTTTCGCCATAATCCTGGGTTTGCTCGCGGCGTTGGCCCTCGTGCGCCCGATCCGCTTTCGCGGCATTTTCCGCAGCATCCTCTTCATCCCCTACATCATCAGCGCGGTGACGGCGGCGTTCCTCTGGAAGTGGCTCTATCACGCCGACTTCGGGGTGATCAGCGGGATGTTGATCGGGGCGGGGGCGATTAAGCTGCCGATCAAGTTCATCGACTCGACCGCCCTGGTGATGCCCTCGATCATCGTCGCCAACGTCTGGAAAGAGTTCCCGTTCGCGATGATCATGTTCCTGGCGGGGTTGCAGGCGATCCCGGAGCATCTGTACAACGCCGCCAAGGTCGATGGCGCGGGGCGCTGGCGGCGGTTCACCGACATCACCATCCCACAATTGATGCCGGTCCTGACGATCACCAGCATCCTGTTGATCATCGCTAACATCAACGCCTTCACGATCGTCTGGGTGTTGACGGGCGGCGGACCGGCCTACCAGTCGCAGATCTTCATCACGCATCTCTACTCGGTCGCCTTCGTCGGTTCGCCGCACTTCGAGCTCGCCGCCGCCCTCGGTGTCCTGATCTTCCTGGCGCTGATGATCTTCGCGATTATCTATATCCGCCTGCTCAATCGCGATACGCGAACCGTTCACGCCGGGAGGGACTGATGGCGACCATCGACCGACAACTCGCGGCGGGTACACGGCCCGCCACGCGGGCGGGGCAGCGCCAACGGACGCGCCGTCGGCGCAACTCGTGGGGCAACGTCCTCGATGGGATGGTGACGTATGGCTTCCTGCTCCTTCTCAGCGTTTTCTCGCTCTTCCCGTTCCTCTGGATGTTCAGCACGTCGCTCAAGAAGGCGCAGGAGGCGTTCGTCATCCCGCCGCGCTGGATCCCGAACGAGATCACCTTCGTGGCCTATCGCGCGCTGTGGGATTCGCAGGCCGCAAACAACAACAATTTCCCGCGCTATTTCCTCAACTCGATCGTCGTCGCGACCGGCACCACGATCCTGTCGCTGCTGGTGGCGGTGCCCGCCGCCTATGCGTTTGCGCGCTTCGTCTTCCCCGGCAAGACGGTCTTTTTCTACGGGATCCTGGGGCGCAACATGTTCCCGCTGGTCGTCTTCCTGGTGCCGCTCTTCCAACTGATGGCTGCGCTGCGTTTTCAGAACAACTATATGGGGCTGATCCTGGCCTATCTGACCTTCTCGCTGCCGCTGGCGATCTGGCTGCTGCGGGGCTTCTTCGCCAATATCCCGGAGGAGTTGGAGCGTGCGGCGCGGATCGATGGCTGCACGCGCCTGGGGGCTTTTATCAGGGTCATCCTGCCCCTCTCGACGCCGGGGATCGTGGCGACGGCGATCTACTCATTCATCGGGGCGTGGAACGAATACATCTTCGCCAGCACCCTGACGAGCGAGCCGAGTATGCGTACCTTGCCGGTCGGGCAGGCGTTCTTCCTGACGGAGAATAGTTCCAACTGGGCCGGGTTGATGGCGGTATCGCTGGCGATCAGTCTGCCGGTAGTCATCTTCTTCCTGGTCTTGCAACGCTATTTCATCCGTGCACTGACCGAGGGCGCGGTCAAGGGCTGACGAGGGTGTCGGTCCGCGAGGCCCGGTGTGTTGCCGGTCCGGGAGTTCGGTAGCGATGAAAGGGAGATCATGGCCGCAACAGAGCAACTGCGCGTCGGGTTGTGCGACGCCACCGGCCTGAGCGAGGAGGCGCTGACCTTCGGCGCGCAACTCGGGCTGTACAGCGTGCGAACCGGCGGAGCGAGCCTCGGGCTGACCGAGACCAACGGCTACTGGGAGGAGGACGAACTGCGCGCCTTGGCCAACCGGGTCGCGGCGCACGGTATGCGGCTGGAAGCGATCGAGAATGTGCCGCACGGCTTCACCGACCAGATCTTGCTCGGGTTGCCGGGGCGCGACGCGCAGATCGCCAACTACCAGACGACGATCCGCAACATGGGCCGGGCGGGGATCCCAATCCTCGGCTACCACTTCATGCCGAGTTCCGTCTGGCGGACGCCGCTGGCGGCGGGGCGCGGCGGGGCGGGCGTCACCGCGTTCGACCTCGCGCTGGTCGGGACGGCGACGGCGGCGGAGCGCCGGTCGTTCACAAACCCCGGTAATGTAACAATCGACGCAGTCTTCGCCCACGGCGACAGCACCGTCGTCAGCGCCGACGAGATGTGGGCCAACTACGAGTATTTCATCCGCGCGGTGCTGCCGGTAGCGGAGGAGGCGGGCGTGAAGCTCGCCCTGCATCCCGACGATCCCCCGGTGCAGGAACTCGGCGGGATCGCGCGGATCTTCTGCCGCCCGGACGATTTCAAGCGGGCCTACGCCCTCGCGAACGGCAGCCCGGCCTGGGGGCTGGATCTCTGCCTCGGTTGTTGCTCGGAGATGCCGGGTGGCGCGGCGAATGTTCAGGAGATGATCGAGTTCTTCGGGCCAAAGGGGCGAATCTTCTACATCCACTTCCGCGACGTGCAGGGGACGGTGCCGCAGTTCCAGGAATGTTTCATTGGCGAGGGGAACTACAACCCCGCTGAGACGATGCTGCGCCTGAAAAAGAATGGCTTCACCGGCTTCGTGCTGGATGACCATGTGCCCCGCATGGTCGGCGATGTCCCCTACGGCTTCCGAGGCCGCGCCCACGCCATCGGCTATATGCAGGCGCTCCTCGACGCGATCGACACCTTCGCGCCGTAGGCTCTGTGGGTTGACCTCTCCCCGCCGCTGCGGCGGCGACCTCCCCTAAAGAGGGAGGGTGGGGTGGTAGCCAGAAGAATCCGCAACAGCTAGCCCCCTCTCCTCGGATGGGCGGGTGCCCTCTGGGCAGCGGGTGGCGAGCGGATGCAAGCCGGGGGTAAGGGCTATCCCCCTCACTATTGTATCCCTGACTCCTCCGCCAACTCATCGACGATCGTGATCGTGCCCGCCGCACCATCGATCGTGATCCGCTGCCCGGTCGAGATCCGCTCGATCGCCCCTGCCACGCCGACGACCGCCGGGATCCCGTACTCGCGGGCGACGACCGCGCCGTGCGACATCGCGCCGCCCATCTCCATCACCAGCCCGCCCGCCGTCAGGAAGAGCGGTGTCCAGCCGGGGTCGGTCGAGGGGGCGACGAGAATTTCGCCCGGTTCCAACCGTGCGCCGGTTGGTTCAAGGATCACCCGCGCCATCGCCGTCACGGTCCCCGCCGAGGCGGGCGTGCCGGTGAGCGCCCCGGCGCTCGCCGCTACTGCGGTCCCTCCCGCTGGCTCGGTGCCGTCGGAGAGGAGGAGGCGTGGCAGATGCCGCCGCTGCTGCTCTTGCGCGTGGGTAGCGCGGCGCTCGCGGATCAGGGTGCGTTGGTCCGCGCCATCCAGCGCCGCATAGACCTCCGGCAGGGTGAGGAAGAAGATATCGTCGGGGGCAGAAAACCGCCCTTGCCGCGCCAACTCCGCGCCGACCGGGAGGAGGAGTGTGCGTACCTCGGCCAGGACCAGAACCAGCAGGTATTTCGGCATCTCGCGCAGCCCGGCCAAGGCACGCGCTCGCCGCAGGGCCAGGCCGACCAATATCCCGCGCCAGCGACCACGCTGCCCTGCCCGCCCGGCCAGTGTGGCGACCATCGCCCGCGCCTCTGCTGCGCCGCGACGAAACTGGCGATCCGGTGCCAGTTCGGGGTTATCGAGTTGCAGATAGTTGGCGAGCGCGCCAAGGATGTGGGTCGGATCTTCGCCCCAGCGCGGCACCCCCAGGTCAATCTCCGCGACCCCGCGATGCCCATAGGTGTGCAGGAAGTCGGCCAGCCCCATTTGTAGCGTACGCGGCAGTCGCTCCGTGCGATAGTCCGTCGCCAACTGCGCGGGCGGCGTCCCGCGCAGCGAACGTGCGGCGGCGGCATCTGCCCGGACGCGCTGGGCTAATCCCCAGAGGGCCAGATCCATCTCCGTGGTCGGGTTGTGGGGCAGGGCGCGCATCGTCATCTGGCGCTCGTCGGTGGTGGCGAGATCGCCGAGTAAGCGCGCGGCGAAGGTGGCAGCCGCTAACCCCACGACGAAGACCGGACCCACCCCGAAGAGGACGCGCGGCACGTTGGTGAACAGGCGCTCGACTGCGGCGAGGCGTTCCGCCGCGCTGGCCTGCGGGCTGACCGTGCCGAGTACCCGCAATTCGCCTTCGAGCCGCGCCACACGCCTGCGTGCCGCGCGCGGCTGCACGAGCGCCTGTGTCAGGAAGAAAGGCATACCCTGATTGCTCGTATAGTAGCGGCAGTTCCGGGGTGGCGGTGAGGACGCCCTGATTGCTGCGGCATCGACCGCGTCGACTAGATTGTCCCCCGCCACCGTGGGACGGCACGAGTCTGGACCG
>JAABUN010003429.1_pt1 | contig 24610 bp, 22 predicted proteins | sample 5559311 | NCBI WGS metagenome assembly JAABUN01 (sample SAMN10711877, study PRJNA513370) | rock metagenome | isolation source: Antarctica rocks | place: Antarctica: Victoria Land, Siegfried Peak sud
ATTTATCTGCTATAATTATATCCCTTTGTTTCCTTATTTCCTCCTGCAGGCAAACATCAAAAGATAATGTTACAAATGAAGAACAAAGCGCAAATGCTGCTTCCCAATTTCATAATACTGCTTTATTACAGCAAGACTCATCACTTGGAAAGTATAGCTCAAAAAAGAAACTTTCGTGTTGCAAAGGAGCGCCATCAAGATTTAGGCAGGTAGCACGAACAACAAAAAAGAGGTAAGTGAAGAAATCAGGTTTACAAAGAATTCCTCAACGTAAGATAAAACCTTGCTTCAATATGCTCCACTGAGTTATTGAGAATTAGTTCGGCAGTCTTTTCTCCCATCATCTGAAAATCGGTTGATATAGTTGTAATACCATTTAAGATGATTTTTTTAATAGCCGTTTCATTATACGAAATTACACCTACATCTTTGCCTACTTCAAAATTGCTGCTAAGGATCTTTTCTATTAAGGTAACCAAATCATCTTCCATTAACTAAATATAAACTTCCCCTTTTTTTATAGATTCCTTTTTAATGTCCTGTACCACTTTATAATTAAAAGCGTACTCCTGGCAAAATTTATAAAAGCCGGTTAGTATTTCGTTAGAGTGATAAGTGTATTCCGGAAAAATTATGTTTATAGCTGAGTACTTGCTTAGTTGGGGTAAAGCTTCTTCAAGTGCATTGTATATATCTTTTTCAAAATTCTCATATATAGCTCCATAAGTGCCGGTAACTCCTGGTATTTTTTGATCGAGCAGTATCAGCTTTTCTTTTGGTATCGTATTAATTATTTTATGCGCACTCTCTGCTCCTTCAATAAAATAAGGGATGATGACATAGTAATGATAATCCTCCCTGCAGTTCTGCAGCAATTTTTTAAACAGCGAAAAATCATTATTGTAGATATAGAAATCAATGGTAGCTGCATCTCCAAGAGTTTTAACTAATGCATCGTAAATAATCTTCTTATGCGCGCTAAGCTTGTTAAACATTAAGAATATCCTTATTTTCCTGTCAACATCGGTGCTCTTAATATAATAACCTTTGCCGGGCACGGAACCGATTATTCCTATCTTCTTTAAATACTTGTAGCCTTTCTCTGCAGTGTCTCTCGATATTTCGTATTGAAGACTCAACTCGTTAATAGAAGGAAGAACATCCTCTGTTTGCAGCTTACCCTTTTCGATTGCCTTTATAATAGAGTTGGCAAGCTGCTGGTATTTGGGAGTGGCGGAAAACTCATCAAAAATAGATCAGCTTATAAAAGGGAGATGTTTTCATATTTCAATCATCTTGTCAAACCTACATATTTCAATCACTATTTTCTAATATTTTTCATATTTTGCCTGCAAACATGATAGTGCATGACAGATGCTTTTATGTTTACTTCTACTTTAGTTTACGATTTGGTTTAGCCATATAGAAAAAAGACAAGTATGCAGGTTATCCTTGGCGTTATTTTTCACTTCATCGGCGGCTTTGCTTCCGGCAGTTTTTACATCCCCTATAAAAAAGTAAAAGGCTGGCACTGGGAAAGTTATTGGATCATTGGCGGGCTTTTTTCATGGCTTATAGTACCGCCGCTCGCAGCTTACCTTACCATCCCCGGTTTTGCTAATATTATAGGTAACACTAACGGAAGTATATTAGGGCTTACCTATTTCTTTGGTTTGCTATGGGGGATAGGCGGCTTAACCTATGGACTTGGTGTACGTTACCTGGGGGTAGCTTTAGGCAGTTCAATTATATTAGGGCTTTGTTCGGTTTTCGGCGCGCTCATTCCATCCGTTTATTATAACTTTTTTCCACAGGAAGGTAAAGATTCGTTTACTGATTTAATAAGCAACCGATGGGGGCAAATTGTTCTTTTAGGGGTAGCAGTTTGTATATTAGGAATAGCCATTTGCGGAAAGGCAGGAGTGATGAAAGAAAAAGACCTTGCTGTACACAGAACGGATGAAGAAAACAAAGAATATAAATTTAGACTGGGGCTTTTTGTTTCAATTGTTTCAGGTATTTTAAGCGCCTGTTTTGCCTTTGGTATAGATGCCGGAAAAGATATGGCTAACAAAGCAAATGATGTGTGGAAAGCTGTTCATCCTGCACAGGGAGAATTTCTTTTTCAGAATAATGTAACTTATGTAATTATTTTATGGGGCGGCTTAACAACCAACTTCATTTGGTGTATGATCTTAAATGCACGCAATAAAACTTTTGGAGATTATACAAACAAGAATACACCACTATTATCTAACTATCTTTTTTCGGCACTGGCAGGGTTAACATGGTTCCTGCAATTTTTCTTTTACGGCATGGGCGAAAGTAAATTAGGCAATGGCGCAAGCTCGTGGATATTGCACATGGCCTTTATTATTTTGGTAGCAAATTTTTGGGGAATTGCTGTAAATGAATGGAAGGGTGTTGCCAAAAAAACATTTACAACAGTAATAGTTGGTATAGCAATTATTATTTTATCAGTAATTATTGTAGGTTACGGTAACTCTATTAAATAAAAGTCTCTAAAGCAATGCACGTTAGTAACAAAACGGCTGAAGCCGTGGATGAAAAATTTGATTTTGTAGCCCCAGGTTTAAACCTGAGGCTATGGGAAAAACAGGCGAACAAAAATCGTTTCAACGATTTTATTGTTAGCCATTACATTGATTAAAGGGAAGAAGTGAAAATATAAGATCATAAAAAAATCTAAAAAACTCAATTATATTATGAGCATAGAAATGTCAACCCTCTCTCAAAACTCTCCGGCTGGAATTAAGGACTTTAAGCATGTTAGTTATTTGTGGGATGAGGCCAAAGCAGCCGAACTTGCAGGCGATGAAGTGGCTCTGCTTATATACCGCTCTAATTTACTTGGTGCCGATTTGCGCCTTACAAACTATGGAGGCGGAAATACCTCGTGCAAAGCAATTGCAAGAAACCCTATAACGGGCGAAGAAACTGAAGTGATGTGGGTGAAAGGTTCGGGCGGTGATTTAGGCACTTTAAAAAGAAGCGGCCTGGCAGCTTTGTATGTTGACAGGTTACGCAGTTTAAAAAATGTTTATCGCGGTATTGAGCACGAAGATGAAATGGTAGAGTTGTTCAACCATTGCATTTACGACCTTTCTTCAAAAGCCCCGTCTATTGATACGCCTTTGCATGGCTTTTTGCCTTTTAAGCATATAGATCATTTACATCCTGATGCAGCCATAGCAATTGCAGCAGCAAAGGATGGAAAAAAAATAACAGAGGAGCTTTTTAGCGGAACTATCGGATGGGTTGAATGGCAGAAACCAGGTTTCGATCTCGGCTTAAAGATGAAAGAATGCCTTGATGAAAATCCCGGTATTCGAGGTATAATGCTTGGCTCTCACGGCTTATTTACCTGGGGAGACACAGCTTATGAATCCTACATAAACACGCTTGAAGTAATTGAGCGGTGTGCAGAATATATTGAAAGCCCCCCCGCCCCTAAAGGGGGGCTAAAAAGACAAACCTTTGGGGGACAAAAAATTGTGTCTTTACCCAAAGAGCAACGGCTGAAGAAAGCTGCTGAATTAGCGCCTATACTTCGCGGACTTTGTTCTTCAGGTAACTCCCCTTCAGGGGTTGGGGGTATGATTGGTCATTTTAGCAATGATGACAGAGTGTTGCAATTTATTAATTCAAACGAACTTGATAGGTTAGCACCTTTAGGTACCAGTTGTCCTGATCACTTTCTTAGAACAAAAATTAGTCCTTTGGTTTTAGAACTTGACGCAAATGATGACCTTTCTGATGTTGCTGCTATCAAAGAAAGATTAGCTCCAAAGTTTGAGGAGTACAGGCAAATGTATGCGGAGTATTACAATACCTGCAAACATCCAAACAGCCCTGCTATGCGTGATGCTAACCCGGTTATTATTTTATATCCCGGCGTTGGTATGTTCGCTTTTGCGAAAGACAAACAAACAGCAAGAGTTGCCGCAGAGTTTTACACAAATGCCATTAATGTAATGCGCGGCGCTGAAGCAATTTCTGAATATACCTCATTACCAAGACAGGAAGCTTTTAATATTGAATACTGGCTGTTGGAAGAAGCAAAGCTTCAGCGGATGCCAAAGCCAAAACCACTAAGCGGCCGTATTGCATTGGTTACAGGAAGTGCAGGTGGTATAGGTAAAGCAATTGCTAAAAAGTTTGCTGAAGAAGGGGCTTGTGTTATCATCAATGATATTAATACAGAAAGAATGGAAGGAGCGATGGCCGAGTTTAATAAACAGTATGGCCGTGATACTGCTGCTTCTGAATTGCTCGACGTAACCAATGAAGAAACTATTGAAAAAGCTTTTGATGCTGCTGCATTAGCATTCGGTGGTGTTGATATAATAGTTAACAATGCGGGCATTAGCACATCCAAGACTTTATTAGATCATACTATCGAAGATTGGGACAGATTATATAATATCTTAGTAAAAGGCCAGTTTCTTGTATCAAAAGCAGGTGTAAAGGTTTTACGCAAGCAAGGCCTTGGAGGAGATATTGTAAACATTGTTTCTAAAAATGCTGTAGTTGCCGGACCCAACAATGCGGGCTATGGTTCTGCAAAAGCTGCCCAGGCACACCTTACACGTTTGCTTGCTGCCGAATTAGGTACTGATAAAGTTCGTGTGAACACGGTAAATCCTGATGCGGTAATTGCTGACTCAAATATATGGGCAGGTGGCTGGGCTGAAGGTCGTGCAAAAGCTTATGGCATTACCGTTGCCGAGTTACCCGCTTATTATGCCAAACGCACTTTAATGAACGAATCAATTTTACCGGAAGATATTGCCAATGCCTGCTTTGTATTTGTAGGTGGTTTATTGAATAAATCTACAGGTAATGTATTGAATGTAGATGGTGGTGTTGCGGCGGCATTTTTAAGATAGTCTGAACCTGGATTTATGAGATATTCTGAACCGGGATTTATAGGATTTGTGGGATTGACAGGAGATTTTTTGTTTTACTGTCTCCGTCATCTCCGTCATCTAAATTACAACATCTAACAACTATCAACTAACATCTATTCCATGCATCGCATCGCTTTCAAAATGAAATTATTTAAAGGGTATGAAGCAGAATACATAAAAAGGCACGATAAGATCTGGCCTGAGCTTACAAATCTTTTAAAGGAAAGTGGCATAAGCGATTATTCTATTTTTTTAGATAGAGATACCAATACTTTATTTGGAGTTTTAAAAGTAGAAGATCCGTTATTACTGGATGAATTACCAAAGCACCCTATCATGAAAAAGTGGTGGGAAAACAATGTTGGGATAATGGAAACTAACCCTGATAGTTCGCCAGTGCAAACCAATTTAGAAGAAATATTTTATCTGCCTTAATCTAAAAATTTTTGCTATGCTAATTGAAAAATATAAGATTGATGAATTCAACCAGGATAATTTAAGTAAGCATAAAAGAAAGTTTGAGTTTGTTGCTTCGTCTTTGAAGAATGTTGATGAGGTTCTTCAGAAGTTAGCAGATTTTCAAATTGCCATACCAAGCTGGGCATTAGGAACGGGAGGCACACGATTTGGCCGTTTTTCAGGTGGGGGAGAACCTCGCAGTCTTGAAGAAAAGATTGAAGACGTTGGCCTGCTTCATCAGCTTAATAAGTCGAGCGGCGCTATCTCTTTACACATTCCGTGGGATATTCCTGAAAATGCAGCTTCCACAAAAGCCCTTGCTGCACAGTATGGCTTACGCTTCGATGCGGTTAACTCAAATACTTTTCAGGATCAGGCATACCAGCAACACAGCTATAAATTTGGTTCATTACAACATGTAGATAAAGCGGTACGTCAACAAGCAATTGATCATAACATCGAGGTAATAAAACATGGTATTGAATTAGGTTCTGATTCGCTTACAGTTTGGCTTTCTGATGGTTCAAGTTTCCCGGGTCAGCTTAACTTTAGGAAAGCATTTCAAAATACTTTAGAAGGTTTAAAAGAAATATACGCAGCCTTGCCGGGTAACTGGAAAATGTTTGTTGAGTACAAAGCTTATGAACCTAACTTCTATTCAACTACAGTTGCTGATTGGGGGCAATCCTTGTTATATGTAACCAAGCTTGGCCCTAAAGCATATACGTTAGTTGACCTTGGCCACCATCTTCCAAACGCAAATATTGAACAGATCGTTTCGTTGCTGTTGATGGAAGGAAAGTTAGGCGGTTTCCACTTTAATGACTCTAAATATGGTGATGATGATCTTACAGTTGGAAGCATCAATCCTTACCAGTTGTTCCTAATTTTCAATGAGCTTGTTGCAGGAATGGATGCACAGGGAATGAACCATGCAACTGATCTTGGATGGATGATTGATGCATCGCATAATGTAAAAGATCCGTTAGAAGATTTGCTGCAGTCAGTTGAAGCAATAAAGATTGCCTATGCACAGGCTTTATTGGTTGATACAAATGCACTTGAAGCTGCAAGGGCAGAAAATGATGTAGTGCAGGCACAGGAAATTCTGCAGGGCGTATATAGAACGGATGTAAGGCCTTTGGTTGCCGAAGCGAGGCTGCGAGCAGGAGGCACCTTAGAACCTTTGCTAACATTCAGAAAGTTAGATGCACGAAAAAATCTGGTACGCGAAAGAGGTTTAAAAACTGTTGCAACGGGATTATAAATGTCTGCCCTTAATGTAATTGCCATATTTGATGTTGGTAAAACCAACAAGAAGCTTTTCCTCTTTAACCGGGATTATAAGATCGTATATGAGCAATCAAGCCCTTTGGCTGAAACAACAGATGAAGATGGCTTTGCATGCGAAAGTCTCGAAAGCTTACGCTCCTTTGTTTTCGAATCTTTAAGCGAAGTATCAGAAAAAAAAGAGGTTGATATAAAGGCAGTTAATTTTTCTACTTACGGTGCAAGCTTTGTTTATTTAAATGAGGAAGGCAGTCCTGTAGCTCCTTTATATAATTATTTAAAGCCTTATCCTAAAAACCTGCAGGATAAGTTTTACGATACTTATGGAGGCGAAGAGGAGTTTTCTTATAGAACAGCTTCACCGGTTTTGGGCAGTTTAAATTCGGGTATGCAGTTGTACCGGATTAAATATGAAAAGCCCGATCTTTTTAAGCGCATAAAATATGCACTGCATTTGCCTCAATACCTCAGCTATCTTCTTACCCGAAAATTTTATACTGATATAACAAGTATTGGCTGCCATACCAATTTATGGGATTTTCAAAAGAACAATTACCACGAATGGGTTTATAAAGAAGGTATGGCAGAAAAGTTGCCTCCTTTAGTTTCTGCCACTAAAATTTTTCCGGCTGTTTTAGCAGGAGCAAATTATCATGTTGGTGTTGGTTTGCACGATAGTTCTGCAGCTTTAATTCCATACCTCGTTTGTTTTAAAGAGCCTTTCGTGCTTATATCCACCGGAACCTGGTGCATCAGTTTAAATCCCTTCAATCAAACTCCGCTTACTTTACACGAGTTGCAGCAGGATTGTTTATCCTACCTTCAATACCAGGGCGCACCCGTAAAAGCTTCGCGGCTTTTTGCTGGCAACGAACATGAAGAGCAGGTAAAAATAATTGCAGATCATTTTAACAAACAAATTGACAGTTATAAAACAGTGGGATTTGATGCAGAGATAATCAAAGCGCTTGAAAAGAAGGTTACGCCTGTTGATGTTTCCTGCACAAAAGAAATGATTAATCAAAGTTTATTTTCAAAAAGAAACCTTTCACAGTTTACTTCTTACGAAGAAACCTATCATCAACTGATACGGGATATTGTAACACAGCAGCAAGCATCTACAAATTTGATATTGCAAGGCACACCCGTAAAACAGCTTTTTGTTGATGGAGGTTTCAGTAAAAATGCTATCTACATGCATCTACTTGCGGAAGCTTTCCCTGGTTTTGAAGTTTTTGCAGCTTCTATGGCGCAGGCAACTTCTGTTGGAACTGCATTGTCAATTCATACTGCATGGAACGATAAGCAATTGCCAAATAATATAATAGAGCTAAAGAAATACACCCGCATCTTCACTTAGCTTCTGCATTTAAAAACTGTTACTGTAATGTATGCAAACTATTCTTCTATAGAAGTTTGTCGCAATACAAAGCAACACTTGTAATAGAAATATTGTCCCTCTTCCCAGGGAATGATAAGACATTTTTGACCACCTGCCTTATTCAACAGCTTTCAGGACGCAGCAGGACGGCTTTATGTTTTTATGCCTATATTTTTAAAGTGGCAGATGCAGCGGCAGTAAGGGTTAAATTGATGGATAAAAAGAACTGGTATTTACCGTTCAAGTGGCAGTAAAGCTTCTGCCAACTTATTCTATTTTGATAGAAAAGCTTCTTCCTTCGTTAAAGTGTTTGCGATGTGGCGGCAATAGAATTACCGCCACCCTGGTTAAAGATATAAAGCTTAATTGAAAAACTACTCTTGAGCCGCGTACTGTCCGCCGCCATATTGCAAACACTCATGTTACCTGCCGTTATTCTACTGCTGAAGTTTGTATTCTATGCCAAATTGTTTTGCTTCTTCTTCTATAGTTCCAAGACCAACCTTTGCTCTACGTTCATTTACATTTTTTGCGTCCTCAATTGGTGCCACCTCGGCTTTATTAGTGAGGTAACCAGTATTAGGGTCTTTTATAGGTTGAATTTGTGTCCCAAAAAGTTGCTTTTGTCCCTTTCTTAACCTAACTCTGTCTATCATATAAACCACATTTTTCCACTCTATTTCATTATTTGTTGCGGCTTGCTCGAAAAGGGGCAAATATTTTTCCTGATATTTTATATCTGCATGTTGAATAACAAAAAATGTTGCTAATCCTGCCGAATCTCCAAAGTCACGTCTTTTAGGGTACCTCAAAGAATCCAATATTACAACCACCCTCTTTAAATTTATAGAATCTAAACTATCTTGTTTGTTCATTAATTCAACAATTTTTATGTCAGTTGGTTTTACTTTAGCCATCTCCGTCCTATACAATTGGTCAGTTCTATAAATCTCGGAAAGTTCTTTTTTTAGTGTATTTATTGATTCTTGATTATTCTGTCCCTTACAGTTCAATAGAAGAAACAAAAAAGCAAACAAAATGAATATTCGCATACTTGAAGAAGTATTTAATCATAGATGCAAAATAGAGTAAATTCCATAATGGCAGGTAACTTTTAGTATTAGTGAATAAATTATTTCTTATAAACGTAGTAAAGCATTGTGTAAACCTAAACTTGCCTAACTTTATAAAAGCTGCACCTTTTTGGGTCAGTATAATTTTTTAAATAATATTAAAGCTTTGAACAATGACACTTTTAAATGATAATAAAATACAACAATCCGGAGTATTAGATCAGAAGCCAAATGGGGAGCCAAACCCGGAGACAGAACCCGCTGAACCTGTTAAAACCCCTGGTAAAAAGCCTGAAGTTGAACCCGGCTCTTTACCTGATGAAGAACCTGGTATTATGCCCGGAACACATCCCGGCGAGGACGACGATGATGATGACGATCCTTTTAATGACACTGAAATTGGCGATGACCCCGACGAAATACAAAAGAAAACCACAATTATGTAATTATGGATAGAGGGAGTTATAGCTATAACATTTGCAGAATTGGTTTATACTGAACTTGTTTCAATATCTCTTGTCGTGCTTAACGATTGAACTTGTACCTCTTACAGCTTAGTAAAAGCGTTTTACGATGGAATGCTGAAACAAGTTACCCACTACACTTTATTGCGTGGAGGAACGACGAAGCAATCTGCTCTTATAATTGCCTCTCCAGTACCCATTTTTTAAACCAAACAAACCTGTTATTGATCTGTTTAATACTATCATTAGCAGTGAAGAAAAGCCCACCTTGTTTGTATTTAAATCGCTGCCTGCCTGCCTGTTTGCCGCACAGAATTACTTGTTCCCCTAAATAGTTTTGTTAAAATCGCCACCGGCCCGCGATGCTGCCGATAGTGCTGTGGCAAGTCTGTTTGGTCCGGTTAAGTGTAGGATATCCTGCAATATTTTAGAGCATAATTTTGAACCCTTTTATTATCATCCTTCATAATTTATCGGCCTCTCATATCAATAAAGCATGTATATAAGAGCATCATCCCAATAACTTAAAACTGAAATTTTATATCACTTCTTTAAACAAATATGCATTCTTAATACCAATTAGTATATTATTCACTCAATGGTCACGCTAATAATTTAGATGTGTTTGCCCCGGCTACAGCAACACTGCTTGCCTTCCTTATTATTTTTTTCCTTTCTTTGCCACGCAAACTTTTAGAAAGCATGAGCAAAAAAACGATCGCTTTTATTACCGGCGGTTATAGCGGCGAGGCGGTTATTAGTTACCAAAGCGCTATTACTATCGAAAATAATATTGATCACGAAAAATACAATGTTTATAAAATAGATATTCATCATACAGGTTGGTGGTATGAAAACAATGGTGAAAAGATTGCAGTTAACAAAAATGATTTTTCAATAACAAAACAAGGACAAAAGATAACTTTCGAAGCTGTGCTGATTGGAATACATGGCACACCAGGCGAAGACGGAAAGTTGCAGGGATATTTTGACATGCTTAAAATTCCATACACAAGTTGTAATGCCGCCACCTCTGCTTTAACCTTTAATAAAAGATATACTGTTGCAGTAGCTGCTTTCGGCGGTATTAATGTGGCGCAATCTGTTTTATTAATTAAAAATAATTTTAAAAATACTGATGAAGTAACAAGTCATCTCAAATTTCCGGTTTTTGTTAAGCCCAATAATGGCGGTTCAAGTATTGGCATGTCAAAAGTTAATGAGCCATCAGAAGAGTTGGGAATGGCTATTGAAAAAGCTTTTAAAGAAGACGACCAGGTGCTGATTGAAGAATTTATACCGGGAAGAGAATTTACCATCGGCGTTTTTAAAAGCAAGGGAGAGATAACTACTTTACCTATAACAGAAGTAATAAGCAAAAAAGATTTTTTCGACTATGAAGCTAAATATGTAAAGGGTATGAGCGAAGAAATTACTCCGGCACAAGTGGATGAAGCAATAGCCCAAAAGATAAGAGCGAATGCTGTAAAAGCGTATGAATTGTTAGATTGCAGGGGAGTTGTTCGGATAGATTTTATATATAACGACGCTGCCCAACAACCATATATGCTTGAGGTTAATACTGTGCCAGGCCAAAGCGAAGCGAGTATTGTACCCCAACAGGTAAAAGCATTGGGCTGGACGATGAAAGACTTTTATTCAGCACTGATTGACGAATGTTTTAAATATTAATTTACTTTATTAGAAAACGCATATAGTGTTTAAATTCTTAACGCACAGGCCGCTTTGGGTTAATATAATTTTTGTATTGGTTGTAACAGCCTTACTTATTTTAGTATTTTTTGGCTCTCTCGACTATATAACCAAACATAACAAGTACCAAAAAGTACCATCAGTGGTAGGAAAAAATATAGATGCTGCACGAAAACTACTGGAAGACAAAGGTTTTGAAGTAGAAGTTCAGGACAGTCTTTATATTGATACTTTCCCAAGGCTTGCAGTTATTAAGCAAACCCCTGGCGGAGAGGCAACTGTAAAAGTAAACCGCACTATTTATTTAACTTTAAACCGAGCTCGGCCTCCTTTGGTTGAAATGCCCAATTTAGTTGGCTTCTCTATAAGAAATGCGGAGATGTATCTCGAAAATTTAGGCCTGCACATGGGTGATACAACCTATCGGCCGGATATTGCCAAAAACGCGATATTAGAGCAATTATATAACAACGAGGCAATAAAAGCCGGTACTAAAATATATATGGGCAGCGCTATCAGTTTTGTTTTAGGCAGCGGCGTAAGCGATGAAGATGTTGCTGTGCCAAACCTGATGGGTAAAACTTATGCTCAGGCAAAGTCTCTGTTGCGAAGTATGAATATTAATTTTACTCCCGTTATTGATATGGATGTAACCGATACAGCAAATTCCTATGTTACAAAACAAAGACCGGCGCGATACACAGAATTTGAAGGCGAAAAAAGAACAAACAGAATTAAACAGGGACAAAACATTGATATATGGTTAAGCACAAAACCTTTACCGACAGACACTACCAGGGTTTCTTCACCGGCAGAGGAGCAATAATCTAAAACTTAATATATGCAAAATATAACAGTTGAACAATTAAAAGCCCGGATAGACGCAGGTGAAAAACTCAACCTGCTTGATGTAAGGGAAGATATTGAACGAGCTGATTTTAATATCGGAGGTACTCACTTTCGTTTACGCCGAATACAGGATATGGCTATTGAAGATATTGAAGACTTAAAGGACGAGGAAGTGATCTGTTATTGCCGCAGCGGTCAGAGAAGCCAGATGGCCTGCCTTATGCTTGAACACATGGGTTTTAAAAATACAGTAAATGTTACGGGTGGGGTGTTGGATTGGATGGAGAAACATGGGAGGTAGAGCTTTGTAGCGAAGATTAAGTTGAAGATTAAGTTAGTATGCCTGTTAAGAATAAAATTAAAGAGCCAGGCATGTAGCCGGCTCTTTTTATGTTTTCTCAAAGGTTTCTTATTACTTTACAACTTCACATTTACTCCTACCATATAATTAATTCCCGCCATGGGAAAATAGTAATTTTCAATAGTTGTTGAGCCGCGATTTATATAACTGAAAGTATAGCCATTGGGTTCATACTTTTTATTAAAAACGTTATTTGCCAAAGCAATTATATTCCATTCTTTAAACAGCTTGTTTTTAATAGTATAAGTAAACCTAACATCCTGTACGTAAAAGGGGTTTAAGCTGCGGATATTGTCTTCAGTATTATCGAGGTACTGCCTGCTTACATATTTGCCTAACAAGCTTACCTCACCATTTTTAACCGGTATAAGGTTTACAGTAACGCCGCTAACAACGGATGGTGAAAACGAAATATCTGTATTAGCATGGCTTACTTTTACCTGGCCTCCATTATCATAATCATCTAAGTATTCGCTTAAACTTTTTATTTTGTTTCTGCTTAAGCTAACATTTGCTGCTGCATTTATCCACGATGCCAGGTGCAAACTTCCCTGTAGTTCAACACCGGCGCGGTAACTGTTTGGTACATTAACCCTTGTGTAAGCTCCTACATCATTTATCTGTCCGGTTAAAATTAACTGGTCTTTATACAGCATGTAATAGGCTGTAGCACTTAAGCTATAATTGCTTCTTCTTTTTTCAATTCCGAGTTCAAAATCGTGCAGCGTTTCAGGTTTTGGTTGTTGGGTAATACCTGCTTCAAAATCATTGCGGTTAGGCTCTTTGCTTGCAAGTGCATAACTAAAGTAAGCCTGCAGGCCATTATCAGCGTAAGTGATGCCTGCTTTAGGATTAATGAAATTGAAGTTACGATCAACCTTTACAGCAGGATTATTTCTAAACCCGTTTATCCTGTAATCAACATTTCGGTATTGCAGATCTGTATATAGCAGCCAACGATTACTAATGCTGTGCTGCCATTTCGCATAAATATTATTATCCGTTTTAGTAGCGTCATTGTCATAAAATTTATGATCTTTTGGAATACTGGTTTGTGCCCAAATTACTTTGCCAAAATGATCTCCGTCGTACTTATTCCAACCACCCCCCAGTGTTAATTCATCTTTGTTCTTTTTATATTGAAGAGAAAATATTTGTCCATAAAAAGAGTTATCAAGCCACAGTTGTCGTACCAAGTCAGTTTTAGTAATAGCTGTGCCATTTATAACCGGGTTAGTTAAACCATAACGTGTAAATTTTGCACCTGCTTTATATTGCTCATAATAACCGCTTCCGTTAACAAGAAATACAGCAGTGTTAAAAGAAAGGTTTTGAGTAAAGCTATGGTTGAAGAACAACTGGTAATGATCCTGCTGGTAATTGTCGGTTTCGTTTTCATAAGGATCACCGGGTTTAGCTGTGCCTGCAGAATTATAGGTTCTGTTGGTATGCAACATACCAGGCAGAACCCCATACCATGCCTGGTAAGTTTTCTCGGTGCCCGAAAAAACATTTAAACGAACGGTTGATTTTTTATTAATGTAAGCAGTAGAAAAGTAAAACGACTTAAGGTTAGTGGAAGCCCTGTCTATATAGCCATCGCTGCTTATTCTGCTAAGCCTTGCATCAACGGTAAAATGATCGTTTATTAAACCGCTTCCTGCTTTAACTGTATTCTTCCATGTATTAAATGAGCCGTAGCTGTTATTAAATTCGCCATAAGGTTTTTCGTTAAACTCATTGGTGCTAAGGTTTAAGCTTGCCCCAAAAGTTCCCGCTCCATTACTGCTTGTACCAACGCCTCTTTGTATTTGAATGGAGCTTACTGATGAAGCAATATCGGGTAAGTCAACCAAAAAAGTTCCCTGGCTTTCAGGGTCATTATAGGGAATGCCATTGATGGTCATGTTAATTCTTGTAGCATCGCTTCCGCGGATACGGATACCTGTATAGCCGACGCCGTTGCCAGCATCAGAATTAATTACAACACCTGGTGTTTGGTTCAGCAGAAAAGGAAGATCCTGCCCAAGGTTATTTTTTTCAATGTCGCGTTTGCTAATATTTGTTTTAGTAAAAGGAGCTTTTTCCGAAGCACGCAGCGACTTTACTTCAAGGGGTTCAAGAAAATAAGATTGTTGTTGCAACGAAACATCAGCATTGGTTACATTATTTGCAACTTCTACTTCCATTGCTCTTTTTTGCATACTTACATGTTCAAAAATAACCTGGTAAGTTCCCTTTCTCTTAAGACTTCTAAATTCGTACGAGCCATCTGCAGCAGTGGTTTGAGCTGTAATTGCAACACCATATTTTTCGAGCGATACTGTTGCCGCCTCAATGGGTTGTTTGGTTTGTTCGTTGTAAACGTGGCCTTTAATTATGTATTGTGCATGTGCAATCAGCGTAATACAAAAGGCAGCGATAGTTCCCAGAAAATGTTTCATCTGTGCATTTTTTATGCGGTTAAAAATTTGGGAACAGGAAAATGCAGACAGGAGAGGGCAATAGAAAAAATTTGACACCTTCCCTTCGCAGGCATTACCCTGTTCAGGTTCTACGGGTATAATCTCAGCCTTCTGTTACTTGCAGAAAGCACCCCGGGAAGAAACCGGCCGGTTTCATAATGCAAAAATAAGTGGGAAAAATTGATATAACTGTAACTTTTTTTAAAGCTTTGCGTTCAACCTTAAAATGAGGCAAAAAATGAGGCGTAGTTTATTATTGATAATATTGATTACAGGCTCCATATATTCAAAAGCGCAAAATGTGGTTTATGATGCAAACGCTGAACTTCGAAAAGTGGAACGATTTAACAGCATTGAAGTTTCAGGAACAGTTTCATTATACATTTCGCAGGGAAACGAAACGGGAGTAGCTGTAAGTGCAGAGGACCAAAAGTATAACAGCAAGATAAAAACGGATGTGACGAATGGCACGCTTCACATATCTGTTGATGGGGGAATTTGGAACGGCTTTAGCTGGACGAACAGAAAATTGAAGGCTTATGTTTCTGTTATTGACCTTAACCGTTTACAGGTATCAGGTGCTTCGTATGCAACAATAGCAGGTACTTTAAAGGCAACTGATTTTAAATTAGATGCTTTTGGCGCCAGTGAAGTTAAGGGTGCATTGCAGGTTAAAAACTTAAGCATGAGCGTAAGCGGAGCTTCAGTAGTGAGGTTAAGCGGAGCTGCTGAAAAAGCAATTATAGAAGCAAGCGGAGCTGTACGCATTAATGCTTTCGAATTACAAGTAGATAATGGGAAGCTTGATGTTTCAGGCGCTTCTCATATTACTATATCTGTAAACAAACAATTAAATGCCAACGCAAGCGGCGGATCAACAATACAATACAGGGGAAATGCAGTTGCAGGAACTGTAAATGTGAATGGTGGTGCAACTGTTCAAAAGAAATCTGCTTTATAGTATTTATAAAAATAGTTTTGGAATCTATCAAGCCGCAGCTTACTTTTGCCGCCCACATCGCGAAGTAGAGCAGCGGTAGCTCGTCGGGCTCATAACCCGAAGGTCGGAGGTTCGATCCCTCCCTTCGCAACTAAGAGACCTTTATAAGAGGTCTTTTGTGTTTCTGGACGTACCTTCTTCTATCAACTCTCAGTTTTTTTATAACTTCAAAACGGCTAACTTTTTTTTTCTGTTTGCAGCCTTCATAAGTTTACCTAAACCCAAATTCTTCTAATTCTTCAGTGTTCATTATTTTGGAGTGTATTCCAAGTTTTTTCAAAGTGCTGAAACAAATTCCAGTTCTTCCTCATTTATATGTTTAATAAAAACACCATTTATACAATTAATTTTCTTGTAAATTATACAATTTTTGTTTTCAGCAATGTTTACAAATAACTCAAATTAGTATCCGGCGTTAATGCCACCAATGTTTCATACATCAGTTTTGTTGTATTTTCTATATCGCTTTTATGCAGCATTTCCACAGTAGTATGCATATACCGTAATGGGATGGAAATCAACACTGAGGGACATCCATCATTTGCATAAGCAAAGCTATCTGTATCTGTACCTGTGCTGCGGCTAACTGCTCTTAGCTGCAACGGTATCTCTGTTCTTTCGGCTACATCCTGCACAAAATTCAACAGCTTATTATGAACTGCCGGTCCATAAGCTAATGAGGGTCCTTTGCCACAGATACAATCCCCTTCAATCATTTTGTTAATCATAGGAGTGGTAGTGTCGTGGGTAACATCAGTAATGATAGCAACGTTTGGTTTTATGCGCCGTGCAATCATTTCAGCGCCGCGCAAGCCGATTTCTTCCTGCACTGCATTTACTACATATAGAGAATAGGGGAGGTGAACATTGTTTTCTTTTATAAGCCGTGCCACTTCAGCAATCATAAATCCGCCTATACGGTTATCCATAGCACGGCATATATAATGGTCGTTTGCCAATTCATCAAATCCTTCCTGGTAAGTAACTACGGCGCCAATGTGTACTCCTAAGTCCTCCACTTCTTTTTTGTTTCTTGCACCGCAATCAAGCCATAGATTTTCTACTTTTGGTTGCTGCTCTTTTTGGTCGGGATTACTAAGTCGGGTATGGATAGCAGGCCATCCAAACACGGCTTTTACAATGCCTTTTTTACCATGTACCAAAACCCTCATGCTCGGCGCAATCTGGTGATCAACACCTCCATTCCTTTTAAGATATATCAATCCCTGGTCGGTTATATAATTTACAAACCAGCTAATTTCATCAGCATGGGCTTCAATCACTACCTTAAATGGCTGGTTAGGATTTATGATGCCTACAGCAGTTCCATAAGGATCAACAAACTGTTCATCAATATATTGCTGCAAATAATTCAGCCATATCTTCTGACCACTATATTCAAAGCCAACGGGCGATGGATTGTTTAAGTAACTGCGAAGAAAACTGTGCGACTGATCGTTAAACAATTCATCCTTCCTTTTTTCTTTTTTTGCTTTAGACATGTATGCGCTTTAAAAAAATGAAATACTGATTATACCGCAGATGGCTTTTAAAAACATCAGGCCATCAATGGCCACAAGATAGTATAAAACTTTTCGTGGCTTCCTGTGAGTTAAGATTACCCAAATTAAGAGCAGGTAAGGTATTATTTGTATAACGGTTTGTACTGGTAAAAAGTTCCCTTGCCGCTGAAACAAAAAAAACACTATTATATTTAAAATTGTCACAGGATAAATTACATAACGAAAGGTATTTCTTATGCCAAGTTTTGCAGGGTATGTATTTAAGCGTAATTGCAAGTCTGTTCGATAATCTTTAATATCGAAAATGATAGCAAGTATAGAAATAAAGAGGAAGTTCTGCAGCCAAAATAAACCTGAAGGAATTACCGGACTATATGTGGCATCTCCTCTTTGTACCTGCCATACCAATAACGGATAAACCGTTACCCATCCACTCCATGTAAAACCTACGATAAAAGGTTTCAGCCATCCTATTTGCCGGATCTTTCTGAAGTAAAAGAAGGGAAATTTAAAAGTATATAAAGCAGCCACTAGAGGGAAAGCAAAGATCAATAACCATTGAAAGGCAGTAAACCAATAAAAGGCATCCAGTTTTTTTATTAACAGGTATAAAATAAAAGTGGCAACAACCGCAAGGGTAATTTTTAGTAAGCGCTTTATTACATTAAGATTGTTTCGATACCATAGCGTTCTTTCATCGTAATTTTTTGTATCTACACTGCGCACATAAATCATAGTGTAATATATCCATGTACAAAAAAAAATGAGCAGGTAAAAAGGAAACACATCTAACGATAGATTATGTAGGAGATTAGTCTCAACACATAAGACTACAGCACAAATTGCATAAAAAAAATTTCCATAGAATATTACTTCTATCAAATATCGTCGCAAACTGTGTTCTTATTTTAGAATGACGATAGTTGGGCTAACAACAGTATCACTTATGTTGCCTCCTTTATCTTTTATCCAAAATCTAAAAGTTGCTGTATCGTTACGATTAGGGCACGCCGGGCCTGAAATTACCGGACAACCAAGATTATTTCCATATGCAAAACAGACATCAACCTCAGCTTTTAGATTTTTTGAAGAAGTAAAATCAGGCATTTTATATTTAGCTGTAAAGTTGCTTGCACTACAATTTCGTACGATTTTTTGTATCCACATGGTATCGTGAATGTCACCTTCAGCATCTGTTACATCCATCTTGAACGTAATTGTTTCATTATGATTTAACGTAGTGGTACTTGCTGTTTTAAAAAAAATCTGCGGTTTTGTATTATATTTTTCTTTTGTACAAGCCGCTAAAAAAATAATCACTGTCAGGCTTACCAATATCTTTGTTCTCATTTGTTTGTTTTACTTTTCAAATTTAATTAAAACCACTCATAGGTAAGCAGTTGTGAAAGAGTTTGTTAACAATATTTTGTCAGTTACACCAAAAACGTTTACACAATTAGCTTTGCAGGTTTTTAATTACCAATATCAAGGCAATTCAGTTTATCGTAATTGGGTAAATGCTTTAGGTGTTCATCTTTCTTCTGTTCAGTCAATAAACGATATTCCTTTTCTGCCGGTTTCATTTTTTAAATCTCATAAAGTGGTAACAGGAGACTTTGAGCCGCAGGTTATTTTTGAAAGCAGCGGAACTACGCAAACCACCAATAGCAGGCATTGGGTAAAAGATGTGAGCTTATATCAGCAAAGCTTTGTAAAAGGATTTGAAAAGTTTTATGGTAATATAAAAGATTGGTGCATTATAGGTTTGTTGCCTTCCTATCTCGAAAGAAGCGGGTCATCATTGGTGATCATGGTGGATGAATTAATAAAGCTTTCAGCTCATAAACAGAGCGGATTTTATTTATACGAATTTGAGATGCTAGCTTCGGTTTTACAAGAGTTGGAAAACAGGAAACAAAAAACTTTATTGATAGGAGTAACCTTTGCTTTGCTTGATTTTGCAGATCAGTTTCACATGACATTGAAATATACAACAGTTATGGAAACCGGGGGTATGAAAGGGCGTCGCAAAGAAATGGTTCGTGAAGAAGTTCATTGCCTGTTAAGAGGCGGATTGGGAGTTGAAAAAGTGCATTCAGAATATGGAATGACTGAATTGTTATCGCAGGCATATTCGTATGGAAACGGCATTTTTAGAACAGTTCCGTGGATGAAAGTCTTATTAAGAGAAGAAGATAATCCTTTACAGATTAAGCAAGAGGGCAGGGGATTGATTAATGTAATTGACCTTGCAAATATTTACAGTTGCAGTTTTATAGCCACGGACGATGTAGGAACACTTTATGAGGACGGAAGCTTCGAGGTGCTTGGCCGCTTCGATAACAGTGATATAAGAGGTTGCAGTTTGATGGTTGTGTAAGCGAGAATTATATGTTTTGCCAAAATCAGAATCTATCTTCCCTTTGGTAAAACTTTACCTTCAAAACCAACAACAGGCATATTGCTGCGAAAAGTAGAATCAGGTATAATGCAGGGCATATTATAAGGCATCATAGCATACACATCGGCACCTTTACCGTTACTGCCCATATATTTTTTGCTAAGTTCTAATAGTAGTACAGGCATAGTTGTTTTATTGCTGTCAGCTATTGTAATTCTATTTCCTTTTAGTTGGTTGTTATACTGCAGTTGGTTACGATTTAAATTTTTTAACTTAGTATCTTCCCACGGTTTGCGTTTGTACATATCGGGCATTTGACAGTAACCTTTAGTTATACAAAATGCAGTAATTATAAGCAGTAGAATTTTCATGATCTAAGTTTATGGCAATACTAAGTTAAAACAATTTTTAGAATTACTTTTTATATTATCCAAGTAATTTATCGGGCGTAATCGGTAACTCCCTAATTCTTTTTCCTGTTGCATGATAAACTGCGTTTGCGACTGCTGCTGCAAAACCAACATTTGCTATTTCACCTAAACCTTTACTACCCATCGGGTTTATTACGGGGTCTGGCTTATCAATAAATAATGCTTGTATATGAGGCACATCGGCACTTACAGGCACATGATAATCCGCAAGGTTATTAGTTACGATGCGGCCAAAGCGATGATCAAACACACCATCTTCCATAAGCGCCATTCCAATTCCGCTAACTACACCTCCCATAATTTGGCTGCCTGCAGTTTTTAGGTTAATTATCTTTCCTGCATCGGCTGCAGTCACCACTTTTTTTATACGAACCACTCCTGTTAATGGTTGCACAAGTACCTGAACGAAGTGTACAGCGAAAGAATACATCGAATATTTATTCCTTTCATCTCCTGCCTGCGAGTCTTTGGTTACTTCAAGCTCGGAAAGATTATTTTGCTTTAAAACATCAGCATAAGCAACTTTCTTAAATGCATCGTTTTTTAATGTGATGAACCCTTTTGCAAAAACAAGGTCTTCAGGCTTTGCATTTTTTAAAACTGAACCTTCTTTGGTTACTGCCAGTTCGGCCATTTTTTGTTGCAGGGCAACACATACATCATGAACAGCAGAACCTAAAGTAGAAGTAGTAGTGGAGCCGCCTTGTGTAGGGCCTGGCGGAAGTGATGAATCTCCTAACTCGAAAGTTATTTTATTTGGCGGCAGACCAAAGGCTTCAGTAGCAATTCCAACCATAGAGGTTGCAGTTCCAGGTCCGCTATCGCTTACTGCACTTTGCAATACCAGGGAACCATTGGCTAATAAAATAGCCTTAACTGTAGCCCTTCCGCGGCTTGCGCCAAAAGGACCTGATCCCATTCCATAGCCTAACTGCCATTCACCATCCCGCATAGAATGAGGCTTAGGATTACGTTTATTCCATCCGATTGCATCAGCACCTTTCTGGTAACATTCTTTAAGATATTTGCTCGACCATGGCAGGTTTCGCTGGGGATCAATATCTGCATGATTTTTTATCCTTAATTCAACCGGGTCAATGTTCAATGCATAAGACAGTTCATCAATTGCACACTCTAATGCATAGGCGCCTGTAGCTTCTCCCGGCCCGCGCATCCATGTAGGTGTACTCTTATCAAGAGCGATGATTTTATAGCTCGTATTTACATTAGAGCAGCCATACATCATTTTAGAAATATCTACCGTTCTTTCAGTAAACTCTTCGTATGTAGAAGTTTCTGAAATAGCTTCATGGGTAAGGCCTGTAAGTTTACCATCAGGCGTAGCGCCTAACCCAATTTTTTGCCATGAGTATGGCCGGTAACCAACCATAGTAAACATCTGTGAACGGGTTAGTACCAGCTTAACCGGTTTGTTTATTTTTTTTGCAGCCAAAACCGCAGCTATAACATGAGGCCATGTACGCAAAGCCGAACCAAACCCTCCTCCAACAAAATCTGCATTAACCTGTACATTTTGCTCTTTCAATTTAAAAGCATCCATAATGCTTTTTTGCGTGGATTTTACACCCTGCGTTTTTTCATACACTGTCACCTTATCCTCTCCCTCCCAAAAAGCAGTTGTAGCATGTAGCTCCATAGGATTATGTACTTCAACAGGAATAATATATTCAGCTTCTATTTTAACGGGTGCATTCTTATAGGCGTTTGCTTCACCTCTCACATAATCTGCAAAGCGGGGGCCACTTGGTAAAGCTGCTTTGTCTTTATTGGCTTCAACGCTTGTTCGATGCTCGTCTTCATTGTACACTGTTTTAACTAAAGTAGCAGCATATAGTGCACGTTCATAAGTATCGGCAACAACAACTGCAATGGGTTGACCTGCAAAATAAATCCGTGCATTTTGAAATACTCTAAAAGGTTCGCCTCCGGTAGGAGGTTTTGCTGGATTGTCACCTGTTTGGTACCCCGGGATTTTAGGGGCATTGCCATGATAAATTACAGTCAAAACACCAGGGGCATTTTCGGCTTTTTTTGTATTAATGTTTTTGATAAGGCCTTTTGCAATGGTGCTTTCAACCAATACGGCGAATGTTAATCCGGGTATTTTGTATTCGGCTGCATACTTTGCTGCGCCTGTTACTTTTTGTTTGCCATCAACACGATCTAATGCTCCGCCTTGCTGGCCTTCTGAAAATTTTTCTTTTGCCATAAATATATTTTAAGCTATCGCCGCTGCAGTTTTTAAAGCTTCAACAATTGCATTAGTCCCCATAGTTAATTTAAAAGAATTATGCTCAAAACCCTTGGCTCCCTGCATGCCTATTTCTGCAGCCTGCTTAAAGGTTTCTTCAGAAACCTGCTTACCTGTTAATGCCTTTTCGGCGTCGGTTAACCGCCATGGTTTGTGTGCTACGCCACCCATTGCCAATCGTACACCTTTGATTGTTTTTCCATTAAGATCAAGAGCTGCAGCTACAGAAACCAATGCAAAAGCATACGAAGCACGATCACGAACTTTTAAATAATGAACATTTTTTGTGAAAGGCCCGTCAGGAATTTCAACGGCAGTAATTAATTCTCCATGCTGAAGGTTATTATCTATCTGTGGTGTATCGCCGGGAAGACGATGAAAGTCTGCGAATGGAATTTTACGGTTGCCTTTAAGGCCTGCAACTAAAACTGTGGCATCTAAAGCAGCTAATGCTATACTCATATCACCTGGATGAACTGCTATACATTTATCGCTAAAACCGAAAATAGCATGCATCCTGTTAAAGCCTTCCATAGCGCCACAACCCGAGCCTGGTTCGCGTTTATTGCATGGGAAAGATGGTTCATAAAAATAAAAACAACGTGTACGTTGCATTATATTACCACCAACTGTTGCCATGTTTCTAAGTTGCGCAGAAGCTCCGGCTTTTAATGCCATTGCAAGCAAGGGCTGTGTTGCAATTACCAGCTTGTTTTCTGATACATCGCTGTTTAAGGCTAATGCCCCAATATGTAAGCTTCCCGGTTGCTTTTTTATTTCTTTAAGCGGGAGGTTGTTTATGTCAATCAGCTTCTCAGGGTTTTCAACACCCTTCTTCATTAAATCTATCAGGTTGGTGCCGCCTGCAATAAATTTGGCAGCAGCATTTTTAGATAATGCATCTATAGCTGCTTTTTGAGTAGAAGGCCTTGCATAGCTAAACTGTATCATACTGTTTTCCCTCCTTTTTTTACTTCTGCAATTGCATCAACTATATTAGAGTAAGCGCCGCATCGGCAAATATTGCCACTCATATATTCTCTAATGTCTGCTTCAGTGTTTGCATGTCCTTCGCGTATGCATGCAATTGCCGACATAATTTGCCCCGGCGTACAATACCCGCATTGAAAACCATCATGCTTTATAAACGCTTCCTGCACAGGATGAAGTTTATCGCCTTTAGCAAGGCCTTCGATGGTGGCAACTTTTTTACCTTCCTGCATTACCGCTAATGTCAAACACGAATTGATCCGCCTTCCATTTACATGTACCGTACACGCACCGCACTGGCCATGATCGCATCCTTTCTTTGTGCCGGTCATGTTCAATTGTTCACGAAGAAGATCGAGTAAGGTAACACGCGGCTCTACAGATAAGCTGTGTTTAACTCCGTTGATTTCTATCTTTAAAGGAACTTTTTCGAGGGCTGATGCAATGTCTTCGTCCCATTTATCTTTTGCGGCTTTTAAAACTGTAGCAGGTGTAATTGCAAGAGCGGTTAGGAGAGAGGATTGTTTAATAAAATCCCGACGCGATTCGTTACGGTTATGGCATTGGTTTTCTTGCATGTACAAGGCTTTTATTTGCAATAAAAATATGAATTATAAAAGAGAATTTAAGTTAGGTATTTTGCAGTTCACGACAAATTAATAAAATAACCAACGTGGCTATAAAAATGAAACCTTTGCCAGTTTTCATTTCACAGTAATGTTAGGGTTTATCACTTTAAGTTGCGCTATAAAATCATCTTTTTCTTTAGGAGATATAACTACGCTGCTATTCTTGTTATAGGAAATTTTAATTCTATCTAAGGATAGGGCAGGAGCGCTTAATATGCTGTCGGTTGGTTCAATACTTACGATAGAATTAATATCAATTTCGGTATTAATTAGAAAGCCGCCTTTAATTATAAGCTTATTGTTATCAGTTATTTTATAATAAGTATTAACATATAAATGAGCGATAGATAATGCAACAATTAGTGAAACAATGCCGGA
>JAABUN010003430.1_pt1 | contig 24607 bp, 25 predicted proteins | sample 5559311 | NCBI WGS metagenome assembly JAABUN01 (sample SAMN10711877, study PRJNA513370) | rock metagenome | isolation source: Antarctica rocks | place: Antarctica: Victoria Land, Siegfried Peak sud
TGCGTGATGCCGTGCTCGCGCACGACGGCGGCAACAGCCTCCGGCGAGGACGCGTCGATCTGCGCAGCCAATACCCGGGAATCGCTCAGCTCCTCCACGAGCCGCTGCGGCCGGGTGAGATCGTAGTCCGCGACCACCAGGAGGTCGAAAAACGGGCGGCACACCGCAATCCGGGCTGCCGCGGAGCCCACCCCACCAGCTCCGACGATGAGGATACGCATCAGGAAAGACCTCCATCGATGGAACGCCTGTAAATGTCGGGCGAATCGGGTACGAGAACGGGCGTCTCCTCATTGAGGCTCTCGCCGCGGAAGAAGGGCAACGAGGTGGCGCGGGTGCGCCACAGCACCATGAGCACCAGTCCCAACGCCAGGGACCCGACGCCGGTCACGAACGTGCCGCCGATACCGAAGATCACGCTGTACCCGTAGTCGACGTCCACCATGTCGATTGCCGAGGAGCCTGAACCGGCCGCTGCACGCTGACCCTCCCGGCGTCGCCCACCGGTGAACCCTGGACCCTCCGTTGCGCCCGCTGTATCTTCTGAGCATGACGACCACACGGTGGCGGGACCTCGCTTTCGGGGCTGCCGTCCATGGTGCCCGCTTCGGCGTCATTCTCGGAGGACTCGCGATCGCGCCGCTCATCGGCATCCCCGGGTGGTATGCGGGCTTGTTCGTAAACGTGCTCTGCTGCCTCTTCGCAGCCGGTCTGGTCACGTACTACAAACTCTGGCAGCGCATCGGCATCACCCGCCGGTGGGCCGGCCGGGGTGCGGCGCTCTTCCTCCTGGTCCTGCTGGCGGAGGCACTGTCCTGGATCCTCCCGACCGGCCTGGACATCAGCCCGCCCGGGGTGGCCCTGTGGGCGTTGACGCTCCTCCTCGTGGGCTTCAATGAAGAACTCATCAGCCGTGGCGTGGTGCTCGAGCGGCTCAGCCGGAGTTACAGCGCTGTTCCGGCCGTGGTCCTGACAGGAGCACTGTTCGGCCTGCAGCACCTCTCCCTGTTCGCCACCACCGGCAGGGGCACCTATGACGTCCTGACGAACGTCCTCCTCTCGGGTGTGGTCGGCTTCGCCATGGCGGCTTTCCAATACCGCTTCCACTGGATCCTACCGCTCATCCTCATCCATGCACTCGCTGACTTCACCGCCATCCATGCCCGCGATCCGCACGGTGATGCCTTCGCCGTCGGCACCGCCGTGGTGTTCATCGGCTTCGGGATCCTGGCACTGCGCACCGGGCAGAACAGGTCTAGTCAGCGCCGGACCACGCCGGTGCGGACCTCGGGCGGATGAAGGCACGGGAGGGACTGATCGGGGACGTCGCGGAGCGCCTCGCGCGCACCTGCCTGCAGGACGCCGCCTCATCGGCATCGACGGGGTGGACGGCAGCGGCAAGACGTCCTTCGCCCTGGAGCTGACCAGGCAGGTGACCCTGCAGGTGGCCGCGAGCACAGCGGACCGGCCCGTCCTCCTCATCCACCTCGACGACTTCCTCAACCCTCCGGATGTCCGGCACCGTCTCGGACGCTCCTCGGCGGTGGGATTCTGGCTGGACAACTACGACGACGCGGGCTTTCGCCGTGACGTCCTCGATCCTCTGGCGGTGTCGGGCGACGGGTTGTACCGGCCGGCGCCCCGGCACGTCCTCGATGCCCGCAGCGAATCGTCAGGGCGACGCGCGGCACCCCCGGACACCCTGGTGATCATCGAGGGGATGTTCCTGCACCGCGAGGGGCTGCACAGGTGGGGCTACTCGATCTTCCTCGATGTGCCGTTCCTGGAGACGGCCCGCCGCATGGCCCTGCGGGACGGGACGCACGCCGATCCTGACCACCCCTCGATTCAACGCTATGTCGGTGGTCAGCGTCTCTACTTCGCCGCAGCCCAGCCGTGGCTCCGTGCTGACCTTGTCATCGACAATGCCGATCCCCTGGCGCCCCGCGTCATCCCGGCGGAGGAAGCCGCGCGGAGGATGCGCTGACCCTGGTCGAAGCAGAGAGGGTCCGCCCTACGGGCAGCGGGGACGCGGTGGATGGTGGTGCCTGCGGCACCGGGAGCTCGGCCGTCAGGTACGCCTCGTTCAGGCGGGTCAGCAGGCCCACGAGCTCGACGACGTCGGCCGGGTCCCAGCCCTGGAGCTGCTTCCTGAAGTAGGCTCGCCGTGCGTCACATGCACGGTCCACCCGGCGGGAGCCCTCGTCCGTCAGCGTGACGGGACGGGAGCGCTCGTCGGCGACGGCATCATTGCGCTCGAGGAGTCCGAGCCTCGCCAGCGCCGCTACCTGACCGCTGACCGCAGGCATGCTCATACCGAGTGTCGCGGCCAGGTCCGTCACGCGGCAGGGCCCGAGCCTCAGGGCTGCCGACAGGACGCTGTAGGCGCCGGGCTCCATCGCCACGTCGATATCTCGCGCCAGGGACCAGCAGACGCGTTGCTCGCTCCGGCACATGGCCGCGGCGTTCTCCTCGACGACGGTCGAGCACGGCACGGCGGGGGCGGCCGTGCTCCGGTGCGCCGCGTGCGTCCATGGCCGAATACTAGGCAGCAGAACACCGGTGCGAACCATATTGCGCCAGCATTACTCCGCGTCACCCGGCGCTTCGCACCGGGTCAGGCAGGCCGCGGAGTGGTGACGGCACGCGTCAGCGCTGCGCGCACCCAGTCCCGGGGGACGACGACCATGGGCACGGGCAGTGCGCGCAGCATCTTGTTCGCCGTCGCGCCAAGGAAGATCTGACGGCGCTGCGCGAGGCGGCTCGACCCGACGATGACGAGCTCGCCCGCGTCCCACTCGATGTCGTCGATGGCCTGCTCGATCGTGCGGCCGTGCGCCACCGTGGTGGACGTCTCGTGGCCCTCGGGCAACTGCCCGACGGCGCGGGCCAGCACCGAGTGTGCGTGCCGGTGCGCCTGGTTGATGGCCTCGCCCGACTGAGCGGATTCGTGCACGTCGAGCGCCACGAGGGAGACGAGCCGCAGCGGCAGGCCGCGCCGGGCGGCGGACTCGACCGCGACGTCGAGCACTCCCTCGGCTCCTGCCCGTGTTCCCACCGCACAGGTCATCCGGGTGAAGGCCGACCGGTGGCGGTAGCCGCGAGGCGCGAGCGCCACCGGCACGGCTGAACTGTGCAGCACGGCGTTGGCGACACTGCCCACCGTGAAGCGGCGCAGCAGCCCGTTGCTCGATGCCCCGATCACGATCAACCCGGCGTCGGCGTCGCTCGCGAGTTCGATCAGTCCCTGCGCGAACGAATCGGCGAGGCGCACATGCGTGGTCACCTCGACGCCGTCGGGCACGCCCGCCTTCGCGCGGTCGAGGGCCTCCTGCGCCCGCCGGCTTCCCGGCGCCACGCTGCCGTCCTGCGGCCAGTCGAGGATGGTGACCAGGTCGATGCTCGCCGATTGCGTGAGCGCCAGGGAGGTGGCGAGTTCGAGGGCGTCCTGCCCGCGGTCATTCTCGGTGTAGCCAACGACGTAGCGCACGGCGGATTCCTTTGCCTTGATCGGGTGCGGGGACGGCGCGGCCTCCGGGACCGCTGGGTCGGTTCACTCTAGCGCAGCGCAATCATGCCGCGCCGCCACCCCATCCCAGCGCCCTGCGGCAGCAGTCCCGGCGCTACCCGCGCGACGCGACGCCCTGCGTGATCACTTCCTGCCGGAAGAACGCCGGGTTGATGCGCGACCAGATAAGCATCAGCACGACTCCGAGCAGGATCACCCCGATACCGAGGATGAACACCATGCCGATGCCGAACAGCGACGAGCCCGAGCCGTACCCCGGATCCATCGAGTCGGCAGCAGTCTTGAAGAACATGATCAGCAGGATGACACCGCCGAGCAGCGGTGCGAGGAACTTGAAAATGGTGTTCCTGACGCTCTCGAAGGCCTGTTCCCGGAAGTACCAGACGCACGCGAGCGCCGTGATGCCGTAGTAGAAGCAGATCATCATGCCGAGGGCCGTGATGGTGTCCCACAGCGCGTTCTCGGAGACGAGCCGCGTGAACACGTAGAACCCCGCGGCGGCGACCGCCGAGGCGACGGTCGCGAAGCTCGGCGACTTGTGGCGCGGGCTGACGCGCCCGTAGCCCCTGGGCAGGGCCTTGTAGTGCCCCATCGCGAGTAGGGTGCGGGCTGGCGAGACGAAGGTAGACTGCAGCGACGCCGCGGAGGAGCTCAGCACGGCCATGGACATCAGGATGGCGAACGGGCCCATGACCGGACCGGCGAGCGCAGCGAAGATGCTCTCCTGGTTGTCCGGGTTACCGGCGCCAAGCTCGCCGTCGCCTACTCCGGCGAACGAGAGTATGGAGAGCGCGACCGTGAGGTAGATGACCACGATGACGACGACCGTCAGGGCTCCCGCACGGCCCGGCGTTTTCTCCGGGTTGGTGGTCTCCTCGCTCATGGTGAGGGTCACGTCCCAGCCCCAGTAAATGAAGATGGAGAGCGAGACGCCGGCAGCGAAGGCGGAGAACGATCCCACGGCGAATGGGTTGAACCAGTCGGCACTGATCGGAATGGCATCGAAGGCGGTGCCATTCGAGACGTGGATGTAGGCTGCGATGGCGAACCAGGCGAGGACGATGAGCTGGAACGTGACCAGGACGTACTGGACCGTCTTGGTCGCCTCCATGCCCCGGTATGACACGTAGCAGGCGAGCGCGATGAATATGAGCGTCGTCGCGATGTTCACTCGAAGATCCAGCGTGAGGTCCGCGAGTGAGGGATTGTTCAGCAGCTGCGCGAGCATGAGATAGAAAAAGTCCACCGCAACGGCGGCAAGGTTGGAGAGCACGATCACGGTAGCCGCGATGAGCCCCCAGCCCCCCATCCAGCCGACCCAGGGGCCGAAGGCCCTCGTGGCCCAGGTGAAGGACGTGCCGGAGTCCGGCATGGCGTTATTCAGCTCGCGGTACCCGAAGGCAACGAGCAGCATGGGGATGAAGCCGACCAGGAAGATCGCCGGCAGGTTCACCCCGACTTCCGCGACCGTCGGCCCGAGGGCCGCGGTCAGGGTGTAGGCGGGTGCCACACAGGACACCCCGATCACCACGGCCCCCAGCAGGCCTACGGCTCCGTCGTTCAGTCCCTTCCTGCTAAGGCCTGATCCCCTTTGTGTTCTCTCGTCGATACTCATGCGTCCGCCTCCGTGGGGGTGGTGCCCGGGCCGGAAGTGGTGCCGGGTGGTGCGTACGTGCGCGGGACGACGACCATGGGGATGGTCAACGTACGCAAGATCCTGGCGGCCGTGGAGCCGAGGAAGATGCGCATGTGCTGCGCCAGGCGGCTGGAGCCCACCAGCAATACCTCCCCCTCGTCCCAGGCCAAGGCGTCAACGGCTTCCTCCACGGAGGTACCGCGTGCGGTTTCGACGCTCACGCGTCCGCCTGCAGCGAGCGACGACGCTGCCTCCGCCAGCTGTCGGTTCGCCTCATCTTCCGCGCCGTCGGGGTCCGGCTGCCCGGCGTCGAGCGCCACGAGGGACACGAGCCGCAGCGGCAGACCGCGTCGCTTCGCCGAGGACACGGCGACGGAGATGACGTCGTCGGCCCCGGCGCGGCGTCCCACGGCACAGGTGAGCCTGGTGACCGGATCGGTGCGTCGGTAGGACCTGGGAGCCAGGGCCACCGGGACGGGAGAGGCGTGCAGCAGACTGCGCGCGACGTTGCCGATGCTGAACTGGCTGGCGAGACCGCGCGAGCTTGCGCCGATGACGATCAGGGTGGCGTCGGTGTCCATGGCCGCCCGGATGAGGCCCTCCGCGTTGGACTCGGCCCGGACCACCATGCCACGGGCGGTGATGTCGTCGGGCACGAACGTGAGCCCCTCGTCCATCCACTCGCGCATCTGCTCGGACAGGAGGTCATCGAAGCCCCTGTCGGGCGGGTAGGTACCGGCGTAGAGCGAGTGTTCAGGCGCAACGAGGACGAGGTCGAGGGTGGCGTCCTGGCGGCGGGCGAGGGCCACGGCGAGGCAGACGGCGTCGCGCCCGCGCTCGTCCGCGGTATAGCCGACGACGTAACGCACGCTCACGCGTCCAGACCCGACGCCGCCGATTGCAGCCCGGAGGCCAGCGCGCCATGGATCTCCGCAGCAGTGCGCTGCCCCATTCGGATGGCGCCGTCCACATGCTGGTAGCCCTCCGCCGCGATGTCCGAGCAGGACCAGTAAATGGGCCCGACCGGGGTGCGCTGGTCGCGTCCGTAGCGGTGCAGTCCGCCGAGGTCGTAGCTCGAGGCGTACGCGCCGCGCGTCCATTCCTCGGAGGCCCAGTCGGACTCGTAGTACACCTCGGGTTCGAGCGCCTGCGGGCCCAGGAAACCCGCGATCGAGGCCAGAATGCGTTCACGGCGCTCGTGCGGCGCGAGTTCGAACATCGCGTCGGCCTTCTCGTCCGACACGAATCCGACCAGCGTGCCACGGGGGTCTTCGTAGTTCGAGTTGTCATACACCTCCTGCACGATCGACTCCGCGCTGAAGCCGGTACCGGACAGCCCTTCCTCGCGCCAGAAGGGCGTGGCGTAGACGGCGTGGACCTTGATAACGAGTCCCAGGGACTGGTGCTGGTGCATCTGGTGCTGGCGGCGCGGTAGCGGCGGTTCATAGCTGATGCGTGAATACAGGTTCGGCGGGACGGCGACGACGGCGTACCGCGCGTGAACGGTCGTCGTGTCCGAGACCACTGTGACCCCTGCGGCGCTGTCGCGGGCGTCCATGCCGCTCCAGCGGAGGGTGCGGGCAGGGCTGGCGAGGATGACGTCCTCCCCGAGCTCCTTCGCCATGTGCTCTGAGACGGACTGCATGCCCCCGACCACGCGCTTGTCGAGGATGAAGTCCTCGTTCGTGAGGTTGGAGAAGGAGCCGGCGGTCGCGGCCATGAGGATAGCCTGCAGGGCGGAGAAGGAGTGCGCGGGCTTGGTCAGCATTCCCCCGGCGATGAAGAGCCCGATATTGTTGCACGCCTCCTCGTCGTCGGACTGCTTTCGGAGAAAGTGGTGGAAGGAGATGGTGTCGAGCGCGCGAGCGTCCGGGTGGTTCCAGGGCGCCTCCGGTCCCGCCTCCGCCACGAGCCGGTCGAGGAGCTCGATGAGCCGCTCCATCTCCGTCCGCGTGTAGTCGCTGACGGGGAACATCTCCCCTGTGTAGCGGACGGGCTCGCCGTCCGGACCGATGTACACGGAATCGCCCTCGCGGTAGCGGGAGAATGTTCGGAGGCCCAGTTCGTCGAGAAGTCCGATGAGCGCGGTCTGGTCCGGCGACACCCACTGGCCGCCCACCTCGAAGACTGCGCCTTCAATGACGTTCGTGTGCGTCCGCCCCCCGACGCGGTCCCGGGCCTCTACGACGGCGATCGAATGTCCGGCGTTCTTTAGCTCCCGTGCTGCAGTGAGACCCGAGGGGCCTGCTCCGATGATGACGACATCTCGCTCGATGATGTGCATTGGATCCTTCCGGCCCATGACGTGGACCACTAAATGAACGGCATTCATTATTGGCATTACTATAACCATGACCGCCCGTCAAGGGAAGGGCCGCCCGTAGTGTTAACGACACCGCAACAGGGAGCAGGATCGATGACCGCAGCAACCCCCTCGCCCCGGCGGGCGGGACGGCCTCCGCGCAGCGTTCTTTCGAAGGCTCGAATCACCGGTGCGGCCCTCGGACTCATTGCCTCGGAAGGCTACGAGGGCCTCACGATGTCGGCGCTTGCGCGACGGCTTCGGGTGGCGCCCTCAGCGCTCTACAATCACACCGAGTCCAAACAGGAAGTACTCGGCTGGGTGCAGGACCACGTCATGACCATGGTCGATTTCAGTGCCTTCGCCAAAGAGCCCTGGGACGAAGCCGTCCGGCAGTGGGCCTGGTCCTACCGCGAGGTCTTCGCACGCCATGCGCCCCTGGTCCCAGTGATCGCGGTCGTGCCGGTGACCGATGCTGCGGAAACCCTGCGCATGTACGAGGAGGTCACAAGGGGTTTCCTGCGCGCAGGCTGGCCGGAGGAGCGGATTGTTCCGGCGATCGTCGCGCTCGAGTCCTTCATCTATGGATCAGCGCTCGACGTCGCCGCTCCCGGAAACATCTTCGACTCCGGCTCGCTGGCGAACCTGTTCCCCATCTTTACGTCCGCAGTCCGCAGCGTGCGCGCATCGGCGGGGACCGAGCACCCGGCGGACGCAGCATTCCGGGCGGGGCTCGAGTTTATGCTTGCCGGCATGCGCGAGCAGCTCGCCGGCTTCCCGGATTGAGTGCCGCCACTGGTTCAAGTGCTCATACTGCTGATTGCTAGTTGGCCTAGCTTTACGAAATCTGCAATAGCTGTTAAGGTCTGAAGACGGTCAAGCAACGGCCCATCACACTCTGATTTGTGGAGGTCTCCATGTCCGTTGCGCCCCTCTCCTTTGCCAACCCCGAGTCCCAGGAGCACCCGCCGCGGGCCGCGTGGTCGGATCTGGATAACGCCGGCGAGTTCGCCGCCGCTCCGCACTCAGCGTCGGCGCCCAGCATCGCGGCCCCCGAGGTTCCCCACGACCTGTCCGGTATGTCCACCCGCGAGCTGCGCGTCCTTTCGAACCAGCTGTACCGCCTCCTGGACAAGGACTTCCCGCCGTTCGGCGCCCGGGAAGACTACGAGGCCGTCGGTCTGGCCCTCGAGGACCGCGAGGCGCGCGCCTCGGAGCGTTCCGAAAGCAACCAGCTACGCGAGAAGTTCCGCGATAATCCGGTGGGCTCCCGGTTCGAACTCTTCCACGACGGGATCCTGGTGGGGTACGTGAAGTACGACATGCGCGCCGGTCGGATTCGTCTGCTCGAGACCGTCGTCGGGCCGGCTTATCGCCGTGCCGGGCTGGAGTCCGTGCTCGTCAAGGAGGCGTTGCTCAATGCGCACCGCCGCCGCCTGGCCCCGGTCCCCTACTGCGCCCACGCGCAAGCCTTCCTCGCGGAGAACCCACAGTTCAGGGCGCTCATTCCGGTCGGCTGAGCGCGTCCATCTGCAACGAGGGCCCCGCAGCCGTGCTGCGGGGCCTTTTCGTGCGCGGCGTCAACCGGCGCTCACCGCACGGATGGCGCGCTCAAGCACATCGAGCCCATCGGCCAGCAGATCGTCGGTGATCACGAGCGGCGGCAGGAGCCGGACCACGTTGCCGTAGGTCCCGCACGTGAGGATGATGACGCCCTCCCGCAGGCACTGCGCGGCGACCGCCTTGGTGGCTTCGACGTTCGGCGCCTTGCCTCCGGGTACCACGAACTCGATCGCCAGCATCGCTCCGCGGCCCCGGAGTTCGCCGATGACACTGTGGCCGCCAAGCTCCGATTGGAGTGCCGCGAATCGCTCCCTGACCTGCGTCTCGATACTGCGAGCCCGACCGGCGAGATCCTGCTCCTTCATCGTCCCGATCGAGGCGAGAGCCGCCGCGCACGCCACCGGGTTGCCGCCGTAGGTGCCCCCCAGTCCGCCGGCATGGACGGCGTCGAGCAGATCGGCGCGGCCCGTGATGGCCGAGAGCGGCATACCACCGGCAATGCCCTTAGCCATCGTGATGATGTCGGGGACCACCCCCTCGTGGTTCACCGCGAACCAGTCGCCGGTGCGGCAGAACCCGGACTGGACCTCGTCCGCGATGAAGACGACACCGTTGGCTTTCGTCCAGTCCGCCAGGGCCGGCAGGAAACCGTCGGCGGGAACGATGAAGCCGCCCTCGCCCTGCACGGGCTCGATGATGAGGGCCGCGACCGACGCTCCGCCGATCTGCTTCTCGATCATCGTGATGGCCCGCTGCGCGGCCTCCGAACCCGTGATCGCAGGGTTCTCCTCGCGGAACGGGTAGCTCATCGGCACCCGATAGACCTCAGGGGCGAACGGACCGAAGTTCGACTTGTACGGCATGGACTTGGCGGTCAGCGCCATCGTCAGGTTGGTGCGGCCGTGATACGCATGATCGAAGGCGATGACGGCGTTTCGTCCGGTCGCCAGGCGCGCCACCTTGACCGCGTTCTCCACCGCTTCGGCGCCGGAGTTGAACAGGACGGTGCGCTTCTCGAAGTCGCCGGGCGTCAGCTCCGCAAGCTGCTCGGCCACCGCGATATACCCCTCGTAGGGCGTGACCATGAAGCACGTGTGGGTGAAGTGCTCCACCTGGTCCTTGACGGCACCGACGACGGCGGGATCGGAGGCACCGACACTCGTCACCGCGATGCCCGCGCCGAGGTCGATGAAGGAGTTGCCGTCGACGTCGTGGATGATGCCGCCGTCGGCGTCCGCTACGTAGACCGGGACACTCGAGGCGACGCCCTTGGCGACGACGGCAGCGCGACGGGCCGCCAGCTCCGTGGACTTCGGCCCCGGGAAGTCGCCGTTGATGCGGCGCTTCTGCTCGAGCCGGAAACTCGGGGCGCTGCTGCCGGAGGTAGTCCCCGGAGTGGTTGCGTAGGTCGTCATGCGAGGCTCCTTGGTAGCGGTCAGACGTCCAGCACGCTCATGACGTGCTTGATGCGGGTGTAGTCCTCCACGCCGTACATGGAGAGGTCCTTGCCGTAGCCGGAACTCTTGAATCCACCGTGCGGCATTTCGGCGGTGAGCATGATGTGCGTGTTGATCCACACGGCGCCGAAGTCGAGGTCGCGGGAGACCCGCATCGCCGTTCCGTGATCGGTGGTCCAGACGCTGGACGCGAGGGCGTAGTCCACGCCGTTGGCAAGCTCCACGGCCTCCTCTTCCGTGCTGAACGTCTGGACGGTGACTATCGGCCCGAATGTCTCCTGCTGCACCACGGGATCGTCCTGCCGCGCGCCCGTGATGATGGTGGGTTCGAAGAAGTAGCCCTTGTCCCCGGCCCGCTTGCCGCCGGTGGCGATCCTGCAATGCGCCGGAATCGCATCGATGACGGCGTTCACGGCATTGAAGTGGTTGATGTTGTTGAGCGGCCCGAAGTAGTTCTCGGAGTCGTCGTCGCTGCCCGTCGTCAGGGTCGACGTGTGCTGCACCATGGCCGCCACGAGTTCGTCATGGGCCTCTTCCTGCACCAGCACGCGGGTGATTGCGGTGCAGTCCTGGCCGGCGTTGAAGAAGGCGAACTCGGTGATGGCCTCCGCCGTTTTCTGCAGGTTCGCGTCCGCGAAGACGACGGCGGGAGCCTTGCCGCCGAGTTCGAGATGGACCCGCTTGAGCCCCTTCGCCGCACTGCTGGCGACGGCGATACCCGCGCGGACGGACCCGGTGATGGAGACGAGGCCGGGAATCGGGTGCTCGATCATCGCCGCACCGGTCTCCCCCGTGCCGAGCACCACGTTGAGGACGCCGTCGGGCAGGATTCCCTGCGTCAGCCGGGCGAGCACGAGGGTAGACTCGGGCGTCGTGTCGCTGGGCTTGAGGACAACGGTATTCCCGGCGGCAAGGGCCGGGCCTATCTTCCAGATCGCCATCAGCAGGGGGTAGTTCCACGGGGCCACCTGCGCGACGACGCCGATGGGCTCGCGGCGCACGTAGGAGGTGTGGCCCTCCAGATACTCACCCGCCGATTTGCCCTCAAGGATCCGGGCGGCACCGGCGAAGAACCGTAGCTGGTCCGCTCCCACAGCCACTTCCTCCGCGGCGATCATCTCGCGCACCTGGCCAGTGTTCCGGTGCTGGGCCTCGACGAATTCCTCGCTGGCGCCCTCGACGGCGTCGGCGAGCCGGAGCAGCATGAGCTGGCGCTGGCTGGGCGTGACACGCTTCCACGTAACGAACGCACGGGCTGCAGCCTGCATGGCGTCATCGACATCAGCCGGCGAGGAGACCGGCGATTGGGCCACCACCTCACCATTGGTCGGGTTGACGATGTCGAGGAGTTCCGTTCCGGCAGGCGTCACGAACGAGCCGTCGATGTAGTTCTGAAGGGTCTCGGCCACGCTGCAGTACCTTTCCTGGAATGCGGTCCCGGGCGCCGGAAAGTGCCAGCCCCCGCACGTGTCGAACCGACGCTACCTGCCGGTCGCCACCCCTGCCACGTATACCTGCACAGGGCAGAATATGATCAGTGGTGCAGTTGCCCAGGATGGGCCTAGGCTGGTTCCATGGCGATCACCCTTGCCGACCTGCTGTCCGACCCCTCCCTGCATCTCGTGGTCGAGGGACGCTCGGACCCGCCCGCCCAATCCGTCCAGTGGGTCGCCGTCACCGAACTCGAGGATCCCCTGCCCTTCCTGAACGGGGCGGAGGTGGTACTGACAACGGGGGTCCGGCTCAAGACCGTTGCCGCCCAGCGTGTCTTCGTGCAGCGTGCACACGAAGCGGGAGCACTTGCGATCGGCTTCGGCGTTGGGCTTGCGCATCGACGGATCCCTCCGGCCCTCCTCGCGGAGGCGGACGACGTCGGGCTGGCTGCCTTCCGCGTCCCCTACGAAGTTCCGTTCATCGCCATCGGCAAGAGGGTCGCCGATGCGCTCTTCGCGGACCACTACGCCGGGCTCGAAGACCTCCTCGAGGCTCACGCCGTCCTCGCCTCGGCCCTGCTCGGAGTCGGCGGGCTCGGCGCACTCCTGGCCGAGCTTGCCCGCATGCTCTGGACCGACGTCGCGCTGTTCCAGTACGGCGCGCGCATCGGAGGGGCTGAGCTGCACGGACCGGCCGGGCGTTCCGGAGAAGACTCCACCGCGTGGCACCGGCTCCCGATCGCCACAGGGCTCAAGGACCGCTGCACCCTCGCAGTCGCCGAACCCTACGAGCGCGCGGCGATCGTCGATTATGCGCAGAGCCTGATCTCCGTGGAGCTTACCAACCAGGCGAGGAACCGGACCGGCGCGAGGACGGCCGCGGGCCAACTGTTGGAGGACGTCGTGCGGGGCACCCTCATGGGCACCGAAGCAGCAGCCCGGCTCGCGAGCTCGGGCATCGACACCTTGCTCCGGCACCGTGTCCTGATCGTCGACGTCGCCTCGGGACAGCGCCGTGCCCTGCGGACCCTCCCCCTCCCGTCCGGCTGGGACACGGTCACCGCGGCTCTTGTCGAGGACAGGCTCGTCCTGATCCTTCCCAGCACCGCAGCGCCGGAACCCTCGGACCTCGGCCGGTACCTGCACGGCGCCGGACTGACGGCGAGGATCGGGGTAGGCGGCACGTATGCCCAGCCGAACAGCCTGCGGTGGAGCTACTTCGAAGCCCGTGAGGCGCTGCAACGGGGCCAGGCTCTCAATGTCGCCGACCGCCTGAGCCTCACCTCGCTGCTCATGGCGAGCGCCGACGTGCCACTGGCTGATCTCACCGACGAAACCCTGGCACCGCTCGAAACCTTCGACGAGGCGCACGGCACAGGTCTTCTCTCCACCCTGCAGCGGTACCTGGACCTCGACGGCTCGATCGCCGCCGTCGCCGCCGCCCTCGGCCTGCACCGCAACACCATCCGCTACCGGCTGCAGCAGGTCACGGCGCTCACCGGGTACGATCCGGCGGTCACCGCGGACCGCGTGCACCTGTACCTCGCCCTGAGATACCGGACCCTGCGCTGATTCTGGTCAGAGGCGTTCCGCTGACTGGGCGCGCCAGCCTCCACAGAGTAGCGCGGCCGCCCCTTGATTCAACCGGCGGAACAGGGGCGGCGGTGCTCAAGATTCCGTCAGGTTCCGCACGACAAGTCGTGGGTCGGGCCGGAGGCGCGCTTTACGGCAGGGAGGGCCGGTCGAGGAACGCGGCGACGTCCGCGTAGACCTTTCTGGATTCCGGCAGTCTGGGGAATGCCGGGAAGACGTGGAAACCACCCGGATAGACCTTCAGCGTGACATCGGCTCCCACTGCGACGGCGCGGTCCCGGAAAGCGGTCGCGTCCGCCATGCAGATGTCGCGGGTGCCCTGGTAGATGCGCGTGACGGGAACGGTGGCCAGCATGTCGTCGGGAGCGCACGCCGGGCTGACCAGGGGGGTGCGGGGATCGTCACTGCCGGACCACCACAGCCCGGCCTGCACCGGTCCCGCCACGGCGAGCATCGGATCGACGGCGTCGTACTCCGGGATCGCGGGATTGGTGCCCGTGACATCGAGCCAGGGCGAGAACACCGCAACCCGCCCGGGAGCCGGCAGCCCTGCGTCGCGGAACGCCCACGGCTGAGCGATGGCCAGTCCCCCGCCGGCGGAGTCGCCCATGAGCGTGACATCCTCGGGGTCGCTCGTGCGGAGCACATCCCGGTACACCGACACCAGGTACGGGAATGCCTCGCGGTAGGTGCTCTCCGGCGCCAACCGGTACAGGGGCACCGTCACGGCCGCGCCCGTGCGCTTCGTCAGCTCGGCGATGATCCACCAGTGCGGGCGGCCCAGCTCGTTGATGTAGATGCCGCCGTGCGTGTAGATGATGTGGGAGCGGGTGGAACCGAGCAGTGGCCGGACGGTGATGGTGCACACGCCGTCGATCCGCTTCTCCTGGATGGTGTGGGTCTGCTTGAAGCTCCAGGGGAGGGACGCCATGGACGGGTAGGCCCGGCCGGGGTACTTCGCGTTGATCCAGTCGGTGCCGTTCAGGTTCGCCTTGGTGGGCAGGAAGCCGATCAGGCGCGCTGCAGCGCGCATGGGCCACGATCCGTCATCGGAGCTCGGCTGCAGCAAGTCCGCGTCGCCTGCCTGTCCACCTTGCATTGGCCCAGCCTAGTCCGAGGTTTGTCCGTGCCGCCTGTCATGCTGGTCAGGGCTCCCGCAAGCGCCCGTCGAGGCGCGGCCATCCGGCGCCCGCACCTGTTCCGGCCCGCCGAAAGAAGAGATGGATACCGCTGCACAGATAGCCCTTGTTGCCGACCTCCTCGGCGTCGTGTTCTTCGCCGTCTCCGGCTCGCTGCTGGCGGCCCGCAAGGGTTTCGACATCGTCGGCTCCCTTCTGCTCGCGTCCCTTGCGTCGCTGGGCGGCGGTGTGGTCCGCGATCTGATCATCGACGTCCCTCCTGCCGCCTTCACCAATCCCCTCTACCTCGTGCCGCCGTTGGTCGCGACCGTGCTCGTCTACTTCGTCTTCTCGGGGGTGGAGCGCGTCAAGCGCGTCCTCGTCATCTTCGACGCGGCCGGGCTCGCCCTGTTCTGCATCACCGGCACCATCAAGGCGCTCGAGGCCGGGCTCAACCCGGTGTCGGCCGTCCTGCTCGGCGTGACCACGGCGGTGGGCGGCGGCCTGCTCCGTGATGTGGTCGCCAACGAGGTCCCCCAGCTGTTCGATCCGCGCGACATCTACGCGCTGCCCGCGATGCTCGGCGCCGTCGTCGTCGCCGTACTGTATCTGACGGGGACCTTCACCCTCGTGACCGGCACGCTGGCCGCGTCGCTCGTGTTCTCCCTGCGCGTCCTCGCCTGGCGATACGGCTGGCATGCACCCCTGGCCGCCCGGTCCTGGAGCACCCGGCGATGACCCGTCCCCTGGACGCGGCGGCTAGGATGGAGGCATCCCCCCACCACTCCTGGAGTACTTGTGACTGAGCTGTTTTCCGACAAATTCCGCGCCCTGGTGCCTCGGTACTTCGACGACGAATGGGTCGAGGAGGACGGCCTGTCCGACGCCGAGCTCGCCGAGATGCTCGAGGGCAAAGACTTCGAGCTGCCCCTGGTGCTGCGCGATTTCTACCGAGCGGTCGGCGCCACCGAGGACATCATGGAGGCGTTCCACTTCTTCTGGGATCCCGACGAGCTCGAGATCGAGGACGGCTTTCTGCTGTTCCTCGAGGACGAGGAGGAACAGTACACGTGGGGCATGAAGGCGGACCAGTTGGACGTCCCCGATCCCATCGTCTGGCGGCGCAACAACGCACGCGGCGAATGGCAGAGCGAGGAGGGCACGTTCAGCGAGTACGTGCTCGACCTGTTCGAATGGGTCTTCGAAGAGGACGACGAGGGCTGATGGAGTTCGCCCACCACGCACCGGAGGGCTACCGGTGCCCTTTCTGCGATCTGGCGCGCGGCGACTTCAGCAACCCGAAGAACCTGTGCCGGCCGGGCGACGTCATCTACGCGGACAGGTTGGTGCTTGCGTTCATCGCATCCCACGGGTTCGAACCGAATCCGGGTCATGTGCTCATCACCCCGCGCGAGCACTTCGAGCTGCTGTATGAACTGCCCGACGACGTCGCCGCCCGCATCATGACGCTCACGCGGGACGTCGCGATCGCCATCAAGCGGGCTTGGTCCCCCGACGGCGTCTCCACCCGCCAGCACAACGAGCCAGCCGGCAGCCAGCACGTCTGGCACTACCACCAGCACATCCTGCCGCGCTGGCTCGATGACGGCTTCTACTTCACGCCGAAGCGGCCCATCGTGGATCCGGAGGTCCGGGCGCGGAAGGCCGCGGAGCTGAGGGCTTTCCTGCCGGCCTGAGCCCCCTGCCTCCCCGCCCCCCTGCCTGCGGGCTCGCCGCGCCAGCGCCCGACGCTTACCGAATCGGTCGACGTCCAAGGGCCATGAGGACCATGGCGAGGATGTCTTCCTGATGGAACATGACGTCCTCGTAGCGAAACCGGAGCACTGCGTAGCCGTTGATGACCATCATGTTGTTGCGGCGTCGATCGTTCCGCAATGCGCGGCGGTCGGAGTGGGACGCGGCTCCGTCGATTTCGACGACGAGGAAGCCCTCGACCAGGAAGTCCACGCGGCCCACGCGGCCCACGCCCGGGATCGTGACCTGCGGTTCGACGTTGAGCCCTGCCTTGCGCAACAGAAGTCGTGCAACGACCTCGATCGGGGATTCCCCTGTCAGGTCCACCGCCGCCAAGGCTGCCCGGGCTCGACCATTTCGGGCGCCAAGCAAACGCGCTTCGATGAAAGCGGGCACAGTATCCCCTCGGCGCAGTGCCGATTCGACCAGAGGCACCGATTCCTCGTCCGGCCGGCACTGCAGTACGTGCACGAGTACATCGACCAGCCCGACGATCGGCAACCGGGGATGCGGGGGAACGGTCATCCTCCGATGATTGACGCAGCCCGCCGCCGAGCGCGCCGACCAGCTGACGTGCAGGCCGGCTGCGGGGCGGACGCACCAGAGGCCATAGTGGGTGGCTGCGGACAAGCAGGTCAGACGCGCTCCCGCCGCAATGGCCTGGACGAATTCCGGCGGAGCGTCAGGTAACGCCAGGACACCTCGCCGTACCCGGATCAGGGCACCCGAACGAACGCCCCGTTCGAGGTTACGTTCGCTGAAGCCCGATGTGAGCAGGACGCTCGTGCGGGCCACCCCACCCACCGACGTGAGAGCGCGCTCGATGGTCATGGGAATCAGTCAAGGGGCTGCGGTCCGCCGCGGCTCGGGAGGCGGCGTCTATGTGGACAAGCAACCGGCCGAGCATCGAGCGCAGAGCACGCCTCCGAGCAAGGTCGGAGGCAGGGCCTAGACGTCCCTGCTGACCACGGCCTGTGCGAAACTCGCCAGTGCCTGCTTGACCACACTGTCCGCCAACGGGTCCAGGGCAGCCACGGCGTCGTCGGCCCATTGCTGCGCCACAGCCCAGGCCTTCTGCGTCTGCGGGTGCGAGCGCACCTCGGCCACGGCCTCGGCGAGGGCTTCGTCCGAGGAGAGGTCACCATCGACGAGCGCGACGACGTCGGCCGCTGATTGATCCCCCGCCACAGCCGCCCGGCGCAGCAGGATGACCGGCAGGGTCGGCACGCCCTCGCGGAGGTCGGTGCCCGGAGCCTTGCCGGACTTCACCTTCAGGCCGGTGACGTCGATGACATCGTCGGCCAGCTGGAACGCGACGCCGACCTTCTCGCCGTAGGAGACCATGACATCGACGACCTCGCGCGACGTGTCAGCGAAGAGGGCGCCGAGCTGCCCGGAGGCTGCGACCAGCGAGCCGGTCTTGTCCGCGATGACCGAGAGATAGTGCTCGAGATCGTCCTGGCCCTCCCGTGGGCCCACGGTCTCGTGCAGCTGACCGAGGCAGAGCCGTTCGAAGGTGCGGGCCTGGATGCCGAGGGCTTCGCCGCCCAGCTCGGACACGAGGATGGAGGCCCGGGCGAAGATGAGGTCGCCGGTGAGGATGGCGACGGAGTTGCCCCAGACCTCGTGCGCCGTCGGTGCGCCCCGGCGGTAGGGGGCGGAGTCCATGACGTCGTCGTGATACAGCGTGGCCAGGTGCGTCAGTTCGACGACGACGGCGGCCTGCACCACCTTTGTGCGCGTCGGGTTGCCGAGATGGGAGGCGAGGATGGTGAGCAGGGGGCGGATGCGCTTACCGCCGGCCTCCACGAGGTGACGGCTCGTGGCATCGGCCAGCGGATCGGAGTTGGCGATGGCGCTGCGGAGCTGCTTCTCCACCTCGGCCAGGCAGGACGACACAGACGGCCCCAGCTCCGGGTCCCCGGCGATGAGGGCGAATCCGGGGGGCAGCCGCAGGGCGTCGGGGTCATCCGGGATGTCCGCGGTGTCCAACGCGCTGTTGAGACCCACGCTGGTCCACCCGGTGCTGTTGAATTGTGTCACGGTCTAAGACTAACCACGTGGGGCGGCGGTTTGCGCACGCAGGTGACCCATCAGGGAGGGCTGGTTGGTGGTAGCCGGTACGAGCGACTCGAGCAGGTGGATGACGCGGTCCTCGAAGCCACGCCCACCGGCATCGGTCAGGTTGGCGAGCATCCGCACGACGAAGCGCATGAGCAGCGGGATCGGCATACCGGTGCGCAGCGCCAGTGAGAGGATGGCGGGCTTGCCGATCAGCTGGGCGAAGATACGGCCCAGCGTGAAATGGCTGCCCCACTGGGATCGGACGTACGGCGCGTACCCGGACATGACCTGATCCCGCCCGAGCGGCGAGGAGACCCCCTGAGCGCGCTCGATGAACTCGGCTGCGTAGCGCGCCGATTCCATCGCGTAGGAGATGCCTTCCCCGTTGAAGGGCGACACCATGCCGCCGGCGTCGCCGAGGAGCAGCAGCCCGGGGCTGTAGTGCGGCGTGCGGTTGAAGCCCATGGGCAGCGCGGCGCCCCGGATCTCCCCGACCATGTTCGACGGCGTGAAGCCCCACTCGGAGGGCATACCCGCCGTCCAGTCACGCAGCACCTGCTTGTAGTCGAGCCGGCCGAATTCCGCGGAGGAGTTGAGGATGCCGAGGCCCACGTTGGAGGTGCCATCGCCCACACCGAACACCCAGCCGTAGCCGGGCAGCGGCTTGCCGGTTGCATCCGGCAGTTCCAGCCAGCCCTCCATCCAGTCGTCGTTGGTCCGCGGGCTCGTGAAGTAGGTCCGGACGGCGACACCGAGCGGCCGGTCGTCGCGCTTCTGCAGACCGAGACTGACCGCGGTGCGGGTCGAGTTGCCGTCGGCGGCCAGGACGACGTCGGCGGAGAAGGTGCGCTTCTCGCCCGTCTTGCGCCCATCGGCGTCGAGCAGGTTCACGCTCACCCCGGTGACGCGGCCGACGTCGTCGCGCAGCGCGGAGGACACGGAGTGGCCCTCGAGGACCGTGGCACCAGCCGTCCGGGCGTGCTGCACCAGGGCGTCGTCGAACCCGAGGCGCGTGCGCACCAGTCCGTAGTCCGGGAAGTCGCTGAGATCCGGCCACGGTACCTCGACGGTGCGCTTGCCGGCGATCAACCGGAGCCCCCTGGTGCGGCGCCACCCCCCGCTGTCGTCGTGCGGCAGGCCGAGGAGCTGCAGTTCCCGGGTGGCACGGGGGGTCAAACCATCGCCGCACACCTTCTCACGGGGGAAATAGGTCTTCTCCAGGACGGTCACCTCGATGCCCGCGCTCGCGAGGTAGTAGGCGGCCGTGGACCCGGCGGGGCCCGCTCCGACGATGAGGACCGACATCATCCGGCCGCAGACGTGCGCCGGGTCAGGCGGACCTGGCCCGGCAGGAGCGGCTCCTCACCGGGTGCGGCGGGCGCCTTGACCGCACGATGGACTGCGACGATCCCGCCATTCAGATTCCGGTAGCGGACGTCGTTCCAGCCGCTGTCGCCGATCCACGCCGCGAGCTCATCCTGGTCGGGCCAGGCGCGGATGGACTCCGCGAGGTAGACGTACGCGTCCGGATTGGAGCTGACCTTCCGTGCGATCGCCGGCAGCGCCCGCATCAGATACTCGGTATAGGTGGTCCGCCAGAGCGCGACGGTGGGCTGCGAGAACTCCGCGATGACCAGACGCCCGCCTGGCCGCGTCACCCGCAGCATCTCCGCGAGCGCCTTCTTCGGCTCGTTCACGTTGCGAAGCCCGAAGGAGATGGTGCAGGCGTCGAAGGAGTTGTCCGCGAACGGCAGGTTCGTCGCGTCTCCGGCGACGAAGTCGATGTCCGGCCGCCTGCGCTTGCCGACCGTAAGCATGCCGAGCGAGAAGTCACAGGCGACGACGTCGACGCCGGCATCCGCGTACGGCTCGCTGGAGGTGCCGGTGCCGGCCGCGAGATCGAGCACGCGCTGCCCGGGCTCCGCGCCGACCGCGTTCACGACGATCCGCCGCCAACGGCGCGTCTGGCCCATGGACAGGACGTCGTTGACGACGTCGTACTTGGGAGCCACGTCGTCAAACATGGCTGCTACTTCGTCAGGGCGCTTCTCCAGCGATGCACGATTCACCCGCTCATTGTCTCAAAGAAACGCGCGCCACCTAATCGGCGTCGCCCCCCGGCTGGGCCGCTCACATGCGCGCACGAATTCCGCGCGAAACCGCGGAGTACCCTTGGAGCATCATGAGCATTCCGTCCCTTACCGCGCTGAAGCCTGCGCCCGGTCAGTCCCGCGGACTCCGCAGTCTCACCGTGGCACGGCCGAACATGGATCCGCAGACGGGCCTGCTCGACTACGTGGTCCGCAACGACGTCCACACCTGGATTCGCCGGGGTGGCGGTCTCGTGGCCTACGGCGAGACGGCCCGCTTCACCGAGACGGGAGAGGACCGCTTCACGCAGGCCCAGGAGTGGTGGCGCCGCGAACTCGCGGGTTCCGAGGTGCTGGACGAGCTCGTCGTCCCCGGCTCGGGGCTCATCGCCTTCGGCTCCTTCGCCTTCTCCAAGACCTCGCCGCACGAATCCCGCCTGATCGTTCCCGAGGTGGTGGTCGGGTGCAGCGAGGGGCGGAGCTGGCTGACCTACATCACGGACGACGCCGAGGCGGAGTTGACGGCCGAGGCGGCCGAAGCGGCCCTCGCCGGCTATCTCGACGAGCCCGACGCCGACCGTTCCCCGAGCGCCGGGGACAGGCTCGGCCCCGGCGTCCTCAGCGAGGACCAGTACAAGCTCGCGGTCGCCAAGGGTGTCAAGCATGTCCAGGCGGGCGAACTGAGCAAACTCGTGCTGGCGCGCGACGTCGTCGCGGACCTCGAGACGCCGATCGCCACCGCGCAGGTGCTGCGTGAACTCGCCGTGCGCTATGGGGACTGCTGGACCTACGCCGTCGACGGCCTGATCGGGTCCACACCCGAGATGCTGATCAAGGTCGAGAACAACACGGCCCGGGCACGGGTCCTGGCCGGGACACTGGACCGGGCCAATGCTCCGGTGGGCGACCCCGACTACCCCACCCGTGTCCTGGCAGGTTCGGAGAAACAACTCCACGAGCACCAGATCGCGATCGACTCGCTGACGGAGACCCTGCAGCCCTTCACCAGTTCCATGACGTCGCACAGCGAGCCGTTCGTGCTGCAGCTGCCCAACGTGTGGCATCTTGCCTCCGATGTGACCGCGCAGCTGTCCGCGGACGACGCCGGTCGGGTCCCGACCTCGTTGGCCCTGGTGCAGGCACTGCATCCGACCGCCGCGGTCTGCGGCACGCCGACCACGGTGGCCGGTGCGCTGATCCGCGAACTCGAACACCTCCAGCGGGGTCCGTATGCCGGCCCGGTGGGCTGGATCGATGCGAGCGGCAACGGCGAATGGGGCATTGCCCTGCGCGGCGCCTTCATCGAGACACCCACCCGGGTGCGGCTCTATGCAGGCTGCGGCATCGTCGCGGGCTCACAGCCGGACGCCGAGCTGGCCGAGACATGGAGCAAATTCCGCCCGATGATCGAAGCCCTCGGCCTGTCCCGCTGATCCGGGCCCCCGGGTTCCATCAGGCACAGCCTGTAGCCTGCGATGCACTATCCCTGTGTATCGCTAGAATCAGCAGGATCTTTTTTTCTGTACGTCCGTCCTTCCGTCCGTCCGTCCAAGTGAGGTACTCATGCTTTCCAAGAAAACCGTGATGCTGGCAGCCCTGGCCGCCGGCACCCTCGCGCTCAGCGCGTGCGGCGGAGGGTCCGACGACGCCGCCTCCGTCACCGCCCCCGAGGAGGCCAATGGCCTGGGGCTGGTGTCCGAGGGTTCGCTGACGGTGTGCTCGGACATCCCCTTCCCGCCCTTCGAGTTCGAGGAGAACGGCGAATACACCGGCTTCGACATCGACCTCATGGAGGAGATCGCGACCGGCCTGGATCTTGAGCTCGCCGTCCAGGACGTCGGATTCGACGGCCTCCAGAGCGGTGCGGTCCTCGCAGCTGGCCAGTGCGACATCGGAGCCAGCGCAATGACCATCACCGAGGAGCGGCAGCAGAACCTCGCGTTCTCCGACCCGTACTACGACTCGATGCAGTCGCTGCTCGTTCCGGAGGGCTCGGAGACCGCGTCCATCGAAGACCTCGCCGGACAGCGCGTCGGCGTCCAGCAGGGCACCACCGGAGAGACGTACACGCGCGAGAACGCACCGTCCGACGCCGAGATCGTCGCCTTCCCGTCCGACGCCGAGATGTACGCGGCCATTCAGGCCGGGAGCGTCGACGCGCTGCTGCAGGACCTTCCCGTCAACATCGGCCACACCGAGGACGGGGCCTTCACCATCGCCGAAGAGTACGAGACGGACGAGCAATACGGATTCGCGATGCCGAAGGAAGGCAGTGAGGAGCTGGTTTCCGCGGTCAACGAACAGCTCGGCGCCCTGCGCGAGAGCGGCCGTTACCAGGAGATCTACGACACCTACTTCGCGGAGTAGCCCACCTCGACCAGTGCGGCCCTGGTGACCCCCGGGGCCGCACGGGTGCCATCTCCCGACGGAAGGTAGTTCCTCCGCGTGAAACGTTCAACCCGCAGGCGGCTGACCCAGGGCGTCCTCTACGCCGTCTTCGCCGCAGCGGTCCTCCTCATCATTCTCGCCGCGGACTGGGACAGGATTCAGTCCAATTTCTTCGACCTCGAGATCGCCGCTGCGACCTTCCCGGAGATCGTGACGATCGCCGCGAAGAACACGATCATCTACACCGCGATCGCCTTCGTCGGCGGCCTGTTCCTCGGGCTCCTGCTCGCGCTGATGAAGCTCTCACCGGTGCTTCCCTACCGGTGGCTCGCGACCGGTTACATCGAACTGTTCCGCGGGCTTCCGGCTTTGCTGGTGATCTTCGGCTTCGCCTTCGCCGTGCCCATCGCGTTCCAGTGGCAGCCCCCCGGCGGCAGCGCGGGCGCCGGATTGATCGCCCTGATCATCGTGTCCTCGGCGTACATCGCGGAGACCATCCGGGCGGGGATCGAGGCGGTGCCGAAGGGTCAGACGGAAGCGGCGCGGTCCCTCGGCATGAACCCCGCCTGGACCATGATCACGGTCGTCCTCCCGCAGGCCTTCCGGATCATCACCCCGCCGCTGACCAACGAGCTCGTGATCCTCATCAAGGACACCTCGCTCCTGTTCATCGCCGGCATGGCGCTGGGCGAACGCGAGCTCACCACATTCGCACGCGACGCCCTGACGAGCCAGGCGAACGCGACCCCGCTCGTCGTCGCCGCGCTCATGTACCTGGTCATCACGCTGCCACTGACCCAGCTGGTCGCGAAACTCGAACGACACAACAAGAGAGGCCGGTGATTCCGGTGGCCCCTGCAGCATCGGGAACCGGGGCGCCCGGACTGGACGCGTCCGTCCCCGCCATCGATGTCCGGGCTCTGCACAAGAGCTTCGGCACCAACGAGGTCCTCAAGGGCATCGACTTCCACGTGGACCAGGGCGAGGTGGTGTGCGTCGTCGGCCCCTCCGGTTCCGGCAAGTCGACGCTGCTGCGCTGCGTCAACCGACTGGAGGAACCGACCTCCGGCACCGTCATGGTGGAGGGCGTGGACGTCACGGACATCGAGACCGACCTCGACGACGTGCGGACGCGCATCGGAATGGTCTTCCAACAGTTCAACCTCTTTCCCCATCTCACGGTCCTGAGGAACCTGACGCTTGCCCAGCGGCGCGCGAAGAAGCGCGGGCAGGGCGAAGCCATCGAGATCGCCCGGCGGAACCTCGCGAAGGTGGGCCTCACGGAGAAGGAAAACGCCTTCCCTGCCCAGCTCTCGGGCGGCCAGCAGCAACGCGTGGCGATCGCCCGCGCCCTGTCGATGGACCCGGACATGATGCTCTTCGACGAGCCCACGAGCGCGCTCGACCCGGAACTCGTGGGCGATGTACTCGAGGTCATGAAGCAGCTCGCCAGGGAGGGCATGACGATGATGGTGGTCACGCACGAGATGGGCTTCGCCCGGGAGGTCGGCGACCGCGTGGTGTTCATGGACGGTGGCGTTGTCGTGGAACAGGGCAAGCCGGAGGACGTCCTCGGGAACCCGCAGCACGAGCGGACCAGGTTGTTCCTGTCGAAAGTGCTCTGACTACACCGCCGGCTACGCGACCGTCACGCCCGCGACTGCGCGGCGGATGCGGGC